>ERZ889078.2706-NODE-2706-length-12364-cov-15.183930_pt1 | contig 12364 bp, 9 predicted proteins | sample MGYA00521266_ERZ889078 | MGnify/ENA primary metagenome ERZ889078 (study PRJEB32303, sample SAMEA104408618) | aquatic metagenome | biome: Brackish water; feature: Pelagic; material: water | place: Baltic Sea | collected 2014-06-16T06:34:00 | depth 76,534 m ... | reverse complement strand
ATTCCAGTATCATGCCACCATTGAAACCTGCCATAAACTTTTTGTATGATTCGGGAAAAACTATTCCATGAGCTTTCTCGAATGTTTCGATTATTTCTATATCCAATCGGCCATTGAATTTATATTTAGGAGCTCCTTGTCGGCGCTTTTCCTCCAGCTTTTTAATGTTTGACAATATTTGAGTCATGGTAGAGTGTTAATTAGGTATAATTACACTGTTAATCATCAATTTCTTCATTCATGTCATTAATAAGACCTTCCATTTTCGTAGCCTCATCACTAAACTTCCCATTGGTTTCAACATATATACTATGGGCAATTTTAAAATTGGATAAAGCTTTTTTGTCATGGAATTTTGATTGATATGCTAATCCCATATGGTAATAAACATCTGCGACATCTTTATGTTCATCTCCAAATATATACCTTCGTATATCAAGGGCATTTTCGAGATAGATTATAGCATTATCATATTGGCTGTTATAATAATAATCCTTTGCCAAATCAAAACTAATCGCTGCAACACCTTCATTATGATCATCATCTTCATTCAAGAGTTTTTGTAGCTCAAGTGCTTTGATATGATTTGTGATTGCAAGCTCGTAACTACAATCCATATAATAATCCTGGCCTAATTGATAATAGGATATTACTACATCCACATCATCTTCTCCAAAACATTTAATTCTTATAGCAAGGGCTTTTTTATGGTTTTCAATAGCGTTTTCATATTGGCTATTCATATAATAATTCGTCCCTAGTTCGTAGTAGCAATCGCCTACTTCTTCATGGTCTTTTCCGAGTTCATTAATTTTTGCGTAGAGGTCTTTTTTGTTCTGTACGATTGCTTTTTCGTGTTCGTTAAGTATGTGTTTTTCAGCAGGGTGCAGACGTTGTATATCTTCGTCAACTACATTTAGTGATGAGGAAGACACCAGATTCTCTGCTTTTGGTGAAGAGCCTGTAACGGTTGGTTTTCCTACGCATGTGGATTGAGTTGAAATAGCAGCGATTTCTGTTAATATCTTTTCCTGATGTTTAGATGATTTGATTCCAATCCTATTCAGGTCTTCATGAGTTTTGATATTGAGCAGTTCATCTATGGTGATTCCATTTTTCTTAAAAAGTTCCGAATATTGTCCCAAGCCAATGTTTTCAAGCCAACTTTTTATATTCATTTTTTACTTTTTTTATTAACGATATTCCCCAGCTTCTAGTTTACATCTAATCAGGATGTAGCCTTGGGATATCATCATCATTGCTAACAGTTTTTTTTCTTCTTCTCCGGGTTATCTTAGGTCGCTTGCGGGTTTTTTTTGAAGTTGTTGTTTCTTTTTTAAAATTGATAATAGGATCATTAATGCCCTCATCTTCCCAGCTGTAAAGATCTTTTTTAAATTCTCTAAACCCACCTGCAAGTATGGTTCCTGCAGTTTCTTCATCCTCTTCCTCATCATAGTCTCTATTCCTTCGATGCCTCCTTTTTGATGTAAAGAAAAGCCACCATATTACTTTAATTACTAAATAAGCGACTGCTATAAAAATGATTATCGATAAAGTAATTACAGTTAAGTTAGCCATTATCAGGCACAAAATGCTGTAAATAGTTATTCGTATGGGAGCATATTTACCATGCATCTTGATGCTTTCAATGCAAATTAGAGCAAACAGTCCCATGTATAGCAATGTGATTATATTCATGAAATTCACAAAAGTGCCTGAGGTAAATAATCCGATTATCCCATTATCTTGTAAAAACCCCAGCGAATAATAAGCATATACCGCCGACCTGCTTTTTAGCATTGCAATAAAAATCAGAACAGATATAAATGAAGATGTTTTTAGTGCCCACCAGTTTTTCGTAAAATAATTGTCGTGCCCCAATACCATTGCGTAAAAATACTCCGGAATTACACCAATTGAAAAAGGTATTCTATAATACAATTGAAATCCGTTGTACGATGAGTTGGTTTTGTTAGAGAAGTACTCATCAAGCTTTCGGACCCCAATCAGTCCGTAACGCGCAGAAACAGCAAGTAGAAATACAGAAACGGCAAATACAATTATTGATATTATGAAATTCATGATAATACTATTTAATTGTCAAACGTTTTTTCCAAAAGAATAAGAAATATATTATTATGGCAATTACAAAAAGTGTTGCCAGAAATAGCCCTGTTAGTAATCCCGCATAAAAATATGCTGTTGATAAAATTAGCCAAATCCCAAAACGAAGCAGCCCGTAACTAATGCCGAAGTGTTTAATACTTTCAACAAGTAGCCTAATAATTATTATAAGTGCAAAAATTGCAATTGTTATTTCAGGCCAACTCCAATTATTTGGTATTATTGTTAATTCACCGGGAAGAAATACGCTAAAAATAAAAACCAGTAAACCAACTCCCAATCCTGATATTAGTGGCCAAGGTTTTCCTTCCCATTTTCCATTTATACTTTGTAATCTGTTAATTTGTAAATCAATTAGATAGGAATATTTCTGAACCAAAAACATTACAATAAAAACAATAAATGTGAAGATATAGATGCTCCACTCGTTGTTTAAGAGGTTAGTATTTGTGTTTGCAATTGTGTCCATAATTATTTTGTTATTATCATGATCAAAGCAATAGGTTTATTATATCAAATTCGGCACTACGATTTTATGCACTTTGTAGTACCTGACTTAATAGCGTAATTGTAAATATAGTAAGCAGGAACCACCCCACAATACCTTCAATTATTGAAAGATACATCGCAAACCACTCATCTTCTTCCGGTAAGGCTCCAAATCCAATAACCACAAAACTGTTTAAGCTTAGTAGCAATGAGTTTAAAAACTTAACGATAAATACATAAACTAAAAACAACATGGTTATTAATAGTATGATTAATCCTGACCGGATTTTTTTTGCTCTTGGTTTAATGTTTTCCCAACTACCCGGTTGAAAGTTTAGTCCCTTTATTAAACCTGGAATTATATCATAGCGAAACTTACCTAAAAAATGAAGTGGTCCTCCGAATAGTTTTAATATTCTGGGCATTTCCTTGCCTTCCATTTGTAATTTTTTCCGTAGTTCCTGAATGTCACTATTATCAAAATCAATTTCTTTTTTGAATATGACATCAATAGGGTCGTTTGTAGTGATGTAATTCGAAAATCGGTGAAATTGATGCACATAATACCTGTAATTCATACCATCCCACCTTGAAAATGAAAACATATATAACACAGTAAAACCCAGTAGTACCCATAGTGATTGTATTAATGACTTACCAGGATTTGTGGCATAGTCGGAGAAAAACCTTAGGAATACATTTAGTTTGTAGTTGATTAAATTGTTTAGGGATGGGTTAATTTTTTGAGTAAAGGCCTGCTTTCTTGTTTCAATATCTTTTATCTCTACATATGAACTGTTTGCCGAGTTAATATCACCCCGGTCGTGATACAAAGTATTGAACTTCGTATAAGCACTCATTAAATCATTATATTTCAAATTGTCGGTAAGCTCTGTGTCAGTTTTAGCCTGATAGGGTATAACAAGTTCAGACTCTTCTGTATAGAAAATTGAAAATTTTTCTCCACCCAAATTATACCATGGAACGTTTGTATTTGTTTCCGGGAAATCGAAATTGAGGATTCCAATATAATCGTCAACAAATAGAGAGTCAATGAGTAATGATTTAGCTACTTCGGCATAACTTAAATTAATGGTTTGTAATTGATTGTTAATCATTATTAATTCACCAATTTCAGCAGCTTCAAGGCTAATTGAAAAAATATTGAACAGGTCTTTATTGTCGAATATATTTGAGGTTATTTCGAGATAATCAACTGTTTTGTCGGAGATAATGAGCTGATAATGATTTTTTTCTTCATCACGATTTGAGAATTTTTCAGGATTGGCAAAAAACCTGCAATCATCAAGTGTGAGGTTAACTACCGGTATGTCAATCCATAAGCCTGTATTGAAGACATTTTTCCTAAAACTTATATTATTAATAGGAAATGCATTGCCAAAAAATTTGACATCATCATGAAAAATACAATTCTCGATAATGAACGGGTATTTTCCATTGTGTGATATGTAATTAAATTCAACCGGACCTAAAAACTCACAACCTATAATATTAAGTTTATTCAATTGCCAATCGCTGAAAACCAATGGAGATTGATCCGACAGATTAAAACTACAGTTATAGAAATATACTTTCTTCGAAATCGTTTCCTTTGGAGTTATTTTATAAACGCTATAAAATATTTTATCAATTAGGAAATTATTGTCCAACTCTGTGGAAACGATTTCATAGTCGCTAATAACAACTTCTATTTCATTTGAATTAAGTAGTTTGTCAAGATCCGTTAAGCTAATGATTACTCTATCAACATTCTCATCAACAACTTCTTCATCAACTATTTCTTCAACAATAATTGAGTCTTCCTGAGATATTGCATATAGGCTACCAAAAAATAGTAATGAACATAGAATTATCTTGAGTAGATTAGCATTCATAGGTACTAGGATTTTTTAAGCAGTTCTTTTTTGAGGTTAAGTTTTTTTACGGAATTATCTATATCAAAATTAAATAATAAATCACCTGTGTCTTTAAACAGTTTGATGGAATTCATATCTAGCCAGTGATTTCCACTTCCAACATAAATTCCTGATAGAACTTCAACAAGTATATTTCCGCTCTTATATTTTACTATCCTAATTCTTGCGTCATTATCAATTTTAATTTTATCAAGTATTATCGGGTTTTCCTGAGTTGTTTTGATGGTAATTATACCTTTTTCATTCTTCACAAATTTCATATTTGCAAGATTGGTATAAATACTTGAGGCATAACTTATAAACTTGTGGTTATATTTATCGAATGTTGATTTTATCTCCGAGCCTTGAATTTCTATTGTATTTGCCTTTAGCAGATTGAGTGCAGCGAATAGGCCTGCAATTGCTGCTTCATATTCATCCTCCTTTAACTTTACATCGGTTTCATGAAGAGCCTCAGATATATCAAGCTCGCTGCCAATGTTATAGTTTGTGTAGTCATTTGTGTTCAATCCCGAAGTAGCAAAGAAAGAACCCTTGATTACAGCGTTTCCAAGTAGGTCGATATCAAGTCCGTAATGATTAAAATCTTCCGATTGGCTATACAACTTAGCCATTATTTTGTCACCATCGGTATTAAATTTAGCAACAAACATAAAATCTAAACTGTGATCAAGTTTGTCAATACCAGCTTTTTCAACCCAATATAGTTCACCATTCTGTGAATAGCTTGCAACAAATACATCTGGTGCCCCGATCGCAGTTATTGTTGTAGTTGAAAAGTTTAATTCATTCTCAAAACTTCCATAAACATATATGTTTTCGCCATTCAGAGCAATACTCATTGCCACGTCATTTCCTTGCCCGGTTGCTGAGTTTACCCAAATTGGAACTAAATCTTTATCATATTTAGCAATAAATGCATCTCTGCCCTCATTTGTGGATATTAATTTATGACCATTAAAATCAGCACTTCCGATAAAGTATCCACATACATATGTGTTACCGTCTTTATCTCGAACTATATCAGCCAACCTATCGGATTTAAAACCACCATAATCATTGGTTTTTTTCCAGAGTTTCTCTGAAATTTCTGCATCAGCATTATTGGTTTCAATATTATAAATAGTGGCTTTTTTATCGGCAACAGCCGACATAACAATACCAACAGGAGCTCCATAGAAAGTAGGATCGGCAAGTATGAATATGTTGTTGTTATAACTTAATTGCGTGCCTTCAACTTCTTCAACAAAACTAATAGCTGTAGCCATATGACCTGGAAAACCAACTGCAATAACTTCCTTTTTCAGAAGTGTTTTTACCAAGTATGCGAATAATACTGAGCGATCTTCGCAGTCGGAAAATTGATAATGCAATACCTCATCAGCAAAAAAATATTTTTCAGTACCATAGGCATATTGATCAGTTTTGTAACCAAATGCTTGCTGCAAAAAACTAAGTAGCAAATTAGCCGATTCAACATCATCTTTGCCTGCCAAAAGAGGTTCAAAAGCTTTTTTTACAGATTCTTTAGTTCTATCACATACTACTGAATTGAAATAAACAACTATATCAGAAAGAGGAATTGTTTTATAAAAATTTATCATTTCTTCATCATACTCGAGTACTACAGTGTGTTTTTTATCTTCAAATGTGAAATGATAATCTCTGCTTTTATTGATAGGGTTGGTATTGAATGGTTTTTTAATACTAACATCCATTAATATATCCGCCTCTGGGAAGTCAAAAGCATAGGTTTGTATTTCCTTACCTACTCCATCCATTACATAATAGTTTATTCCATCTGCGATAATGTAGTCAATATCATACATCTTATAAACAGAAGGTAGAAGAACATACATGTTATCATTGTCGAAACCAATTTTAACTCTATATCTACTCCTACTTAATAGTACCCATTGGAATGCAACTTGCATTTTATTGTTGGATGGGTACACTTTTTTACTGCACTCATAAATAAGCTGGTAATAAGCCCATTGATTAAGGTTGAGGATATTTGCAACTTCAGATACCTGATATAGAAAATGATTGTAATTAAGTTCAGCAAACTTGGTCCATAGTTGACTAATGTTTTCTGCGGATGGTTTTTCAGATTCTATTCCAATGAAATTTTTATCAAGATCAAAATACAGAGGCCAGCCAAGGAAATCAACATTAATTCTATGAGTATCAAAATTAATGCCTTCAGTTTTTTTAATTCCAGGGTATGCAGGGCCTTGATAAGTTATGGGAGTTGAGCCAACTTCAAAATCAAGTGTATTACCACTTATTTCGATTTCGCCCATTTCTGGTAAATCAACTGGTTTGGGTGATTCCTCTATAGTTGCAGCCTTTTCAATTTTGTGGCTTGAAAACCCATTTACTAAGTAATCCGAAAACTCTTTGTCAATTTGAGCCACAAAAGTGTCGAACTTTTGCTGGGTTTCTTTCTCAAAAGTATTGTATTCATTTCGTATTTGCTTTTTGAAATCCTCAAATGATTGTGAAAAAACAAAAGAACTCAATAATACTAGAATTACAACACAGGCAGTATTTCTTGCCGGCCTTATCATATTATTTGTTTAGGGTTAAAAGTCGAGAATAGTATCAAGTTGCTCGGATTGTATCTTCATTTTTCCCTTTAACTCTTTCTTAATAATATCCTTTGCCATATTAACTGCTTCATCGTACGAGTATGCTATGGTTACAAATATTTCAGTGTTTTTCCCGATTGTTTTATCTGCCTCAAATAAAGTATTCGTTCTACCCATTTTTGATCCAACTATTGATTTGAAAGTAGCCACAGTTTCGGTAACAGATGCGGCTTCTTCAGCATTAAGTTGGGCATTTGCAATATTCGTTTCAATTAAACCAGCCACTTCGGTTCCTATTTGACCAGCAAGGTTAACCTTTGCTACTTCATAAGCCTGAAGTTTAGCCGCAGAATGCGTTTCTCCAACAGCCCGTGCGTCTGCAACAAACCATTTTTTGTTTCCTTTGTCATCAGTTTCATATCGTTTAATCCATGTTGCTTCAATTTGTTTGTCCATTGGCATTTGTCCGGGAGCAACATTAAAACCATCTTTCTTTAATTTCTTCGCTTCTTTTCGTGCTTGCTTAATCGCTTTGTCTTTAATATCCTTTTTGATTTCCTTTTCGCTTTGAGCAATAGTTGGCATTGCAATTAATAAGGCTAATACCGTTACAATTACTGATAGTGCTTTTCTCATGTAATTAGTTTTTAAGTTAAAAAATTGATTTTGTTAATAAATAACACCAAATATAGAAAAAATATCCATATTGTTATTAAATTCACAATTAAAAATGTAGTTTTACAATTAATTAGTATGTAATGACGACTTTTAGAACCCAAATACTAACTTGCAACCATTGTGCACATAGAATGTTTACTTATGAGCTGAGTTCATATCATGTGCATAGCTCGGAGGTATATACTGATGGTTACATTGATTATAATCCTCCGATTTCATTTAATCCTAATGTACTAATTTGCAGTAATTGTTTAATGCCAATGTGGCGAGAAGATATTAATATTGAGGAAATGGATCATAATACACCTGAGGCAGAACTTGATCAAAGTAAAGATGTTTATGATTTGGAACAAAGTAAGTTAAATTACGCCTACAATATAGCTAAGTATTATTCTGAGTTGATTAAGGATGGATTTGCAAATACTGTTAGCAGGGAAATTACACTGCGAATTGAGATTTGGCATCTATTAAACAACAATTATAGGTTCGCCCACCCTAACATCTTAACACTAGTTATTCACGGAAATTTTAAACGAGCAGTTCATTTATATAAGAATCTAAATCAAAATAAATTAGAGGATCGGCTAACTGCTGATCTTTTCAAAAAAAATATTATACAGCTAATTAACATCTTTAAGCCTGAAGATGAGGAAGAGAAGTTATTGTTGGCCGAAATGTATAGAGAGAATCGTAATTATCAGAAATCAAGAGTTTTGTTAAAAGAAATTAAGCACCTGACCAAAACAAGAGCATATAGAGTAATTAATAGTGCTGCAAAGAGAAGAAAATCAAGAGTAATCAAAGTAAATTAATATGAAATACCTAAAGCTAGTCATTTGTCTACTATCCATTATTAATGTTAGTATAATACAATCTCAGGATGTGGAAAGTTTTATTCTTAAAGCTCCCGAAAAGCCTTTCTATACCATAAAAAAAATTGGCATCTTAGAATTTGAGTGTTCCAATAATCGTCATATGAATACTATTGTAACAAATTTTATTGTTACCGACTTGCTGGATCAATTCAGAGGAATTTATGATAAAGAGAGTAAATATTGGGGGCTAAAGAAAGGGAAAGAGGGTCAAACCTTTATAAAGGGGGTAAAAACAGATTTTTATCAAATAATTGAACGTGATCAGTTACAGAAAGTACTAAAAGAGCAAAGGCTATCATTAAGTGGTGCCATTGATGAGGGTTCGGCTGCTGAGGTTGGGCGTTTACTTGGCCTTGATATTATAATTATGGGAACTGTGAGCTATAGCAGCGTGGATGAAAAAGGATCTAGTTTATTGGGGCTTGCCAGTTCTTCTGGTTCAAACTGTTTAACGAGAAAAGTGGTGGCAAAAGGAACCATGAAAATGGTAAGTGTTGAAACGGCTCAAATTGTGGGAACAAAATCTGCTGAAAATGAATTAAAGATCTATAAATGTGATGATCAACGATCGGGAATCCCACGGCCTGAGATTATGGCCGAAACATGCATGAAAGAGTTGGCTCGTGAGTTTACCGATTATTTTGCCCCTGGTTACCAGTATATTGAATATGAATTTGAGAAAATTAAATTAAAGGAATTTAAGTCGAAAGGAAAAGAGGCAATGGGATATGTTGAAAATGGCGATCTCGACCGTGCATTCCCTATTGTTTATGCTATGTTTGAGGCCGATTCATACAATCCTAAGGCTGCATATAATTTGGGAATACTTTATGAAATGGTAGGGTCATATCCCGATGCCTATGAGTATTATAATATTGCGTATGAACTGGATTATAAAAATGATAGATATGCACAAGCCGCTAAACGAGCTAAGGCCGGTATTGGTTTAAATGAATATCTGGAGGATATTGGCAGGCCGGTAGAACCTTATACGTTTACCGGAGGTGGAGCTGCCGGTGCTTTAGCCGATAGAGTAAAGATTAAAGGCAGTAGCTCGGATAGAACCGATGTTTATGAGTTGCCAGATAGGAGTTCGTCAGTAGTTGCTAAAGTACCTGGTGAGCTTGAATTTAATGTAATAAAAAAAAGTGGTCCGTTTTATAAAATCCAACTACGAGGAACCAAAACTGGATTTGTTCACAAATCTGACGTTAAGTAGATTTTTACAAATTATTCGTTTTGAAATTATTGATCTCAACATAAAATTTACGAAATGCTATCTAGAAAAATATACTTTATTTTTATTTTATTAGGAATCTCACTAAACATTTTGGCTCAAAAACCAGCATGGACTGAATATAACAGTAGGATAGAAATGTATCCTGAAAATGAATTTCTGGTAGGTTTTGTCTCGGGCGTAAATACAACAGATGAAGAGCAGGGGAAATTGAAAACCATCTATGAAACTATAGCAAAAGATAAGGTGATTCAAAGTATTCAGGTTGAAATAGAGTCTAATAATAGTCTTAATATTTCTAATGTAAATGGGAAATCGGGTGAGGAATTTCTATCAAAAAGCGTATCCTTTTCGAAAGCAAATGTTGCAGGGTTAATAACACAGAGTTATTATGACAGAAAGAAGAAGGAAGTTTTTGCAATTGCTTTCGTAAATAAGAAAGAACTGGCATTCTACTATCGAAATATTATTAAAGCAAGTAAGGAGGATATTGAGCAAAAACTTAAAGAGGGAAGGGAATATGCAAAAAAAGGAAAAAAAGAATTAGCATTAAAGAGTTACTATGAGGCAATGCCATTACTAATGAATGTTGATGAAGCCAGAGCGCTATTGATTTCACTAAATAGAAAAATGTATGCTGATATTAATATGGATGAGATAAATAATCTAAACCTTGAACTCAACAATGAAATAGTTTTACTTCTTAACCCTATCGATCTTAGCTTGAGTGAAACGGCTTATTTCATTGCATATGGGTTGTTCCTACAACTTGGTGAGATTGAAGGAAAATTGTTTTTGGTTGAATTTAGCTATGAAAATACAGGCCTTGGAAGCAATTTTACAAACAAATGGAACCAGGAATTTGCTGCAGCTTTGGTGAGTACAGCAAATTATGAAGTTCAAAAAGGATCAGGAACAGATGGGGATTTAACAGTTACCGGCAATTATTGGAAGGAAGGTAATTTTATTAAGATAGCAGCATCAGCCTCAAAAAATGATAAGTTGCTTGCTGTATCAAAAGGTAGCATTCCAATTAATTGGCTTGAAAACGAGAATATTGATTTTTTGCCTGAGCAAATTCAACTCATGGATGCACTTAAGAATTATCAACTTTCTGTTGTTAGTTCTCCAGGTTCTATTAAACTTGGTATGGCTACTACGATTCCAGTTGAAATTAAGGTTGATGAAAACAATGAATATAGAGCTAAGCCTGTAAAGGGTATCCCCATTGAAATAGTTAATTCCGAAACGAAAGATGTATTATGCTCAGGTATATCAAATGAGTTGGGTGTAACTAAATGTTATTTGCCATCAATACAAAGTGATAAACCAGTTATCAGAGTTATGGTTTCAATAGATTTATCAGGTTATCTAAATATTGATAGGGAAACCTTTTTTTACACAATTGCATCGCGTCAAAATCCGGTTGTTCCGGTAATAATTGATTTGGCAACTGAAAAACCCACAATATATATTAAAAGTGAGGAATTGATTCAGGGTAAAGCTATGGATATTAAAACACTGGAACCGGTTATTAAGGAATTATTGGCTGAAAAGGGATATAATTTTGTTGATATTAAGACAGATGCTGATTATATAATAACGATTAACGCAAATACAACAACAGGAAGCCAGTATCATGGAATCTATTTTGCTTTTCTGGATATAAACTTTTCTATTATTGAAACATCTACCAGTGAAGAAATTTACAAAACACATATTGATCAGGTGAAAGGTGGAGGTAGTAATTACACTAAAGCTGGAAAGAAAGCTTATTTAATAGGATCCGAGCGACTTAAGGAAAGTCTTAAGAATTTTGCTCTTTCTAAATAAGTATTTCAATTTACGGAATTATTATTGTTTGTTTTCTTTTTATTTATCTTTATCCATTTATAAATTACCCGGTAAAATGAGTTTCGCAGCCAACAAATTTTTACCATTACTGTTTTGTTTGTTTTTCTTTAGTTCAATTGCTCAAAACGAATTTCAATCATACTCAAAAAGTAATGGACTCACTTCATCAACTATAACAACGTCAAAGGTTGATTCGAAAGGTATTGTTTGGTTAGGAACCAGCAATGGAATATCTGTTTATACAGGAGGAAATTGGGTGCCAATAAAAGCTATTTCAGATGATAAAGGATACAATAAAAATATAGGGCAGGTTTCACTAATTTTTGAGGCATTAAATGGTGATATTTGGATTTCCTCAGATAAAGGAATTTTCGTTTATAACGGCAAAAACTGGACTTTTTTTGTTGATCCGGAAAATGATGATTTTAAAGTTACCGAGATAAGTGAAGATAGAAAAGGTTGGATATGGATATTGCTCGAAAAATATAAGAGTTTAAAAGAAGTTTCAAGTCTTGGTTTTTCACTGGTTGAGGGGAGGGTTCAAATTTACAACGGTTTTCAGTGGATAAAATTCCA
>ERZ889078.2705-NODE-2705-length-12375-cov-14.292857_pt1 | contig 12375 bp, 7 predicted proteins | sample MGYA00521266_ERZ889078 | MGnify/ENA primary metagenome ERZ889078 (study PRJEB32303, sample SAMEA104408618) | aquatic metagenome | biome: Brackish water; feature: Pelagic; material: water | place: Baltic Sea | collected 2014-06-16T06:34:00 | depth 76,534 m ... | reverse complement strand
TTTTAAAGGGTGAGGTTTATATACCTGTTTTAGCTGGGTGCTGAATGGTTACGTAAAATTTTGTGTTCTACGGATGTAAATGTAGAAATCTCTTTGCAAGAACTGTTAAAAAATGAAAATATTTTAAAAAGCATCAAATTAGAATATGCCAAAGGCACTAGAAATATAGCGTTTTCATCGAATACGGACACCCTTTTGAAAATTGAGACCATTAGAAAGACTCACTCGTTTGAAGTATCTAAAGATGACTATGCCGATATACTCACTCTAGCTGAAGAAGACGCGAAAAACAAAAAGTTACTAAAAAAAGATTGTGAGCAGGTAGAGTTAGTGGATATCGAAACCTTAAAGATGTAGTAACTGAACATATGCAAAATAACGGTACAAGATAGCGCCGTTATTTTGTTTTAAGATTATACGGCTTTTATCGTAACGCCATATTTTTCTTCAGCAATTGTGCGCTCTTCTAAGTGATAGTTCGCAATTTCATTAAAATTAAGATATTTGTAAACGGTATCGGTTTTTCCAGCAAGTTTTTCTGGAACTATGCTCATGTACTCTTCTACCGTTGGAATGCGACCAAGTTTCGAACAAACCGCAGCAAGTTCAGCGGAACCTAAATAAACCTGAGTGCCTTTTCCTAAACGGTTGTCAAAGTTACGAGTAGAAGTCGAGAATACTGTTGAACCTACGCGGGCGCTTGCTTGGTTACCCATGCAAAGAGAGCAACCTGGAACTTCCGTTTGCGCTTCTATAGCGTTGAAAACATCGTAGTAACCTTCGTTAATGAGTTGTTGCTCATCCATGCGAGTTGGTGGAACAATCCAAAATTTCTCAACTGCAACTTTACCTTCGCCACGCATAACTTCACCCGCGGCGCGATAGTGACCGATATTAGTCATACATGAACCCAAGAACACTTCATCAATTTTTTCTCCAGCGACTTCGCTTAAAAGCTTAACGTTGTCTGGATCGTTAGGACATGCTAAAATTGGCTCCGTTACGTCGTTAAGATCGATTTCAATTACCGCCGCGTACTCCGCGTCGGCGTCTGGTTGCATCAATGATGGATTCGCTACCCACTCTTTCATCTTGTCTGCGCGACGTTGCAACGTGCGAGCGTCGGAATAACCATCTTTAATCATAGATTCAATCAACACGATGTTTGATTTTAGATACTCGACAACTGGAGCGTCGTTTAATAAAACCGTACAAGCCGCAGCGGAACGCTCAGCCGAAGCGTCGGAAAGCTCAAACGCTTGTTCGGCTTTAAGATTAGGCAGACCTTCAATCTCTAAAATGCGTCCGTTAAAAATATTTTTCTTACCTTTTTTCTCAACAGTCAAAAGACCTTCTTTAATTGCGTAGTAAGGGATGGCGTTTACAAGGTCGCGTAAAGTGATGCCTGGTTGTAGTTCACCTTTGAAACGCACAAGTACGGATTCAGGCATGCTAAGAGGCATAGAACCGGTAACGCCTGCGAACGCGACGATGCCTGAACCACCAGGAAAAGAGATGCCAATTGGGAAACGAGTATGACTATCCGCGCCAGTGCCAACGGTATCTGGAAGAGTTAGGCGGTTCAACCATGAGTGAATAACGCCATCGCCTGGACGAAGAGCGACGCCAGAACGGTTAGAGATGAAATCTGGAAGAGTATGGTGCATGACAACGTCTGATGGTTTAGGGTACGCCGCCGTATGACAAAAAGATTGCATAACCAAATCAGCTGAAAAACCAAGCGCAGCCAATTCTTTAATCTCATCACGAGTCATAGGACCGGTTGTATCTTGAGAACCAACGGTAGTTGTAACAGGCTCAACGTACATACCGGGACGAACGCCGTCCATGCCACATGCGCGACCAACCATTTTTTGAGCGAGAGTGTAACCTTTACCCGTATCGGCAGGTTGCTCGGCAGTCAAGAACGCTTCAGAAGCGCCTAATCCTAAAACGCTACGAGCCTTAGCGGTAAGTCCACGACCAATTATTAATGGTATACGACCACCTGCGCGCACTTCGTCAGTAATCGTGTTTGGATTTAATTTAAAAGTGGCTACAACCGCGCCATCTTTATGAGCTTCGCCTTTATAAGGATAAATAGTAACAATGTCACCAGTTTCCATAGCAGTCACGTCCATTTCTAACGGTAACGCGCCTGAATCTTCACAAGTAGCAAAGAAAATTGGAGCGATGATTCCACCGATGACAACGCCACCAGTACGCTTGTTTGGAACGCCCTCAATGTCTTCACCCATATGCCATTGAACGGAGTTTACTCCAGACTTACGGCTTGAACCGGTTCCTACCACGTCACCAACATAAGCGATTGGATGACCAATCTCTTTTAACTTAGTTATTGTATTTAGCGAATCTTCCATTTTTGATTGAAGCATAGAGTTTGCATGTAAAGGAATATCTGAACGAGTAAACGCTTCGCTTGCGGGGGACAAGTCATCCGTATTGGTTTCACCTGGAACTTTATATACGGTTACCGTAATTTCAGAAGCCAATTCTGGCTTGCTTGTGAACCACTCCGCGTTTGCCCATGAAGTCATAACTTCAGTCGCAGCGGAATTGCCAGCTTTATGAAGATCTTCTACGTCATTGAACGCGTCATAAACGAGTAGAGTGTGTTTTAGCGCTTGCGTCGCAGCTGCAACAACCGCTGAGTTTGCAGAAGTCAACGAATCCACCATAGGTTTAACGTTGTAACCACCTAACATCATTCCCATGATTTTTACAGCTTGTTCTGGCGTTATTGAATCTACCGTAACATTCTCAGCGGCTACGTCATTTAAAAACGCGGCTTTTACGTAAGCGGCGTCATCAACTCCGGGAGACACTCTATTTGTAATAAGCTCGATATTTTCATTCATATCGCCTTCACCGGCTTTAATCATTTCAACTAGCGCCGCAGTTTGTTCAGCGGAAAGTGGCAATGGTGGTACGCCAAGCGTTTCTCTCTCAGTGACATGAGCTCTATAATCTTCAATAAATGACATAATGTTTCCTGTATATTTAATTTTGAAGTATTATATCTAAAGAAAGGTAAGCAAATTTTTATAGTGTTACTAAAGTAAACATAATAGTATATTTCTTGTAAATAATGTATATTTAAGTAACATATTTGGAGTTTATAGGTTTCTTTTTTTAAGTTCTTTATCGAGTTTATCTTTGTCATAACCTCTGTAATTGTCTTTTAACCAGAGCATATAAGAGTTTGGAAGTTCATTATATTGCATTCCCTTATACTGTCCAAATCCAATTCTTTCATATGTTTTTTCTTCAATAATATTTTCTTCGCAGTAAGCGTTAATGTCTACGCTTTTAAGCAAAAATACAAAAGCGGTAAATTCTAATCTTTTTTGAATGGCGAAAGTGTAAGCGTTGAAATCAAAAATACCTTTTCTTTGACTTACAAACCTTTCAATCGTTTGTATCTGTTCAACCGTTAATTTTTCTAGGTTTTTCACTTTTACGCTAAAAGAGTTTTTGTAGCTTGTAAAAATAAAATGTGGCTTAATCATTATAATATCTCTCGTATCCCTTTGGTATTTGGAGCGGAAAGCACTCCCTCGTTTTCTAATTGTTCAATTACTCTCGCTGAACGATTATAGCCTATCTGCAACTTTCTTTGTAGATAAGAAATAGAAGTTTTTCTATCTGTAATTATTACGTTCTTGGCCTCATCGTACAGTGGATCGAGTTCTTCGTAAGTGTCGTTTGAAGAAGTGTTTTGCACTTCATTTTCTTCAACTAAAAATCTTTTATTATAGTCGGGAGCTCTTTGTGATTTGATAAATTCCACGATCTTCTCTATCTCCTCTTCCGTTGTCCAAGGAGCGTGCAATCGAACAAGTCCCGTCGCTCCGGGAGGGGTGAAAAGCATGTCGCCACGACCTAAAAGCGACTCCGCGCCCATTTGATCTAAAATAATTTTACTATCTATTTTTTGCCCTACTCTGTAGGAGATACGAGATGGCAAGTTTGCTTTTATAAGCCCTGTCACAACGTCAACGGAAGGTCTTTGAGTGGCCACGATAAGATGAATTCCAGAAGCTCTAGCCATCTGCGCTAAACGAGCGATGGAGTGTTCAACGTCTTTTCCGCTAGTCATCATCAAGTCGGCCAACTCGTCTATGATTACAACCATATATGGAAAATGTTCCCCACCCTCTCGTTTAACTTTCTCATTATAGTTTTCAATATTTTTCGTTCTCGTCTCAGCCATAAGTTCGTAACGCCTCTCCATCTCGGAAACCATGTTGTTTAGCGCTACTATCGCTTGTTTGGGTTTTGTAATAACGGGAGTAAGAAGATGAGGAATGTCATTATAGATGGAAAATTCGAGCATCTTAGGATCTATCATGAGCAGTCTCAATTGATCTGGAGAGTTTTTGTACAAAAGTGAAAGTATCATGGCGTTTATGCCAACGCTTTTTCCACTTCCCGTAGTTCCGGCGATAAGAAGGTGAGGAAGTTTTTTAAGGTCCGTAATAAAAGGTTTTCCAACTATATCCTTACCAAGTGCGAGAGTAAGCGGAGACTTGGACTCTTGAAATAGTTTCGATTCAAGGAGCTCTCTCATATAGATAGTGTCAACTTCGTGGTTTGGTATCTCAATGCCGACAACGTCTTTACCCGGGATAGGAGCTTGAATACGAATTGTCTCAGCGCTTAACGCCATGGCTAAATCGTCTTGAAGGTTTAAAATTTTACTTACCTTTACGTTTGCGGCGGGTTTAAACTCAAACGTAGAAACAACCGGTCCGGCGTAAGTACGAATAACGTCCCCATCTATTCTAAAATGCGCCAGTTTTTCGATAAGATAACGGATTTTATCATCCACTTCACTCTCATCAACGCTATGAGATTTTTTATCAGGTTTTTGCAAAAACTCCACCGAAGGCAGTGTGAAATTTTTTGGCTTTTCGACAGTTCCTTTTTCAATGCTGTCAAGCAGTTTTGTGTTTTCTTCAAGTTCGTCAATTATCAATGCGTTCTTATGCTCTTTTACTTGTGAAGCCAATTCTAAAATATTATGCGCGTCTGAATTCGACTCTATTACCGTTTCGACTGGCTTAACAGTTATTTCTTCCTTTACAATCGCTTTGTCTTTCTTTCGTAAATATGCTGGCTTGTCAATCTCTTCCATGACTTCTTCTACGGTTTCAACAATTAGCTCAACTTCCTTCACAATCGGTTCTGTTATTTTTATTGTTTCTTGAACTATATCTTGTTTTATTTTGGCAACGACTTTTTCAGGTTCTTTGTTTTTAACTTCCTTTGTTTGTACAACTTGTTTAACCGATGAGAGATCTTTATTTTCAACCGCTTTTGTTTTTACAACTTGTTTAACAGATGAAAGTTCTTTTGCGTCATGAAAAAATGATTGAACTTGACTTTTAATAGAATCTAAAACAATATCTACAATCTCGGAAGTATTTTTGTCCAAAACAATAACGACGCTAAGAAGAGTAATCATGAACCATAAAACCCACAGACCAAAAAAACCTATATATGGAGATAAAAAATCAACAAAATCTGCGCCAAATTTTCCTCTAAATCCATTTTTTATTAACAGTCCCTGCATTAATAGAGAAGAAAAAAACACTAAAATAGACGCGACTGTAATTTGAGCGTTTCTAAAATTGAATGTTGAACGTATATAAAAAAAATAGAGTGGAATTAGTAATAACAAAAGATAAGTAAACGATATGTATCCAAAATAATGTTGATTATATGAAGCGAAAACGGAGCCGTAACTACCGATGAGTTCACTACCGCTAAAAATTGTAGAAAAACCAAAGTAGATTAACAGGCTAAATATAAAAATAAATAAAGTCTCTTTCAAACTATACAACCTTTAAAAAATATAAAGAGAAGTATAGCTAAAATCACTCCATTAGAGGTAATTCACCAAACTTAATTTAGAGACTTTACTAACCGTTGAGAGCATAGCTTGATAATTAAGTGAAAGTTGAGTAAGTTGTAGAGATGATTCCGCTAAATCAGTATCAACAACTGATGACCGAAGAGACATTGTGCTAACTTCCAACAGGCTTGTTCTCGCAAGAGCCGTCGATAGAGTATTCGAGTTTGCTCCGGCCACGGACTGAGTTCTAAAAAGATGATCTTGCAAATCATCCATCATAGCGATTGCGTTTTCCATCCCTACGTTTCTAATGTCGCCACTTGAAGAATCTGGGTATATTTTATGATTTTCCACTGCGGATATCATTTCATTAACGGTTTTAAAAAAATCTGTTTTTGGATCACGTACCGTTAACGAGTTATTGGCATTGAAGGTTAAAACAGACGCGTTGCCTTGGTCAAAATTTCCACTATTGGAATCATGAATGGCTAAAGTTGCCTTTGTCGTAATAAACTGTAAATCATCAAAATTAATCTTTCCGTCATGAGAAAGATATGTTCTACCATTGTTGTCCGCCGTTTGGATCGCACTGTCATATTCTGTTGCGACAGTTGCAGACGTTGGAAGAGAATCTGTAATGGACATATTAATAACGTCCATAAGTTGTTGATACGTCATATTGTCAGCGTCTACCGCTTCTCTTGGCGAACCCATATTGTAAATATTGTAGTTTGTAGTTCCTCCATCTAGAGAGAAAGTCGAACCACCGTTAGCTCTATTTTTTAAATCTAACTGCACGGTCATAGAGTTTCCCCCTACATTAGTTCCACTAAACGTCAGTTGCTTTCCATCAAGGGTTGTTCCAGAAGCGACATCAATTAATTTTGTTGAAGACGTGGCAAACTTATTTGTAGCCTTGTCTATTTGCGGCACATTTGAACTTAGTTTATTGCCAGACGCATTAAACATCGTTCTATCATAAACAAGACCTTCAATATCGGTTGGCGCGCCAGAAGCGGAAGAGTATCCCGACTTGTTAAACTCTCTAATGTAGAGATTTGGAGGATTCGTTAACGCTGTCTCGTAATCAGTAACGCCTCCATTTGTTGACAAATCATCAATATTTGTGACATTTGCCAAACCGTTTCCAGAAAAATCCGATGCGGCTACCAAGTGAAAATCAAGTTTACTTGAACCATTGAGTTTATCTGTAACTGTTATCTGCCCATTATTATTCATTGATACGTTAGCAACGTTTACCGCGCCACTATTGCCATAAGCGGTACCTATGGTTCTTAAAAGCGAATCGATGTCAACAGTGGAATCAAGTTGAATTTTTTGATTTATCGCAGTGCCGTCACTCTGAGTTCCCCTGAGGTAAAATTGGTGTTGCGAACCTGCCGGTATCACACCCATCAACTCTTCCATTGTTGTTTTTCCATTTAAAGTTGAACCAATATTTGGAGATTGCGTCACATTGCTTGTAATTTCTCTTCGTACTGAACTCTCTTCTCCTAAAAACAACTCAGCGCCCGTAATGTTGTATTGTTGTTGATTTCTTGAACCTAAAAACGCATTCATGGATATATCGTTACCGTTGTAAGTCCCATCATCGGAAATTGGCTTAACGGTAAGCGCTGAGCCAGAAAAAAGATACTCGCCATTCATAGAAGTGTTTGACAAAGCTTTAAAATTTTTTTCTATTCCTCTCAATTCTGCCGCTATTGCGTCTTGCGACGCAGAATCATTGGTTCCATTCGCCGCTTGAAGCAATAACGTTCTCATTCTGTTCATGCTGTCTGTAAACTCATTTAAAACGACATCGGATTGATCAGAGACTTTATATGCGCTTTCTGTGCTTTTTTTAATCTGTCCAAGAGTAGTCATTTCATTGTCAAGCCGCATGGTTTCCGTAAATATGGATAGATTATCACTTGCATACTGAATCTTAAGACCGGAAGCTATTTGCTTATTAACGTCAAAAAGCTTAGTGCTTAGTTTTGAATTATTAGAACCGTAAAGATTGTCATAATACATACTATTCGTTACCCTCATGACACACCTCCATTAGATTTATTTTCATTTATCCAGCCATATCGACTAAATAACATTTATCTGAAGAAATACTACTATAATTTACTTAACTCTCACCTAAACCCAAATAGATTTTCAGTTATTATTCGTAGTGCGGTAACTATATAGTCTGTTGTGATAATTAAACAAAGTGGTTGTTAATTTGAGAGAATGTTAAAGTTTAAAACAGCTGAATTAAGCTTATTTCTAAAATCATATCGTTTGTTTTATGTGGTACCAGAGAGGGGATTCGAACCCCTAAGCCTCGCGGCGGCGGATTTTGAATCCGCTATGTATACCATTCCATCACTCTGGCAAGTTGTAACATTTGAAATAAGATTGTGATTATAATGAGTGTTTACTTAAAGGAGCGTAAATTGGACGAATAATTTCAAATAAATAGTGTTTTGCCGATGTTATGATATAATAAAATAATTTTCGACGGAGGAATATCATGCGCGTAACGTCCAGTATGTATTATGACAATTTGTATGGTACCAATAATTCCAAGTTAAGTAAAAAACTTTTTGACGTAAACAAGCAAATCGCTTCTGGACTTAAAATTCAGTACGCGAGCGACGACGTTTCGACTTTTACTCAAACTATGCAGCTTGATAATGAAATGACTACTTTGGGGCAAGTGAAGAAAAGCACGGAGAGCGGACTGAAGACTTCTCAGCAGACGGATTCGGTGCTGAATGAAATTGAAACTAGCATGGACCGCGTAAAAGTTTTGTTGGTTCAAGCTTCAAGCTCAACTCAGAGCAACGCGTCTTTAGACGCCGTGGCTTTAGAGTTAAGAGGGCTTGAAAAACATTTGAAAAATTTGTCAAACAGCTCTATAAATGGGGAATACCTTTTTGCTGGTTCGGCAACGGACGTACGCCCCATAGATGATAATGGAGTTTATCAAGGTAATAACACGTCTTTAAACGCGTTTCTGGGATCAAAAGTTGAACAACAGTATAATTTAACGGGCGGAGATTTATTTTTGGGTGAAGAACCTCTTGTAAAAAAACAAATTTCATCCAATGTGCCTCAATATAATTTAAGTAAGAAATATCCTGACTTTACCGACCCGACAAGCGTTGATCGCGGAACAAATTTAGTGCTTCAGCCGAGCGATACGATTCGAGACTTGATGGGTGATATAGACGCTTCTACGAATACGCCCACTCACTTTTATATTAGTGGCGCTAAAAGTGATGGAACGTCTTTTAGCGCGCAACTCTCACTGCGCGATAGTGATAAAATGAGCGAACTTTTAACGCAAATTGGAAATACGTACGGCAATACGGCAGATTTAAAACTTGTGAACGTTTCTTTAAACGAACTAGGTGAAATAGTCATAGAAGATAAATTAAGTGGCTCAAGCAAGATAGACTTCCATATGGTTGCCGCTGTTGATTTTGATGACGCTGATGGCTCGGACATGGCGAATATAAATGATGCTTTCTATGGCTCAAACGCCGGAAATATTGATAATTTGGCGACAGGTGAGACTAATTTTGACAAAATTATATATGGGACTAGCTCGGCGGACAATGGTAAGCTGCACGTAAAAAGTTTTATGCAATCTCCTTACGACGTCACTGTAAGCGCGCCAGAACTCATTCGCGCTGAATATACGGAAAGCGCGGCATTAACGCCAACAGACTTGTATGATTTGACAATCGATAATGGCGATGGAACCACAACTCCTTATGTCGCCCAAACAGCGGCTAATTTGAAGTTAGCGCTTGACGCCACTCTCAATTTTGTAGTTAACATTGACTCAGCTAATGGAGTTATAAGTTTTGATACAACGGTTCAAGGTTTGGCAAATGGAGTTTCAATAGGCGTAGATTTAACTGCCAACGTGGGCAATACTGGTGTAATTGTTACGACTAACATAGTAAATAGCGCCGTGCCAACTGGTAGCGCTTCTTTGGTTTATGACAAAACGCAGTTTACAAAAGATGGTTCACGCCTTTCATCAAACGTGCCGCAAGTGTTGAAACAATACAATGAGTCAACGACACCAAAGACTTCATTAAATAAGAATGAATTTGTTACAAATTCCACAAAGATTTCAGACGTTGCTGATTTGTCGCAAGGAACGGCTAACACTCTCGACGGAACGCAGTTGACGATTTCTGGCCAGACGACGAGTGGGAGCGCTTATACCGCGCAGATTGATTTTAAAAACACCGCAAATGGAGGTTCTACGTTTTCTATAGACAATGGAGTTACCAATCATCGTATTTTTGACATGGGCACCCCACGAACGGCCGTAAACGCGGATGATATGACGTACCAGCAGCTAATGGACGTTGTCAACATGACTGTCACGGGAAGCGTTCCTCCTCCTCCGCTCGTAGATACGGAAGCGGCGTATGAGGCAGCCCTAGAAACATCAAATAATAGTGGCAGTACTTTTTTAAGTAATGATGGAAAAATCCAATTTAAAGATAGTCTTAACAGTGACACGAAAGCGAAAATTTCCATTTTTGATTCAAATAGTGGAAAATTTGGAGTTGGCAATGACGCGTCGGTCATCACGTTTAATACAAATAACGCCTTGACGATAAGGGACCCTAAAACAGATTTTTTTAAGGAGTTAAGCACTATTATCGAAGCAGTTGAAAACCATAAGCTTCATCCAGACGCTAGTAGTGGAGATATGAGAAGCGTAGGGACGCAAAACGCAATAACCATGATAAGTGATTTAATGGAACACGTAAGCCGCTCTCATTCCATTGTAGGTTCTCAATCAAACTCTTTGACTAGCTCATTGGAGCGAACGGAACTTTTAGAAATAAGCGCTATGACTTTAAGATCTTCCATTGTAGACACTGATTTGGCGGAATCGTCTTTACTTCTTACTCAACTATCACTCAACTATCAGGCGATGTTGTCCACGGTTGGAAAAGTTTCCCAATTAAGTTTAGTAAACTACTTGTAAAAGAACAATTTTTGCTATACTTCTTTTATATTTTATAAAGGCAGTTATAGTTTGAAAGAGACCTTATTTATTACAATTTTTAGTGTTTTTATTTATCTAGGAATTTCCACTATATTTAGCCAAAGTCCTTTAATGGGCAGTTACGGATACGTCTTCGCCTCGCACAACCAACATTATTTTGGATATGTCTCTTTCGCTTATTTGCTTTTGTTATTGATTCCATTATATTTTTTGTATCAAAACACGAATTTTAACTTCAGAAAAGCGCAAATAAGCGTCGCGTCCATTTTAATCTTTTTCTCTTCCCTTTTGTTTCAAGCTTTAATGGTAAACGATGATTTTAGAGGAAAATTTGGCGCCGATTTCGTTGATTTTCTGTCTCCATACATAGGCCTTTTTGGACTGTGGGTGTTTTGGTTTATGATAACTTTGCTTAGCGCGGTGATTGTGCTTGATAAAAACACGTCCCAAATAATCGATATTATTTACAACGCCATAAAAGAGAAAGTTGAAGAAATAACCAAAAATGAGACTAAAAATCAAGTAAAATTTACACCTCAAACTAAAAAATCCATCACAACGGACGCTCCTCGAGAGCATAAAAAAGCAAAAGAAAATCACATCGAGCAAGAGCGAGTAATCGATATAGACGCTATAACGGACGAACCGTCTTATTTACGTAAAAACGTTAAAGCCGTTGTGGAAAATGAAAAAATTCAAGTATTGGCAAGCACGGAAGTAGTTGAAACTATACAAGACGCCAAAGAGGAAACTCACACCATATTAGAGTTGGCCGCGCACGTAAAAGAGCAAAAAAACGCTCTTATAGTCGACGAACTTGAAGAAAATACCAAATTGCTTGAAACGATTGAAAAGGGAACCGTTGAAAAGCCTAAAAACTTTACGCTTCCTTCCGTTAACTTTTTACAAAAACCAGACAAAGCCGCTCATAGCGTCGATGAAAGCGAAGTGGATGATAAAATTCGTTTTCTTATAGAAAAATTGGCTCACTTTAGAATAGACGGGGACGTAGTTCGCACTTACGCGGGACCGGTCGTTTCCACGTTCGAGTTTAAGCCAGCCGCAAACGTAAAGGTGAGTAAAATTTTAAATCTTCAAGACGATTTGGCCATGGCTTTGAGCGCTGAAACGATTCGTATTCAGGCGCCAATCCCAGGTAAAGACGTTGTCGGCATTGAAATACCAAATCACGAAGTGGACACTATTTACATGAGAGAACTGCTTGATTCGAAGTTGTTTAAAGAATCAAAGTCTCCGCTCACGCTCGCACTCGGAAAAGACATAGTCGGCAAGCCCTTCATAACCGACCTCAAAAAACTTCCACACCTTCTCATCGCGGGAACTACCGGAAGCGGTAAAAGCGTCGGCATAAACGCGATGATCCTTTCACTCCTTTATAAAAATTCTCCAGATCAGCTTAGAATGCTTATGATTGACCCCAAGATGTTGGAATTTTCCA
>ERZ889078.2704-NODE-2704-length-12376-cov-45.257771_pt1 | contig 12376 bp, 15 predicted proteins | sample MGYA00521266_ERZ889078 | MGnify/ENA primary metagenome ERZ889078 (study PRJEB32303, sample SAMEA104408618) | aquatic metagenome | biome: Brackish water; feature: Pelagic; material: water | place: Baltic Sea | collected 2014-06-16T06:34:00 | depth 76,534 m ... | reverse complement strand
TAATTGACATTTATTTCCTTTTGTTTTAATTTTCATTAAATCTTTTAACAATAGGAAGATAACAAATGGACGTGTTCTAAAATGTGTTTAATGTGGCTTATTGATACGAAGATATAAGTCGAGTTAAAATTGTTTAAAAATTGTTGTTATAAAGCCTATAGATAAAGGATTTAGAATTGGTTGCGGAAACAGGATTTGAACCTGTGACCTTCGGGTTATGAGCCCGACGAGCTACCGAACTGCTCTATTCCGCGATATTTGTAAGATTCATTCAAGATTTAAAAAATGATCTCTTAATCTATAGGCGAATTCTATCTTACTTTTTGTTTACTATTAAATTTAATACTATCTTGATACTTTTTTAATGAAGTCTTTTTTTGCTAAAATTAGATGCGAAAGTTCAGGCACTTAGCGTAATTCTTTTCTTATCAACAAAATAAAAGGAGTTTAAAATGACTCGTGAAAATTCAAATATATCAAGAAGAACTTTTGTAAAAGGTATTGTTGCCTCTGCATTAGTAGCTTCATCATCATTAACACTTAACGCAAACACTAAAATCTCTCCACGTAGAGAGACACAAGAACTCAGTGGAACTGAATTTAACCTCACCATAGATAAAATTAATGTAAACATAACAGGAGAACCTGCAGTTGCAACGGCTGTAAACTCTATGATAACTGGACCCACACTTAGGTGGAAAGAAGGAGATGAAGTCACTATAAATGTAACAAATAATCTTGCAGATACTACATCTATTCATTGGCATGGAATCATCTTGCCACCGGCTATGGATGGAGTTCCAGGTATTAGTTTTGATGGTATTCCTGCTGGAGAAACTTTTACATATACATTTCCTATCATTCAAAGTGGTACGTATTGGTATCACTCACACTCCGGTTTTCAAGAACAAACAGGCGTATATGGAGCGATAGTGATTGAACCAAAAGAAGAAATATTAGACTATGATGAAGAATATGTAATCAATTTATCTGATTGGTCAGATGAAAAACCAGAATCTGTATACAGAAAAATAAAACTCTCGGCTGATTATTACAACTTTAAACAAAGAACTGTTGGAGATTTTTTCTCTGAAGTAAGCGAAAAAGGTTTTTTAGCTGCATTTAACGAAAGAAAAATGTGGAATGAGATGGCAATGACAGATAGAGATTTATCTGATGTAACTGGCTATACATATACCTACCTTATGAATGGACAAAATCCAGCAACAAACTTTAAAGCACTTTTTAAAAATGGAGAAAAAATTAGACTGCGTTTCATAAATTCAGCAGCTATGACTTTCTTTGATGTAAGAATTCCTGGACTTAAAATGACAGTAGTTGCTTCAGACGGGAACTATGTGCAAGCAGTGGAAGTGGATGAGTTTAGAATAGGCGTAGCTGAAACTTATGATGTAATTGTTGCACCAGAAGATAATAAAGCCTATGCAATTTTTGCTCAAAGTCTTGATAGAAGTGGTTATGCTCTGGGAACTTTAACTTATAATGCAAATATCATAGCTGCTATTCCACAGATGGATCCATTACCTATTCTTAGCCATGCAGATATGGGAATGAATATGAGTGGTATAGATCATTCCGGACATGATATGTCGGCAATGAAAGATAACAAAGAAGAGATAAACGAACCTATGGATCATTCTGCCATGGGACATGACATGTCATCAATGAAAGAAACTCCAAAGAAAAAAGAAACAGCAATGAAATGTGGCGGTGGCATGGATATGTCTACGAGTAAGCCCAAAATGGATATGCAAAAACCTAAGATTCCAATCACTCCATTAGAAGAAGATAGAGGAGTTCATACAACAATGAGAGCCATGGATCCTCAATATAGGCTTGATGACCCTGGAGTTGGATTAAGAAACAATGGTAGAAAAGTTTTAACGTATGCTGATTTAAGATCTCTTACACCGACCACTCATGACAGGTATCCAGATAGAGAGATAATTCTTCGCTTAACTGGAAATATGGAGCGTTATATGTGGTCTATCAATGGAATAGCCTATAAAGATGCTAAGCCTTTGGAATTTAAATATGGTGAAAGACTTAGAATTACTTATATTAATGACACAATGATGAACCATCCAATGCATCTTCATGGCATGTGGAGTGACTTAGAAACTGGCGATGACAATTATCTACCTAAAAAACATACGATTATTGTCCAACCTGGTTCTAAAATTAGCTTTCGTGTAAATGTAGATGCCAAAGGTTCATGGGCTTATCACTGTCATTTACTTTACCATATGTCAGGTATGTTTAGAAAAGTTGTAGTGGCTTAAGGAAGGTATGATGAAAAAATTATTATTAAATACAGTAGTGGCATTTAGTTTAGGTACATCTGCTTATGCAGGTGGTGGTGGCGATATACTAAGAGCTACAGTTATGGTAGATCAACTAGAGTATCAATATGCAGATACAAAAACTGTTAGCTGGGATACGTATGCATACATAGGCTATGATATAAATAAAGTATATGTATATTCAGAGGGCGAAAAGGAAGATGGAAGCTCTTCTATGGAGAGTGAAAATCAAATAGTTTATTCTCGTGCAATAGCACCTTATTGGGATATTCAATTTGGTCTCGGATATGATAAAACTCAAGAGGAAGATACTACATGGGGTGTGATTGCTCTTTCAGGTTTAGCACCCTATTTCTTTGAAACAAGAGCATCTCTTTTGTTTAGTGATAATGGAAACATTGGATTTAGAGCCGAAGCAGAATATGAAGCACTTTTAACACAAAAATTAATCTTAACTCCTAGTGTTGCAATATCTGCGTACACAAAAGATGATTTAAAAATGCAACTAGGTAAAGGGATGTCAAACCTTACAGTAGGAGCAAGGTTAAGATATGAAGTTGTAAGAGAATTTGCACCTTATATTGGGGTGCAATGGAGTAAAAACTTTGCTAATACAAATGATTATGCTCCATTAGATGAAGTATATGCAACAACTGGTTTGAGATTTTGGTTTTAATCATATAAAATAAGATGATGGGACATTTTTAATTCCATCATCACTTAAAAATCTTTTTTTCTGCCTGCCTTAAGGTCAATGCTCCAAATTTCGTCTTGTTTTGAAAAATAAATTTTTTTTGTCTGAGTATCTTGCCTATAGTGCAGAGTGACTCTGTCTAAACCTTTTGGCTCATAGAAGAGAAGATCAACTGTATTTTTACGGGCTTCGTTTTTGAGTTCACTTGAGAGAAGCTTTTCTGCTTCCAAAAGCGACTTTGGCTCATGTTCCATCTCTTCTAAAAGATGTTTAAAACTTTCATCTCTAAAAGCTTTCTTAAAACCCAAAGTACTTAGAGTGAGAAGATAAGACTCCCTTGTCATTAAAGAGGAAAGTTTGATTAAATCACCCTCCTTTATAGACTTATAATAAGCATGAAGAGACTCTTTAAGAGTCTCTTTCAAATCATTTGAAATCTCTAACAAAATTTTATGATTCTCATGAAATTGCCGCTTCAAACGCAGCTAAGTGATTGAGACTTCCACTTTTTAGGTTTTCGAATGTATTTACAACATCACTCGGCATACCTTCGGCTGCTTTTTCCAAGTCATCAATGTCTGTTACTTCTATAAGTCTGCCGACTTTAAGCGCTTCTAAAAGAGATACTTGACCAAGCTCTATACACTGATTGTAAAGCTCTTGCATAACATGAAGTTCAAACTGTCCTATAAAATCATCTTCTAGAGAGAGATTGACATCTGAAGTATCTACGCCATAACGTTCACAAAGCACTTGCGCTGACAAGATATGTTCTTGTTCAGATATTTGAATATCAGCAAAAGTTTTTTCTTCAGGATAAAGTTTTCCAAGAGTGATATAGACATCTCTTGCTACTTTTTCTTCTTGAAAAATGAAGAAAAGAGTATCTTTTTGTTCATCAGTCAACGTCACCGTTTTTGTTGTTCTTCCTGCAGCGAACAAAGAAGTAACCGTAACTAATGCTCCAATTCCCATAATTTTTATAAAACCTCTACGGCTTTTATTTGAAGTATCCATTTTTAAAATCCTTGTTGTTTAGTTAGAAGGATAGTATAGGCTAAGAGTGTTAGGAAAGTGTTAGCTGAAATTTGAAAAATAATTCATAAGAGCCACTTGCAAATTCAACTAAGTGTTGTTTTAGCTAATTAGTTGTTATGATTGGCTTTGGGGTTCTTTCACAGTCTCAAGAGTTTATGAGCTTTAAGTTTAGTGTGGCTTCGGGTATTGGAGCTAACTTGATAAACTAAGTAATACAACTAAATACCATATCGATAGAGTTTTCAAAGTCTATATCAAGAAAAACAATCTGCTTTAATGCTAATAAATAGCACTAAGACGGCACCGAAAAATATAATGTATCTCTAATCAAGTACTAACAAATCACTTACACTTAGCTGTTATAATTTTCCTACCAAAACAAAGGATTAACATGAAAAAATTTACAGCGACATTATTAGTATTAGTAGCTTTAGCTTCAAGTGCATTTGCACATCATAATTCTCCATCAGATATTGCGGGTGGGAATATATCAGATAGTTCAGGTCACTTAAACTTAGTATTCTAATACTATGACGCGGTTGTATGCCGCGTCAAAATTCTTCTTCGGTGTTTCACACTGGTAAAAATACTTCCGTTTTCTCTAAATTTAAATTACTTACACTCAAGTATGATTACTATTTTATAATAGCAACTCTTTTAAATGCTTGTGCTCTATTTTAAATCTAATATAGGCTCACTCAAAGTATCTAAAGATTTCACAATTCTTGTTACTTCTTCTTCACTTAAATGGTTATCTATCAATATATCTAAACCTGTAGGTTTTGGAGTAAATATAAAATCGCCAATATTTGTATTTTTTTTGAGTCAAATTTGGGGCAATTCTAGCATAACCGCTGGTACATGTAGCAATAAGTTTTGCATAATTATATTTTAGTAAAAGAGTTGTTGAAACATCGATGCTTGGGGGATTTTTAAGTAAGTATGGTGCGCCCGACACGATTCGAACGTGTGACCGCTGGTACCGCAAACCAGTGCTCTATCCAGCTGAGCTACGAGCGCACACCATCTCTGTATATTGAGAGGACGAAATTATAGCACTTTTAGCTTATAGTATTATAAATTATCTAGTTTTTTTAAAATTTCAGTTACTTTCTTCTCTTGCACATACAATTCATGGTTTCTTCTTACGTATGCTTGAAGAAGCAATTTTAGGTCATTATTGCCTTCAATGTTGAAATCTTTTGACATGTTACGCTCTAAAAATTGAGCAAATTCATTATCAACATCAACATCAAAACGACGACCACCTATATGTAAACCTATTTTTTTAGTCATATAATACTTAGCCTAATATGCTTTCTATTTTATTGACTATCTCTTCTATTTCTAAATCTTTCATGATATTTTGTTCTGTTAATTTTTCAATTTCTTGATCTTTAATCTCTTTTTCTGCTTTAAGTGTAATAAGTTCATTACGAATCATCTCATTTTCACCTTTTAAAGAGTTATATTGTTGAAGTATCTGTGATACCTTGTCGCTAAGTTTTTCTAAATTATTTTTATTTTCCATTTTTAGTCCTCGTATTTTATATATTTTTGAATTCTATCACAAAAAGTTTAAAAACTGTACTTTAACATTCCTTGAACAGCACTTGTTTTTGAACGTGTTGCTTTATAGTCATAATCGTAATAAAGCCACTCTATCCCGACATATAACTTCTCATCTATAGAAAATATTCTATCGAGATTGTATAGTACTTGATTTTGGGTGCTGAAGTCTCGTTTTGTCGCATCAACAAAACCTTCAAAATGAAGTCCATATAACTCTTGGCTACTATAAACTACTGTAATCTGATAAGTATCATCTGAGTTTATATTATCTGTTTTATTGTATATATTAAGAGAAAATACATTTAAAAAAGGGAGGGTGAAATCAAAACCTAGACCGTAAAGAAATGCTCTATAATGATCACCCTTATCAAATGCTTTTTCCATCTGGGTAGCAATAGAAATATCTTTAAGCGCTCCAAGCTTCAAATCTTTATCTAGTATCTTCGAAAAAGATAAACGTGGAGCAAACTCTGCATAAATATCAGTATCTCTGTTGTTAAATTTTTTACCATCTGTCACATCAACAAACATAAAAAAATCACCATAAGAAAATGTTCTAAAATGATCTAAGGTTAGTGTAGTTTTTTTACCATCTTGTGTGTCATACACAAAAGAATTACCATCAAAACTATTTGAATACAATAACTGAATATTCGTTGACTCAAATGCTTTTAAAGGCAATGTTATAAATAAAAAAACTAAGATAATATACTTCATATTTTTCCTTTGATATGGCTTTACGCCATATTCATGCCACCGTTTACTTTTAAAGTTTCACCAGTAATATAGCTTGCGTGATCTGAGAGTAAAAATGCTGTAGCTTCAGCAACTTCGTGTGCAGCTCCCATTCTTTGCATAGGGATTTTTGCGTTAATAGCATTTTTGATATCATCAGATAATACTTCTGTCATCTCAGTGGCAATAAATCCAGGTGTGAGAGAGTTGAATCTTATTCCACTTGTAGCAGCTTCAATGGCAAAACTTTTTGTCATCGCGATTACTCCACCTTTAGATGCAGCATAGTTTGTTTGACCTGCGTTACCAGTTTCACCGATAATTGAAGAAATATTTACAACCGAACCAAATTTTTTCTTTCTCATCATTTTCATAGCTTCTCTACATCCTATAAAAGTTGATGTAAGGTTCGCATTGATTACGGACATAAAATCATCTGTTTTCATTCTAAGTGCGAGTTTATCATTTGTAATTCCTGCATTATTAACAAGGTAGGATAATTCACCATCACAATCTACTATAGTTTTAATCGCATCCACAAATGCAGCTTCATCACTTACATCAAAACCAATCACAGCAGCTTTTCCACCAGCAGTTTCAATAGCATCTTTAACCGCATCAGCTTCTACCGCACCACTTCTGTAATGCACCCATACTTTTAAACCAAATCCTGCTAAAGTTTTTGCAATCTCTGCACCAATACCACGACTTGAACCTGTAACTAAAACATTATTTCCCGAAAATTTCATTCTTTTTCTTTCCTTATATTTATATTTAAAAGCACTTATATCAGCGCATGATCCATTTCAGATGGTATCTCTATGTCCATCAGTTTTAAAACTGTCGGCGCAATGTTATTCAAACCGCCTGCATCAACTTTTGTAACACCATCAGCCATCACAAAACACCAGACTTTTCCAACTGTATGATTTGTAAGCATATTGCCCTCATCATCCTTCATCTCTTCACAGTTTCCATGATCGGATGTAATAACAAGCGCATAATCATTTTCTTTCGCCGCTTGCACAATACGTCCTAGCTGCTCATCCACGGCAGTCACTGCGAGTTTTGCAGCTTCTTCATTTCCGGTGTGTCCAACCATATCGCCATTTGCAAAGTTTACCACTACAAAGTCATAATTATTATCCATCGCCTGTAAAACAGCATGACCAACTTCAACTGCGCTCATTTTGGGTTTCATATCGTATGTCTTGACATCTGGTGAAGGGATTAAAACTCGTGTTTCATTTTCATAAGGTTCATCTATGCCACCATTTAAAAAGAAGGTTACATGTGCATATTTTTCTGTTTCTGCAGTATGAAATTGACGAAGACCATGACTTGCAATAACCTCAGCCAAAGTGTTCTTAGGAGCATCTTTTGGAAATAGCACTGGATAGGTGAAGCTTTTATCGTACTCCGTGATTGTAGCAAGATTCAGTTCAATATGGCGTCTTGAAAAACCTTCAAAATCAGGACTTCCCAAAGCTGTTACCAATTCTCTCATTCTATCGCTTCTAAAGTTTATCGTTAAAACAGAGTCTCCATCTTGCATCCCCTCATAGCCTTCAAAAGCAGCAGGCTCAACAAATTCATCCGTTTCTCCTAAGGAATATGAATGCCCAACATATCCTTGAGGGTTCCAACTAGTTTTTGGTTTTGCATCTACAATAGCTTCATAAGCTCGTTGCACTCTTTGCCATCTGTTGTCTCTATCCATTGAATAAAAACGCCCTGATATTGTTGCTATGCTTATGTTTTCATCAAGCCCAGCTTCTATCATTTTAATATATTTTCCCGCTGATGTTGGCGAGACATCCCGACCATCTGTAATAAGGTGAAGGAAAACTTTTTTGCCATGTTTTGAAGCAATTTTTGCAAGACCAATAAAATGGTCTATATGTGAATGTACACCACCATCACTCATAAGCCCAATGAGGTGAAGCTTATCTGACTTACTCATCAGATTTTGTAATTCTTCATTATTTTCTAAAGTATTTTCTGCAAGTGCTAAAGATATCTTCACCAAGTCTTGATATAAAACTCTCCCACTTCCTATACTCATATGCCCAACTTCAGAATTTCCCATCTGTCCTTCTGGTAAACCAACACTCAATCCAAATGTATCTATAAGAGAATGAGGTACTTCTTTAAATAGTTTATCGTACGTTGGTTTTTGTGCATTATAAAAAGCATTATGCTCAGTTTTAGGACTGAACCCAATCCCGTCTGTAATGACTAAAATTGCTTTTTTACTCAATCTTTTCCCCTTTAGGAATCAAAATTAAATAAAACCGTATTCTAAACGGAATTATTAAATTTTGATTCCTTATAATAAATATATTTAAGATTATACTATAATGTCGTCAATAATATAAATATAGGATACAATTTGCTTTATTGGCTTCATCAGACTCTAGATATCAACATATTAGGTTACCTTACAATCCGTGGCGGTTTAGCATTTTTTATTGCTCTTGCATTAACACTTTTTATCATGCCTCTTTTTATTCGTTGGGCGCAAAGAACATCTAGCGTGCAACCTATTAATGAGTGGGCACCACAGAGGCATAAAGAAAAAGCGTCCACTCCTACAATGGGTGGCATTGTATTTATAGGTGCAACAATTGTAGCTTCTCTTTTAACAATAAAGTTCTCCAATGTATATGCAATTGGAGCTATTGCGACACTTATACTCTTTTCACTTATCGGTTTTCAAGATGACTATGCAAAAATTAGAAAAAATGAAAATCTAGCAGGCTTAAAAGCCAGAACAAAACTTCTTCTGCAAATTGGGGCAGCACTTGCCATTACATGCTTTCTTTACCTATATGCTAATTTTAACACTGATCTTTATGTACCTTTTTTGAAATCTCCTGTTATGGATATGGAAATGTTCGCTGTAGTTCTTTGGGTACTAGTCATCATCGCAACTTCTAATGCAGTAAATCTTACAGATGGTCTTGATGGACTAGCCACTGTACCTTCACTGGCTGCACTTACTTCTTTTGTAATTATCATCTACATCACAGGTCATGTAAAATTTAGTGCTTATCTTTTAATGCCTAACTTTAATGTTGGTGAAGTTGCCATTGTCGCAGCTGCACTTATGGGTGCTCTAAGTGGTTTTCTTTGGTTTAACTGTCATCCAGCAGAAGTTTTTATGGGCGATAGTGGTTCTCTAACGGTAGGTGCCTTTTTAGGATATCTGGCAATCATTTCTAAAAGTGAAATCCTACTTTTACTTATTGGTTCTATTTTTGTTATTGAAACACTTTCTGTAATTTTACAAGTTGGATCTTTTAAACTCCGCAAGAAAAGAGTCTTTCTTATGGCTCCTATTCACCATCACTTCGAGATGAAAAACTGGGCTGAAAACAAAATCATAGTAAGGTTTTGGATTATTGCTATTCTTTCAAATCTAGTAGCTTTAATCTCACTAAAAATCAGATAGATGCAAAGAGTTTCATTATTTGGTTATGGTGGTACCACAAAAGCTATCGCTAAACATATTCCTCATGCTGTTTTTTATGATGATAAGTGCTTAAAAGAGTTTAAAGATGAAAATGGTTTTACTATCAAACCATCATCTCTTTTTGATCCAAAGTATTCTGATCTTGAGATACCATCGCCGGGAATCCCACCATCAAATCCTCTCATTGCTAAAGCACGCAACGTCATTAGCGAATATGACTACTTCAGCGACAAAATGCCTCTAAGCATTTGGATAAGTGGAACAAATGGCAAAACCACCACTACGCAAATGATGCAACATCTTTTAGAAAAAAGAGGTTCCTTAGCAGGTGGGAACATTGGAACTGCACTCGGCGAATTAGACACTAATGCAAATATTTGGATACTTGAAACAAGTTCTTTTACAATGCACTACACAAATATTGCCTCGCCAAACATCTATGTACTTCTCCCAATAAATCCAGACCATCTTTCTTGGCATGGAAGTATGGATGAGTATGTTGCGGCAAAACTTAAACCTCTTAAAACGATGAAAGAAGGTGAAGTGGCTATTATCCCAGATAAATACAAAAACTATACAACGAATGCTCATATCATCTCTTATACTGATGAAAATGATTTAGCTTCACACTTTGGTATAGATACAACAAAGGTGAAGTTCAAGGGTGCTTTTTTAGCAGATGCACTTTTGGCCATGGCTGCTCAGATAATACTTTTTGACAAAGTAGATTATGAAAAAATAAATGCCTTTGAATTAGATCCCCATAGGCAAGAGGAACTCAGAGATTCACAAAATCGACTTTGGGTGAATGATACAAAAGCAACAAATATAGACGCGACCATTGCTGCACTTAAGCGCTACAAAGACTCTAATATTCATCTCATTCTTGGTGGTGATGACAAAGGAGTCGACTTAAATGAACTCTTTGAGTTTTTACTTACTTGTCATGTAAAAATCTATACTATTGGTTCCAACAAAGAAAAACTCTCCTCCTTAGCCTGTCAATATGAAATAAATTTTGAGCTTTGTCAAAATCTTGCTAATGCTATACAAAAGATTAACATAAACCTCCAAGACGCTGATGTAGCCTTGCTTTCTCCAGCAGCTTCAAGTCTTGATGAGTTTAGTTCTTATGCACAAAGAGGTAATGAATTTAAAGAGGCAGTGTTGCAACTATAATGACAAACATTGCAGTACTAGCTTCGTATAATGGAAGTGGATTTGATACACTTCACCAAGCCTCCAAAGATGGCATTTTAGATATAGATATCAAACTTGTTATCTCCAACAATACGAATGCAGTAGTGTTAGAAAAAGCAAAAGCCTATAACATAAAAAGCTATCTCATTAACTCAAGTACAGATAGTGACGTAGATGAAAAAATATATACATTGCTTAAAGAAAACAACTGTCAATATGTTTTCCTCTCAGGTTATATGAAAAAGATTTCTTCAAAGCTAACAAATAATTTTAAAGTAATAAACTCACACCCCTCCCTTCTTCCAAAATACGGTGGTCAAGGGATGTATGGAAGATATGTTCACGAAGCTGTAGTAAACAACAAGGAAAAAATTAGCGGAGTTACTGTTCATGAAGTGAATGAAAAGTATGATGATGGAAAAATCATTTTACAAAAACAACTCACTCTGTCTGTTGGCGAAACTGCTGAGACACTTGAGCAAAAAATAAAAGCCTTAGAAAAGAGTGCCATAATACAAAGTTTTATCAAATGTTTGAAATAGCAGACTTTATTGGAATGATAGCCTTTGCTATGAGTGGTTTTTTTGTTGCCGCTAAAAATAAGCTTGATATGCTTGGAGCTCTTGTTTCTACATTTTTAACAGCTCTTGGTGGTGGAATTCTTAGAGATATTGCCCTAGATAAAGCTCCTTATACATTTACTCATAACTATCCTGGTTTAGTTGTTTTAGCTGTTTTTATTCTTATGATACTTTTTAAAGTTCACCAACGTGAAACTATTGAAAATAAGCCCTTGTTTATCATTAGCGATTCTATAGGACTTGTTTCATTTAGTATCTCAGGTGCGCTTATTGCTGTTGAGAGTGATTTTAATCTTACCGGCGTACTTATTATGACTTTTCTTACGGCTGTTGGAGGGGGTATTGTAAGAGATGTTTTCATCAATGAAGTACCCTTTGTTCTTAAAACTGGATTTTATGGAACTATAGCATTGTTAATTGGCTTGATTATGTATTACTTAAAACTTTATGATTTTATATCTATGTACACCATCACAAGTGTATTCTTTTTATCTTTACTCCTTCGCTTATTTGCATATAAAAGAGGCTGGGCAATACCCCTGAAATAAATTCCTAAAATAAGCTTACTTTCAGTACACTAAAGATATAATTTCGGTCTTTAAAAGATGGCCAATTAGCTCAGTCGGTAGAGCAAGTGACTGAAAATCACTGTGTCCTTGGTTCGATTCCGAGATTGGCCACCACCTTTTAAAAATTATTATTATGGCCAATTAGCTCAGTCGGTAGAGCAAGTGACTGAAAATCACTGTGTCCTTGG
>ERZ889078.2701-NODE-2701-length-12380-cov-27.055984_pt1 | contig 12380 bp, 7 predicted proteins | sample MGYA00521266_ERZ889078 | MGnify/ENA primary metagenome ERZ889078 (study PRJEB32303, sample SAMEA104408618) | aquatic metagenome | biome: Brackish water; feature: Pelagic; material: water | place: Baltic Sea | collected 2014-06-16T06:34:00 | depth 76,534 m ... | reverse complement strand
GATGAGGAGTTATTAGAACTCGTTGAAATGGAAATCAGAGAACTACTTTCATTCTATAAATTTGATGGTGACAATACTCCTGTTGTTCAGGGGTCAGCTCTTGGTGCTCTTAACCAGGAACCAAAATGGGTTGAAAAAGTTGTTGAACTAATGGATGCTTGTGATGAGTGGATTCCATTACCAACACGTGATCAGGATAAACCATTCCTAATGCCTGTTGAGGATGTATTCTCAATTACAGGACGTGGAACTGTTGCTACTGGTAGAATCGAAACTGGTGTTATCAATACAGGTGATCCTGTTGATATCATTGGAATGGGTGCTGAAAAATTAAAATCAGTTGTAACCGGAGTTGAAATGTTTCGTAAGATTCTTGACAGAGGTGAAGCTGGTGACAATGCTGGTTTACTTCTTAGAGGTATTGACAAGAAAGAAATTACCAGAGGTATGGTAATTGCAAAACCTGGTAGTGTTAAACCACACGCTCATTTTAAAGCTGAGGTTTATATCCTTAAAAAAGAAGAAGGTGGCCGTCATACTCCATTCCATAATAAATATCGTCCTCAGTTCTATTTTAGAACAACTGACGTTACTGGTGAAATTTTCTTACCAGACGGAGTTGAAATGGTAATGCCAGGAGATAACTTAACTGTTGAGGTTAAACTTATCGCAGAGATCGCAATGAACGTGGGGCTACGTTTCGCTATTCGTGAAGGAGGTCGTACAGTAGGTGCTGGTCAGGTAACTGAAATCATCTAGTATAAAAATCAATATTATATTCTAAGGGTGTTGGTTCATTCCAATTACCTTTAGAATATTTGAGTTTAAAAAACGGGTGTAGCTCAATTGGTAGAGTGGCGGTCTCCAAAACCGTAGGTTGTGGGTTCGACTCCTACCACCCGTGCAAATTTAAATAACAAGTAGTATGGCAAAGTTAGGCATAGTAAATTATTTCAAAATAAGTTACGACGAATGGATGCACAAAGTATCCTGGCCATCATGGAGTGAGCTGCAGAACAGCGCAATAGTAGTATCCGTCGCTTCCCTTATAATCGCAATAATCGTTTATTTGATGGATATATCATTTTCAAGTATACTTGAAAGGTTTTATGGATTATTTTAATATCCAAAAAAACCAAGCTGGTCTGATCTATATATATAATTATTAACTGTTTTAACTAATCACAACCAAACCTGTATAATGAGCGAACAATCAGGAAAGAAATGGTACGTTGTTAGGGCAATAAGTGGCAAAGAGAAAAGGGTAAAGGAATATCTTGAGAGTGAGATTAAACGTCTTAACCTGCAGGATTCAATCAGCCAAATTCTTATTCCCACCGAAAAGGTCTTTCAAATACGAAAAGGAAAAAAAGTGAGCAAAGAGCGTAACTATTTTCCTGGTTATGTACTGATTGAAGCCGATTTATCCGGTGAAATTCCTCATATTGTCAAGAATGTACCTGATGTACTTAATTTTTTGGGAACTAAAGGGCAACCTGAACCTATCAGAGAAGCAGAAGTCAAACGAATCTTAGGAAAAGTTGACGAACTGGCCGAAATGGGTGAAGATGTAAATATTCCGTTTATTGTTGGAGAATCGGTTACTGTCATCGACGGTCCTTTCAACAGCTTTAGCGGAATAATCGAAGATATTAATCATGAGAAGAAAAAACTCAAAGTAATGGTTAAAATTTTCGGCAGGAAGACACCGCTTGAATTAGGATTTATGCAAGTTGAAAAAGAGTAATTAAAACGAAATTCAAAATTTTAAACGAGGGTTTAAAATGGCAAAAGAAATAAGTGGATTAATAAAATTGCAAATTAGAGGCGGAGCTGCAAATCCTTCACCTCCCGTAGGACCTGCATTGGGTGCTAAAGGTGTAAACATAATGGAATTTTGCAAACAGTTTAATGCTCGTACACAGGATCAGGCCGGTAAGGTAATCCCTGTGATCATTACTGTTTTCAGAGATAAATCCTTTGAGTTTATCATCAAAACGCCCCCTGTTGCTGTTCAGATAATGGAATTAGCCAAATTGAAAAAGGGCTCTCCTGAACCTAACCGTAACAAAGTTGCTACCATAACCTGGGAACAGATTAAAGGTATCGCCGAAGGCAAAATGAAAGATTTAAATGCTTTCACTGTTGAGTCGGCAATGCGTATGGTAGCTGGTACAGCACGTAGTATGGGTGTGAAAGTTAAAGGAACGTTTCCTTCTTAAATTTAGTTAGCAAAATAGTTAACAGGAGAAGAATATGGCAAAAATGACAAAAAAACACAAAGAAGCTTTAGCCAAGTTCGAAAGCAATAATGAGTACTCCTTACGAGAAGCAATTGAAATTGTTAAGAAAATATCTTATACAAAATTTGACGCTTCGGTTGACTTGAGTGTGCGACTAAATGTGGATCCAAGAAAAGCTAACCAGTTGGTTAGAGGTTCGGTTACCTTACCTCACGGTACAGGTAAAGAAGTAAGGGTTCTCGTTTTATGTACACCAGATAAGGAAGAAGAAGCTAAAGCCGCAGGAGCCGATCATGTTGGATTGGACGATTACGTTCAGAAGATCAAAGATGGTTGGACAGATATCGATGTTGTAATAACCATGCCGAGTGTAATGGCAAAGGTTGGCGCATTAGGAAGGATTTTGGGACCAAGAGGCCTTATGCCTAACCCAAAAACCGGTACAGTTACTATGGATGTTGGTGATGCAGTTAACGCTGCAAAAGCTGGTAAGATTGATTTTAAAGTTGATAAGTTTGGTATTATACATTCCGCTGTTGGTAAAGTGAGTTTCCCTGAGGATAACTTACTTGAAAATGCTAGGGAACTGGTTAATACTATCATCAAATTAAGACCATCATCAGCTAAAGGTACATACGTTACAAGTATAAACCTTTCGAGTACCATGAGTCCGGGAGTAAAAGTTGATCAAAAATCGGTAACTACTGCAAGTTAAAAGAACTATTACTTATGAGAAAAGAAGAGAAGAAAAAGCTCATTGATACTTTAACACAGCAGTTAACAGAAAATAATAATTTCTATATAACTGACATCGCTTCTTTAAATGCTAAGGATACCAGCGATTTAAGAAGATTGAGTCACAAAAATGGAATTCAATTATTGATGGTTAAAAATACCCTTCTTCGGAAGGCTATGGAAAATGTTGATAGAGACTTCAGTGAGTTATACTCAACACTTGTTGGAAACACTGCTATTATGTTTAGCGAAGCCGGAAATGGTCCCGCCAAAATGATAAAGGAGTTTAGGAAAAAGAAAGATAGACCTTTGGTAAAAGGTGCGTTTATAGAAGAAACCACCTACTTAGGAGATGATCAACTCAACTTCCTTGTTTCCATTAAATCTAAAGATGAACTCATTGCTGACATTGTTGCATTATTGCAATCACCAGTTAAAAATGTTGTTTCAGCTTTGCAATCCGGAGGTAGTAACCTTTCCGGAATACTGAAAACCTTATCAGAAAAAGAAGGATAAGGAAGTTTTTATTATTAAAAAGTAATTAACACAATAAAATCGATAAAAAAATGGCAGATCTAAAAGCATTTGCAGAGCAATTAGTAAATTTAACTGTTAAAGAAGTTAACGAATTAGCCGGCATCTTAAAAGAAGAGTATGGTATAGAACCAGCAGCAGCAGCAGTTGCAGTAGCTGGACCAGCTGCCGGAGGTGAGGAAGTTGCGGAAGAAAAAAGCACATTTGATGTTATTCTTGTAGCTCCGGGACAGTCCAAATTAGCAGTAGTTAAACTTGTTAAAGAACTTACCAGCTTAGGACTGAAAGAGTCAAAAGAATTAGTAGACTCACATCCAAAAGCAATCAAAGAAGGTGTAACTAAAGACGAAGCAGAAGCATTACAAAAACAGCTTGAAGAGGCTGGTGCTGAAGTAGAAATTAAGTAATTAGCGATACTGATTTTTAAGGCAAACCTCTGTCCCTTTTTTGGGGTAGAGGTTTGCCTATATGTTCCTTTACATCATTATATTATTTGCTTGGTTGATAATAAAACCAAAGTTAAAACTAAAAACTTATAAGTCTTGGCTGAAATTAAAACCGGAAGAGTAAACTTCGCCTCCACAAAGAATCAATTATCTTATCCTGATTTCCTAGATATTCAATTGAAATCGTTTCAGGACTTTTTTCAATTGGAAACAAACCCGGAGAACCGCAAAAATGAAGGACTATTTAGGGTGTTTTCAGAAAATTTCCCTATAACTGACGCAAGAAATAACTTTGTTCTTGAATTCCTGGATTACTTTATCGATCCTCCCAGATATTCTATGGAGGAAACGATAGAGCGCGGTCTGACGTATAGCGTGCCTCTTAAAGCAAAGCTAAAATTGTACTGTACAGACCCTGATCATGAGGACTTTGAGACTATCGTACAAGATGTTTATCTTGGTATGATACCTTATATGACCCCTAAAGGTACATTTATAGTAAATGGTGCCGAACGGGTGGTTGTAAGTCAGTTGCATCGTTCTCCTGGTGTTTTCTTCGGACAACATCGCCATGCTAATGGAACACAACTTTATTCAGCAAGGATAATCCCTTTCAAAGGGTCTTGGATAGAGTTCTCAACTGATATCAATAATATTATGTACGCATATATCGACAGGAAGAAAAAGATGCCTGTTACTACACTATTGCGTGCTATTGGGTATGAAACAGACAGAGATATTCTCGAAATATTTAATCTCGCTGAAGAGATTAAAGTAAGTAAAGCAGGTATAAAACGTGTTTTGGGACGTAAACTTGCTGCAAGAGTAGTTCGCTCTTGGTTTGAAGATTTTGTTGATGAGGACACAGGTGAGGTTGTAACAATTGAAAGGAACGATGTTATAATCGAACGTGAGGTTGTTCTCGAAAATGAACATATTGATAAGATTGTTGATTCTGGTAATAAAACCATTCTCTTGCACCGAGACGACCAGTCGTTGGCAGATTACTCAATTATCTTTAACAGTCTCCAGAAAGATACAACAAACTCCGGAAAAGAAGCTGTTGAATATATTTATTTCCAACTTCGTAATGCACTTCCTCCTGATGAGGAAACTGCCAGAGGAATATTTGAGAAACTATTTTTCTCTGATAAAAGATATGACCTTGGTGAAGTAGGACGTTTTAGAATAAATAAAAAACTTGACCTAAATACATCATCCGATATAAAGGTTCTTACAAAAGAAGATATCATACTTATCATCAAGTATCTTATCAAACTTGTAAATAGCAAAACTATCGTTGATGATATCGACCATTTAAGTAACCGTAGGGTACGTACCGTTGGTGAACAATTATCAAATCAATTTGGTGTTGGACTAGCCCGTATGGCTCGTACTATACGTGAGCGTATGAATGTAAGGGATAATGAGGTGTTTACACCAACTGACCTTATAAATGCAAAAACTTTGTCGTCGGTTATTAATTCATTTTTTGGAACTAACCAGCTATCACAGTTCATGGATCAGACTAACCCTCTTAGTGAGATAACTCATAAGAGACGTATTTCTGCACTTGGACCAGGTGGTTTGTCACGTGAAAGAGCAGGTTTTGAAGTAAGGGACGTTCATTATACACATTATGGCCGTCTATGTACTATCGAAACACCTGAGGGTCCTAATATCGGACTTATCTCATCGCTTTGTGTATATGCCAAGATCAACAATTTAGGATTTATCGAAACTCCATACCGTAAGGTTGAAGATGGTAAGATAAATTATAAGCACGAACCTATCTATCTCAGTGCTGAAGAAGAGGAAAGCAAAATTATTGCTCAGGCAAGTACAATTGTTGATGCTTCAGGACAATTTGTAAATCCGAAAGTTAAAGTTCGTTATCAGGCCGATTATCCTATTACTCCTCGTGAAGAAGTAGGGCTAATTGATATCGCTCCTAACCAAATTGCATCAATCGCTGCTTCATTAATTCCATTCCTGGAACATGATGATGCTAACCGTGCTTTGATGGGATCGAATATGATGCGCCAGGCTGTTCCTCTGCTTAACGCCGAAGCACCAATAGTTGGTACAGGTATTGAAGGTAACGTAGCACGCGATTCACGTGTGTTAATAAATGCTGAAGGTAATGGCGTTGTTGAGTATGTTGATGCCGATAGCATTATAATTGAGTATGATCGCGACGAGCTGGATAAACTTGTTAGTTTTGTCGATGATCGTAAAAAATATGAACTTACTAAGTTCCAGAGAACTAATCAGAATACTTCTATAAATCTTCGCCCTATTGTACGTAAAGGTGACAAAGTTGTTAAAGGACAAGTACTATGCGAAGGATATGCAACTAAAAATGGTGAGCTTGCCCTTGGTAGAAACCTGATGGTTGCCTTTATGCCCTGGAAAGGATATAATTTTGAGGATGCTATAGTTATTTCTGAAAAGATAGTTAAAGAAGATATCTTTACTTCTGTACACATTGAAGAGTTTTCATTAGAGGTTCGCGACACTAAACGTGGAATTGAGGAACTTACCAATGATATCCCTAATGTTAGTTCTGAAGCTACTAAAGACCTTAATGAAAATGGTCTTATTAGAATAGGTGCAGAAGTTTCTGAAGGTGATATTCTTATTGGAAAAATTACTCCTAAGGGAGAAAGTGATCCAACACCTGAGGAGAAATTACTTAGAGCTATCTTTGGTGATAAAGCAGGAGATGTGAAAAATGCATCTTTAAAAGCACCTCCATCAATGAAAGGTGTTGTAATAGGTAATAACCTGTTCAAAAGATCACTCAAGGACAAACATGCAAGGTCGAAGGAAAATGATATAATTGATGCCCTTACAAAGGAATATGATGTATTGTTTGCAGATCTTAAATCAAAACTGATTGAAAAGTTATCTGTACTTGTTGCCAACCGTACATCACCAGGAGTAAGAAATAATTTCGGTGAAGTTGTTGTCCCACAGAAAACTAAATTTACTCAGAAGATACTTTCAACTCTTGATTACATAAATATCAATACTGATAAATGGACTTCTGACAAGGAAAAGAATGAACTTGTAAAAATTCTGATTAACAACTACAATATTAAGTACAAAGAATATTTAGGCGTGTTTAACCGTAAGAAGTTTGTAGCTTCTGTTGGTGATGAGCTTCCAAATGGAATTGTACAGATGGCAAAAGTTTATGTTGCTAAAAAACGTAAGCTAAAGGTAGGAGATAAAATGGCCGGACGTCATGGTAACAAAGGTATTGTTGCGCGTATCGTTCGTGAAGAAGATATGCCATTTCTTGAAGATGGAACGCCTGTAGATATTGTTCTTAATCCGCTGGGTGTACCTTCACGTATGAACCTCGGACAGATTTACGAAACAGTTCTTGGTTGGGCAGGAAAGAAATTAGGGAAGACTTTTTCAACTCCAATTTTCGATGGTGCCTCTGTTAAACAGATTAACGATTATTTGGCAGAAGCAGGATTGCCAGAGAATGGAAGTACATATTTATACGATGGTGGTACAGGTGAGCGTTTCGATCAGCCAGCCAGTGTTGGATATATCTATATGCTTAAACTTCATCATATGGTTGATGATAAAATGCATGCCAGGTCAATCGGACCTTATTCGTTGATCACACAACAACCTCTGGGCGGTAAAGCTCAATTTGGCGGACAACGTTTTGGTGAGATGGAAGTTTGGGCTCTTGAAGCATTTGGAGCTGCAAATATTCTTCAGGAAATTCTTACTGTTAAATCGGATGATGTATCAGGAAGAGCCAAAGCATACGAAACCATTGTTAAAGGAGAGGTTATGCCTACTGCCAGTGTACCGGAATCATTTAATGTACTGGTAAACGAACTAAGAGGACTGGGTCTTGAACTCAGATTTGATTAACCACAATATTTTATAACTGACAATAAATAACTAGAGATATATGGCTTTCAGAATAGACAGCAAAATACCAGGTAAATTTGATAAAATTACAATCAGCCTTGCATCACCTGAATCGATTCTCGACCGCTCACATGGTGAAGTCTTAAAACCGGAAACTATCAATTATCGTACTTACAAACCTGAACGTGATGGTTTGTTTTGTGAACGTATTTTTGGTCCGGTAAAGGACTACGAATGCCATTGCGGTAAATATAAAAGGATCAGGTACAAAGGAATTGTATGCGACCGTTGTGGAGTTGAAGTGACCGAGAAGAAGGTTCGTCGCGAGCGCATGGGACATATTCAGCTTGTAGTACCGGTGGTTCATATATGGTACTTCCGTTCACTGCCAAACAAGATTGGTGCTATGCTCGGACTTCAGACTAAAAAACTGGAGATGATAATTTATTACGAGCGTTATGTAGTTATTCAGGCCGGTATCAAAAAATCTGAGGAAATTGATTATCTAACTTTCTTAACCGAAGAAGAGTATTTCGATATTATAGAAGCTCTCCCTCCGGAGAATCAATATCTTGACGATGACGATCCTGATAAATTCATTGCAAAGATGGGAGCGGAAGCCGTTCACGATTTGCTACAACGTCTGGATCTTGATAAAGAATCATATACCCTTCGCCATAAGGCAAATACAGAAACTTCCCAGCAGCGTAAAGCTGATGCACTTAAGAGATTACAGGTTTTTGAAGCTTTCAGAGATTCAAGAAAGAGAGCTGACAACCGTCCTGAATGGATGATTGTAAAGATTGTTCCTGTTATCCCACCTGAATTGAGACCACTTGTTCCACTGGATGGTGGCAGGTTTGCAACTTCTGACCTTAACGACCTTTACAGAAGGGTCATAATTAGAAATAATCGTCTAAAACGACTTATAGAAATAAAAGCTCCTGATGTTATTATGCGTAACGAAAAGCGTATGCTTCAGGAAGCTGTTGATTCATTATTCGATAACTCAAGAAAATCAAGTGCTGTTAAAACCGATTCCAACCGACCACTTAAATCATTGAGTGATAGTTTGAAAGGTAAGAGAGGCCGTTTCCGTCAAAACCTGCTTGGTAAACGTGTTGATTATTCAGGCCGTTCAGTAATCGTGGTTGGTCCTGATTTAAAATTAAACGAGTGTGGTTTCCCAAAAGGTATGGCAGCTGAGCTGTTTAAACCATTTATTATAAGGAAACTTCTTGAACGTGGAATTGTAAAAACTGTAAAATCAGCTAAGAAAATTGTTGAGCGTAAGGATGCTGTTGTTTGGGATATTCTCGAAAATATCTTAAAAGGACATCCTATATTGCTTAACCGTGCTCCAACACTTCACCGTCTTGGTATTCAAGCCTTTCAGCCTAAGCTGATCGAGGGTAAGGCAATCCAGCTTCACCCGCTTGTGTGTACTGCGTTTAACGCTGACTTTGATGGTGACCAGATGGCTGTACATGTTCCTTTGGGAAATGCTGCAGTTCTTGAGGCACAAATTCTGATGCTTGCATCACATAACATTCTTAATCCTGCTAACGGTGCACCGATCACGGTACCTTCACAAGACATGGTACTTGGTCTTTATTATATCACTAAAGCCAGGAAAAGTACTGAGGAACATACTGTTAAAGGAGAAGGCATGAACTTCTATTCACCTGAAGAGGTTAACATCGCTTATAGCGAGAAACAGATTGATCTGCATGCCATCATCAATGTAAAAGTTGATGTTAAAGAGAATGGAGAGCTTGTTAATAAGCTTATTGAAACTACTGTAGGTAGAGTAATGTTTAATCAATTTGTACCTCCGGAATATGGTTATATTAATACACTGCTCACCAAGAAGAATTTACGTGATATTATTGGTGAGATACTTAAAGAAACCAGTACTGACGTATGTGCAAGATTCCTTGATGATATTAAGAACCTTGGTTTTGAAATGGCGTTCAAAGGAGGTCTTTCATTTAATCTTGGTAATGTAAATATTCCTGAAGAAAAGAAAACACTTATTGCTCAGGCAAATGAGGAAGTTGAAGAAGTAGTAAGCAATTACAATAATGGATTTATTACTAACAACGAACGGTATAACCAGATAATTGATATCTGGACACATACTAATTCACGATTGACTAACACTCTGATGAATGAGTTATCAAATGATGATCAGGGATTTAACCCTGTTTATATGATGCTTGACTCTGGTGCTCGTGGATCAAAGGAGCAAATTCGTCAGTTGTCGGGTATGAGGGGATTGATGGCAAAACCACAGAAATCAGGTGCTAAAGGCGGTGAAATTATTGAGAACCCAATTCTTTCTAACTTTAAAGAAGGACTTTCAGTTCTTGAATATTTTATCTCAACACACGGTGCTCGTAAAGGTTTGGCTGATACTGCTCTTAAAACTGCTGATGCTGGTTACCTGACTCGTAGACTGGTTGATGTTGCCCAGGATGTTGTTATTAACGAAGAAGATTGCGGTACTCTTAGAGGACTTACAATCAGAGCTTTGAAGAAAAATGAAGAAGTAGTTGAAACTCTGTATGACAGAATATTAGGACGTGTTACACTTCATGATGTTTACAATCCATTAACAAATGAAGTTATTATAGAAGCTGGTCTTGAGATCACTGAAGAAATAGCTAAGATTATTGAAGAATCACCTGTTGAGGCAGTTGAAATACGTTCGGTACTTACATGCGAATCAAAGCGTGGAGTTTGTGCTCTGTGTTATGGACGTAATCTTGCCTCCGGACGATTAGTCCAAAAAGGTGAAGCCGTAGGTGTAATTGCCGCTCAATCAATTGGAGAGCCTGGTACACAGCTTACTCTTAGAACATTCCACCAGGGTGGTACTGCATCCAATATTGCTGCAACTTCCAAGATTGAAATCAAGCATGATGGTGTTCTCGAAATCGACGAACTAAGAAGCATTGACACTAAAAATGCTGCAGGTAAGAAATATCAGATAGTAATTGGCCGTTCGGCTGAGATGAGGTTATTAGATCCTAAAACAGGAGTGATACTTTCATCAGGAAACATTCCTTATGCTGCTAACCTTTATGTAAAGAATGGTTCACAAGTAAAACAAGGTGATATAATTTCTGACTGGGATCCATACAATGCTGTGATTCTTTCGGAAGTAGCCGGTAGTATAGGATTTGAGAATATTGTTGAAGGTGCAAGTTTTAGAGTTGAATCAGATGAGCAGACAGGTTATTTTGAAAAGGTAATTGTTGAATCAAGAATTAAGAATCAAAATCCTATTATTAAAATCCTTGGTAAAGATGGAACTGTACTGAGTTCTTATGACCTACCTGTTGGATCGCACATTCTTGTAGATGAGGGTCAAAGCATTACTGCCGGAGAGATATTAGTTAAGATTCCACGTGCATTTGGAAAATCAGGTGACATCACCGGAGGTCTTCCACGTGTTACAGAGTTGTTTGAGGCACGTAACCCATCCGAACCTGCAGTTGTAAGTGAGATTGACGGTGTGGTAAGCTTCGGATTGAAGTTGAAACGTGGTAATCGTGAGATAATCATTACTTCTAAAACAGGTGAGGAAAAGAAATATCTTGTTCCTACAGCAAAACAGATACTAGCACAGAAGAACGACTTTGTAAAAGCCGGAACTTCATTATCAGATGGAGTTATGACTCCGGCTGATATTCTTGCTATTAAAGGTCCTGTGAAAGTTCAGGAATATATAGTAAATGAGATACAGGAAGTTTACCGACTACAGGGCGTGAAGATAAATGATAAGCATTTTGAAACAATTGTGCGTCAGATGATGCGTAAAGTTCAGGTTGCTGATTCAGGAGATACACGATTCTTGGAAGGCGAGCTTGTGAACAAAGTTGTGTTCCAGGAAGTTAACGATGAAATATTTGGAATGAAAGTAGTTGTTGAACCGGGTGATTCTGAAGAATTCATTCAGGGACAAATTGTAAGCGCACGGAAACTACGTGATGAGAATTCCTCACTTAAAAGAAGAGATAAGGCACTTGTAGAATCCAGAGATGCACAGCCGGCAACTGCACGTCAGGTGCTACAGGGAATAACCCGTGCTTCACTCCAGACAAACAGCTTTATTTCAGCTGCTTCTTTCCAGGAAACAACAAAAGTGCTGACCCTTGCTGCAATAGCAGCAAAATCAGATTCATTACTTGGATTGAAAGAGAACGTTATCGTAGGGCACAAAATCCCAGCCGGTACAGGCCTCAGAGAGTATGAAGACATAATTGTTGGTAATAAGGAAGAGTATAAGTCAGTAATGGAACAAGCTGATATTATTGAAGAACCAGAAGAAAGTCCTATAAAAGAATAGACTTATTTAAATCAGTGAGACTGTGATTCCAGAAACGAAGTGAACTGGAATTACAAAGTCGAACTCCTGCCTGCCGAAAATGGCATTGCAGGCAGGGATCCCGAGCGTAGCCGAGGGATCTCTTGGGTCATATTCCCCGCCCCTTGGGGCGAAACTAAAAAATCC
>ERZ889078.2699-NODE-2699-length-12382-cov-6.515292_pt1 | contig 12382 bp, 11 predicted proteins | sample MGYA00521266_ERZ889078 | MGnify/ENA primary metagenome ERZ889078 (study PRJEB32303, sample SAMEA104408618) | aquatic metagenome | biome: Brackish water; feature: Pelagic; material: water | place: Baltic Sea | collected 2014-06-16T06:34:00 | depth 76,534 m ... | reverse complement strand
ACTCTCATATCAGAGGGTACTGTGCGGGCTAGAGTGAAGAAGTTGAAAGAAGAGGGCATTCTTGATATTACCGCCCTTGTTGACCCCAAGGCCCTGCCAGACCAGAATATTGTAATGGTCGGTGTACGGCTAAGGGATATGGATCTGGTCAAGAAAGGTGAGGAGTTTAGTAAATTACGAGGGGTGATTTCAGTTTGTGTGGTGACGGGGCGTTTTGATCTCATTCTGACGGTGCTACTCACCAGAGACTTTCCGATGGTGAAGTTTTATACGGAAGAGGTATCAAAACTGGAAAACGTCAGGTCCGTTGAGACCTTCGTCGTTTATGAGAGCTTTAATCTGAAAGTACCTCTTACTTTGCCTTGAAAAACATCGATACAGTGGTTGGGAAACTGAAAGGGAGGCGAAATGGATAGTTCAAAAAAGACAGTACTCCATGGCTGGCATGTTGAAAATGGGGCCAATATGGCCCTGTTCGGTAATTATGATATGCCTCTCTGGTACAAGACGGGGGTAAAGGCTGAACATCTGGCCGTCATACAGGGTGCTGGAATTTTTGATACCAGCCATATGGCTGTGGTTCTGGTTAAAGGAGAAGGAGCAAGAGTACTTCTTCAGCATTGTCTCAGTAAAGACCTGGATTCTTGCCTTGGCAAGGGGAAAACGCCCCTGGTAGACGGGAGATGTGTGTATGGCGTGTTCCTTAAAGCTGACGGCACTGTCATTGATGATGCCATCGTCTATCAGTTAGAAGCGGAATCATTCATGGTTGTTGTGAATGCGGGCATGGGCGGGGAGATAGCGTCACACTTGGTGACAAACGCCGGAGAAGGTGCTGTTATCGTGGTGGATATGACCGATCGTGTCGGAAAAATGGATATCCAGGGTCCAGATTCGGCACGTATCCTCGGAAAAATTCTTAAAGGACCAGCTGCTGTTTTTGAGCGACTCGCCTATTTTTCATTCAAGGGTGGCTTTGGCGACCTTCAGACTTCGAGCCACGTTGAACTGGAAGGCGGTACGCCGGTATTAATCTCAAGGACTGGATACACCGGAGAGTTTGGTTTTGAACTTTTTGTCCCCATTAAAAATTTAGTAGCCCTTTGGTCAATGTTACTCGAAGCGGGTTTGGACAAAGGCATTTTAGCCTGTGGGCTGGCCGCCAGGGATTCCCTCAGGGCAGGTGCAGTTCTGCCGCTCTCTCATCAGGATATAGGGCCATGGCCATTTTTAAACAACCCCTGGCCTTTCGCCTTGCCCTGGAATGACGACACTACCACCTTTAGTAAGGATTTTATCGGCGCAGCAGCGCTGTTGCAGAAAAGCTGGGGCAAACATACCCTCCCTTTTGCTGGCTTTGACCCCAGAAAAATTGCAGCCGAAGGCGAAAGTTTTGTCACCTCGGAAACAGGCGAGAGGCTTGGCACAATTCTTACCTGCACAACAGACATGGCAATAGGCAGGGTGGCTGGAGAAATCGTCAGTGTTGCTGGTGATAAGGAGTTTCAGGCCAAGGGACTCTGCTGTGGCTTTGTCTTGCTTGATAAAAAATGTTTTCCCGGAGAACAGATAATACTGACTGATGGCAAGAGGCAAATAAAGGTTGAAATCCGGGCGGATGTCCGTCCGAACAGGACTGCCAGAAAGGCAATGAATACGATGCTGGTCTGATAGATAAAAATACTTTAAGGGAGGTATCGACCATGAAAGAGTTGAGTGAGCTCATTTTTGGCAAGGGACTGCGGTATACGGATGATCATGAATGGGTGAGCGAAGGCGGCGACACCCTCAAGATTGGAGTCAGTGATTATGCCCAGGATCAGATGGGTGATATTGTCTTTGTCGAGTTACCTGAGGTGGGTGCTGTCTTTGAAAAAGGCGATGAGTTCGGAACACTTGAGTCGGTGAAGGCGGTCTCGGAACTGTATATACCGATAAGTGGTGAGGTCGTTGCGGTAAATGAAGACCTTGGCGATGCGCCGGAGCTCATCAACCAGGATCCTTATGCCAACTGGATTATCGAAATCAAACCATCCGATACTGGCGAACTGGAAAATCTTCTCAATGTTGACGCCTATCGTGAGCTACTAAAAGGATAAAGCCATGCGTTATTTGCCTCATACTGACGAAGAAATTGGTGCAATGCTGGATGTGGTGGGCAGAAAAAGCCTGGATGAACTCTTCTGCTCTGTCCCAGACAAGTGCCGGTACGAAGGTCCAATGAATTTGCCCGACCCTTTAAATGAGTGGTCGCTGACGGATCATATCAGCGACTTAGCCGAAGCAATGAAGGTAAATCATAAATACAAGGTCCTGATCGGTGCCGGTAGTTATCACCACAATATTCCAGTGACTATCAGTGCTCTTATGGGAAGGTCGGAGTTTCTTACCGCCTACACTCCCTATCAGCCGGAAATGGCCCAGGGTACCCTGCAGGGTATTTATGAATATCAAACCCTTACTGCAAGGTTGCTGGGAATGGATGTGGCCAACGCCTCTATTTACGATGGCGCATCTGCCCTTGCTGAAGCACTGTTGATGGGACTGCGGATCGGTAAGAAAAAGATGAAAGTTGCAGTTTCTGCGGCAATCCATCCTCATTACCGCGAGGTGGCCAGAACCTATCTTGAACCCACAGAGTACGATTTAATTGAACTCCCCATGGATAAGAATGGCCGCACTGACTTATCCGGTCTTGCAGGCATTGATAGTCTTGCGGCAGTAGCCATCCAGTCACCTAATTTTTTCGGTGTTATTGAGGAGCTTACCACCCTTGGGCAGACAATCCATGATAGTGGAGCACTCTTTATCTCCTGTTTTACAGAACCACTTGCCTATGGGCTGTTGAAAAATCCTGGAGAATGTGGGGCTGATATTGTCTGCGGCGAGGGGCAGAGCTTTGGTATGCCGAGATCTTTCGGCGGCGCGGCGCTCGGGATGTTTGCCTGCCTCGATAAATATACCAGAAACATGCCCGGCCGGCTGGTCGGAGAGACCACCGATCTGGATGGAAAACGTGGCTTTGTCTTGACCCTTTCGACCAGAGAACAGCATATCAGGCGGGAGAAGGCAACCTCGAATATCTGTTCTAATCAGGGGATTTGCACCCTGATTGCGGCTATGTATATGTCTTCACTTGGTGGCTCAGGGCTACGTGAACTTGCTCGGCTCAACTACGACAAGGCTGAATATTTTAAGTCCCAGCTTATAAAAAATGGGGCGAGGATTGTTTTTGATTCCCCGACATTCAATGAATTTGTCGTTGAATTTGGAGCAGATTTTCAACCGATATTTAAAAAATTATTGGAAAAGAAAATCGTCGCCGGGCTCGAACTTGGCAGATTTTATCCGGAACTTTCTGGTAAATATCTGTTTTGTGTGACGGAAACGGTTTCTAAGGATGTAATGGATGCAGTTGCAGGTGAGGTGAAGCCATGATAAAGACACCGGGCATAAGCGGATTGATTTTTGAAGAACCCTTACTCTGGGAAAAAGGCAAGACCGGAAGGCACGGCATGAGTATTCCGGCAAGTGATGTGCCAACTGCTGAATTCCCAATGGAACTACAGGGGGCAGGGCCAGATTTTCCTGATTTAAGCGAAGTTGATATAGTGCGTCACTATACCCGCCTGTCCCAATGGAATTTCGGGGTGGATAGTGGTATGTATCCTCTTGGCTCATGTACCATGAAATATAATCCTAAAATTAACGAAAAAGTGGCCGCAACCCCTGAACTTGCTGCCGCCCATCCCATGTTGGCCGATGAACATGTGCAGGGGAATTTGCAGATCATGTACGAATTGCAGGAGTATCTTGCTGCAATTACGGGGCTCCCTGGTGTTTCGTTGCAGCCAGCGGCGGGTGCCCATGGCGAACTGACCGGGATGCTGGTTTTTGCAGCCTATCATCGCAGTCGTGATTCCAAGAGGACGAAAATCCTTATTCCCGATACCGCACACGGCACCAATCCAGCCAGTGCCGCCCTGTGCGGTTACAAGCCGGTGCCGATCAAGTCTGGTGCAAATGGTATTCTCCGGGTGGAGTCAATTGCTGAGGTGATGGACGAAGAGACCGCCGGGATCATGATAACTAATCCCAATACTCTCGGGCTGTTTGAAACCAATATCCGGGAAATTGCTGAAATTGTCCACGCTAAAGGTGGCTTAGTCTATGGCGACGGGGCCAATATGAATGCCATCATGGGTGTCATCAATGCTGCCAGATGCGGAGTGGATGTGATGCATCTGAATTTGCACAAGACCTTTTCAACTCCTCATGGTGGTGGTGGGCCGGGTGCTGGGCCAATCTGTGTGACAAAAGAGCTGGAACAATATCTGCCGGTACCAAGGGCTATAAAAGATGGGGATATGTATCGCCTCGATTTCAATCGTCCCGACTCTGTCGGCAGGGTACACGCCTTTCACGGTAATTTTTCAGTCCTGCTCCGGGCCTACGCTTATATCCGGACCATGGGTGCAGATAATCTGAAAAAGGCCAGCCAGCTGGCGGTGCTCAATGCAGCCTATATAAAAGAGAAATTAAAGGGTACTTTGCAGCTTGCCTACAATAGACCGTGTATGCACGAGTGTGTCTTTTCTGATGCCTTGCAGGTGGAGGATAAAATTACCACCCTCGATATCGCCAAGCGACTGATCGACCACGGTTACCATCCGCCAACCATCTATTTCCCGCTGGTGGTTCACGGGGCTATCATGATCGAACCCACTGAAACTGAATGTAAAGACGATATCGACCAGTTTATCGAGACCGTGAAATTAGTGGTGCAGGAGGGCAAGGAAAATCCAGAGCTGCTCAGGCAGGCGCCTATTATGGCCAAGAGGCGCAGACTGGACGAAACAAAGGCTGCCAGAAATCCCTGTCTCTGTGGTTAATGGTGGTTGATGTGAAAACAGCCGCGCGCATAGTCGATCTCGGCTAGACCGATTATGCAGCGGCCTATGCACTGCAACTGAGGCTGGTCGAAAAGAGACGAAACGGTGCGGTTGCAGATGACCTCTTTCTAGTCACCGAACATCCAGGAACCTTCACCCTTGGCAGGCGTGGCGGGCGACAAAATCTGATGGTGTCCGAGCAGTTTCTCTGTGAAAGAAATATTCCCCTGGTACATATTGAACGTGGTGGCGATATAACCTAATCACGGGCAGGGGCAGCTGGTTATCTATCCCATCTTGCATCTGCGACAAGCTGGACTTACGGTCTCAGACTATGTCCATCGTCTGGAAGAATTAATGATCAGCCTGGCGGCATCCTGTGGAGTGGAGGCCGTACGGGATGGCCGTAATCACGGGGGCTGGGTTGGTGGCCGTAAACTTGGCAGCATTGGCATTGCCTTTCATGGGTTGGCTCTTTATGTGAATCTCTCTCTCTCGAACCATTTTCTTGGGTCAATCCCTGTGGCCTTACTGGGGTGAGAATGACTACGCTGAGCAGTGAAAGCGGGAGAGAGATTTCTCTGACTGAGGTCAAAAAGAAGCTGCTTAACCAGCTCAATCAGATATTTGTACGTGAATTTGTATAAATAGAAAAGGACCATGCCGATGTTGCAATGTATAATCAAGATTAAGACGGGCAAACCGAAGTGGCTCAGGCGTAGTCTCTCGATAGGACCTGAATATGAGAAAATCAGGCAACTGCTGAAAAGCCACGACCTCACAACGGTCTGTCAGGAAGCCAAATGCCCCAACCAGTTTGAATGTTATAGCAAGGGAACAGCCACCTTTATGATCCTTGGAGAGCGGTGTACGCGTAACTGCCGATTCTGCGCCGTGAGCCACCAGCCCGCAGATTCCGACCAAGTCAGGAATCATGCTGGGTTTTGGTGAAACCCATGAAGACCTCGTGCAAACCTGGCAGGATTTGCTGGTGTCGGGTTGCGATATTCTGACCATGGGCCAGTATCTGCAGCCAAGTGCCGATCACCTTCCGGTCAAACGTTTTCTGCCGCCGGAAGAATTTGCTGAGTTGGAAAAAGAGGCCCTTGACCTAGGCTTTTCAGGTGTGGCTTCGGGCCCCTTTGTTCGAAGCAGTTATCAGGCAGAAAAACTCTATTGTCATGCTCTCAGGCGGATGAAGCGTTTGGCGGAACCCTCAATCTGACACATTCTCTGCCATTTTATGGTGCCTTCTGTTTGTTATCTTTTGCGGATGGTGACCTGTACTTCTTCGTCTTGGAGAATCTGATTGACGATATCGGTCAGCTGGTCATTCAATAGAGTCTCAAGATCTTGGACAGGAGGGCGTGTGAGCGAATCACGATTGGCTTCTCTGTTATAGGTCTTGGTAAGTGATACTGCCTTGTTTCTTATAGTCAGGGTGAGGTGGCTTTTAGCTTTGGCGCTGTAGAGGCGTTTGGGGCGGGATACTACGGCGACAAGTTCGTTTACATCGAGCTCTATGCGGACTGGGGATGTGCTTTCAAACACCAAACCCTGTTCCTGCAACCCGGCCGCCAGTTGCTCGGTGACCAGGAAATGTGGTGCGCTCTGGTTCGGTATCTGTATCTCCGGTTCACCCGTGAGTTGGTATACTACAACTGCACTCTCCTTTCGAGCATCATGTCCTTTGAGCGTTGCGGAGTTTTCGTCAGTATAGATGCCGAATGGTTGATTGTTCACCTGCAGCTTGAGGTTCGTGGTCAACGGATATCTTGTGCTGCATCCTGTGAGAAGAAGGACAAATAGGAGAATGGTAATTTTTTTCACTGTATGTTCCTGTTTGATTGAAAGGGTTATTGTCGGTGACAGCATAATTGCTATGCCTTCTGTATGATAATCATATCAGGAATGCTGCCAAGAGAGAAAGTTCTACTTTCCTGCCAAAGAACAATGCACTGCATTATATTGTTGTGCTGTACAGGTGGTCTCTTCATTCGTTTCATTTCTGGGTCAGATACACTCCTCCGATAATAAAGATCCCAGCACAGAACTGCCAGGCGGTGAATGTCTCTCCGAGAATCAACCAGCCCATGATTACGGAAAATATCGGAATTAGATTGATATAGGACGCTGCTTTATTAGCCGGCAGATATTTAGACCCGTAATTATAGAGTCCATAGGCACCTAGAGTGATGACGGCCCCGAGGTAAACGATGGCAAGTGCCGGGCCTGGATGCAGCTGGGTGGGGAGGGTGGTTGATGGCAGGAAAAGAAGGGGGAAATAAAAGAAACAGCCGATGAATGCCTGTATGGCAGTGAGGAAAAAAGGTGAATACCTCTGGGTTAGGGATTTGAGGGTGATCATATAGCCTGTGGCACAGACCATGGCCAGGAATTCCAGGAAATTGCCGAGAAGTGGATTGGGAGCATCTTGACTTGGGCTGCTTTCAAGGGTGAGCCAGCAGACACCGGCCACGGCAATGATCGACCCCATCCACGATTTGGCCTTAATCTGTTCTTTAAGGATGAGGGCTGCGGAGACCATAATAAGTATCGGCAGGATAGCAGTAATCATACCGGCCTGTGAGGCGGTGGTGTTTTGCACCGCTTTGGCCTCAAAAATAAAATAGAGGCAAGGTTCGCAGAAGGCCATAAAAAAAATCAATTTGTAGTCGCCTCTGCGATATTGTAGGGCTTCCGTAACCCTGCGACCAATAATCAGAAAACAGATGGAGGCCACCAGCATGCGACCGAAAATCACAAACATAGGATCATAGGCGCGAAAGGCAATTTTCAGTGCAATAAAAGAGCTGGCCCAGAGAATTACCGCAAGGAGCAGGGCAAAAGCAGGAAGGTTCAGGTTTTTGCTGCCGGGCAAGTGAATCATATGAATAAAAGGGCTAAAAAGATAAGAGAAGATTCGAAAATCGAGGAGTTGGCCCCAGCTAAGAGAAGGGAAAAGAAGCTCAACGAAGAAAATGTGACGCTTTTGATGAGTGAGGGTAGTTTTACCCCTCTATAAGGGATCTTACAGAAAAATCCACCAATGGGGCACTGAAAAGCGCTCTGGCTACCGGGATTAGTTATTCAACTCCCATTGACCGGCATTGTTTCGACAGGCGGTGGTGTATGTCTTTTCTGTCCTGCCATCAATAGTGGCAAGGATTTCTGCCCTGCGACAGGGTGTTTGTGGGTTCTGCTGTTGTGTGTATGCCGGTTGCGGGATGACTTGGTAGGCATTTCTGTTGTCGGGATTTTGCCATGAGGTGCTTTGGCCTGATGGTCCGTATTCATAGGCATGGTTAAGTTCCCGCCTGTCATATTTGTCCATCTCATTGCCTACAATATAGCCAAGCATGGTGCCCACTGCGGCCCCAATAAGAGTTGCTTCAGTATCCCTGCCTATAGCCTGCCCAATGAGTGCGCCACTCACCCCGCCGATACCTGCGCCTCTTTGGCCCTTCGTGGGATTGGCACAGGAACTCAGACTGATGACTATTATTGAAAGCAAAACCAAAATAAAATATTTCATTTCCAGTTCTCCATCTTGCTCATATTATTTATTAATGTCAGTCATCTCATTATGTCTAAAGGTATTCATCTTAAAGACTTATTGCAATTTGAATCTCAGCTTGGTTGTTGCTGTTTTCCTTATAGACTATCTCTTTCTTTAAAATATCAGTTCCTGGAAGTTGACAATTGACTGGTAGTGTGCGGAAAATTGAACTGGAAGCTTGGAGCTCGGTTTGGCTATATGGACGAGATGCTGAATGCCGTATTCTTTTGCAGAATGAAGCACCTTTTCTGTATCATCGGCAAAAAGTATCCTTTCTTTATCATAGGGTAAAAGGTGCTGTAATTTATGCCAGAACTCAGGTTGTTCTTTGGCGGCACCCACCTCCTTTGAGCAGATGAGTCTTTCAAACCAAGATCCGATGTTCACCTGCTCCATTTTTACCTCCAGTGCCTTGGGGTGGGCATTGGTGATCAGGTAGAGTTTTTTGCCGATTCTCCGCATATATTCGAAATACTGGGTAATATGGGGATGGGCCTTCACCAGATGGCTGATTTCTCTTTTTAAGGCCACCATGTCGAGGCCCAGACGGTCCGACCAGTTATCGAGGTCCGTCCATTGCAAGGTATTTTCCACACTCCTATACGTTGCGAGCAGCAGTTCTCTGGCATCGGCAATGTCGACCTGGTTCTTGGCAGCGTAGACCTCGGGGACAAAATGTTCCCAGAAATAGTCATCATAATATTTATCCAGCAGCGTGCCATCCATATCGAGAAAGACACAGTCGATCCCATCCCAGGAAAATGAGGGAGGGAGCTGCTGTGGTGCTTCATGCTGTTGTTCGAACCAGTTTGGTAAGTTCATCGAGAGTCGCTGTGATTGTATCAAAGATGTGTTCCATTGAGGACAGGCGTCCGCTGACGACCAATCGACTGTCCGGCGTTAATTTAGGGGCGATTTTATTTTTTCTGCCACTATTATTTTGGAGATAGCGCAGCAGCATCTCAGGAGTGAGTGGTGTGTCGTCAAGAAAGGTGAAGACTAAGCTGTCTCTACCCTGCTCGAGTTTGCTGATACGCAGTGGTGCGAGATCTTTTTTGAGACTGATGACCCGAAACAGGGTAATGGTTTCCACCGGCAGCACTCCGTAACGGTCAACGAGTTCTTCCTGCAAGTCGGTCTGCATTTCAGGTGGGGAGGTGGTAAGGGCAGCCATTCTTCTATAGGTAATGTAGCGCTGGCTGATGTCGGGAATGTACCTTTCCGGGATATAGGCGGAAAGTTGGAGATTTATTTCCGGATCGATATCATCGGTGATGTCGTCGTGGTCGCCCATTGCTGCTTGTGCCTTCAGGTCAGCCACCGTCTTTTGCAACAGATCAATATAGAGTTCGTAACCAATGGCCGCGATATTACCACTCTGGGAAATCCCCAGGAGGTTGCCTCCTCCGCGTATCTGCAGGTCACTCATGGCCAGTTTAAAGCCGCCGCCCAGTTCATTACAGTCCATGAGGGCCCGGAGTCTATCCCGGGAATCTTTGCTGAGGGCGTCAAGAGACGGGACCAACAGATAGGCAAAAGATTGTGTGCTGGAACGCCCGACTCGACCCCGTAACTGATAGATTTCAGCAAGACCCAGTCTGTCTGCCCTATTGATGACAATGGTGTTGGCGGAAGGAATGTCGAGACCGGATTCAATGATTGTCGTGCTGACCAGGACATTGATCTTTTTATTGACAAAGGAGACCATGATCTCTTCCAGTTCCTTACCTGCCATTTGGCCATGGGCCACGGCTATCTTGGCATCAGGTACCAGTTTTTGTATGAGTGAGGCCATCTGATGAATTGATTTGACGCGGTTATGCACAAAGAAGACCTGACCGCCCCGTCGCAATTCCTTATTGATGGCTTCCTTTATTACCAGCTCATCGTAGCGGGCAACAAAGGTTTTCACAGGTTGCCGATGCTCGGGGGGAGTTGAAATAACCGACAGATCACGAATGGATAAGAGTGACATCTGTAGGGTTCGCGGGATAGGTGTCGCGGTGAGGGTGAGTATGTCTACTTCGGCCCGCATTTTTTTCAATTTTTCTTTATGGGTGACGCCGAACCGGTGCTCTTCATCAATGACCAATAGTCCCAGATTTTTAAAGGCCACGTCCTTTGAGAGCAGGCGATGTGTCCCGATGACTATATCAACCCCGCCATTTTTCAGATCTTTTAGAATAGTACGCTGCTCCGCCCCGGTACGAAAACGGTTAAGGCAGCCAATAGTCACCGGAAAGCCTTGAAATCGCTCGGTAAAGGTCTTGGCATGCTGTTCCGCAAGAACGGTGGTCGGAACCAGGATGGCCACTTGATAGCCATCTTCGACAACCTTGAACGCTGCCCGTACAGCAACCTCGGTCTTGCCATATCCGACATCCCCACAGACCAGCCGGTCCATGGGGCGGTCACTGGTGAGGTCCCCGATGACATCGTTGATGGATTTTTCTTGGCCAGGAGTCTCGTCAAAGGCAAATGATTCTTCCAGTTCATGAAAGAGCGCGCCGGGTGCTGAAAATCGTCTGCCTTCTCTGATTTCTCTTTTGGCATAAATGTCGAGGAGTTCCTGGGCAACCTTCCACACCTCTTCCTTGACCTTGGCTTTGGTGGTCTTCCAGTTCTGGGAGCCAAGTTTGTCGAGCTTAGGTTCTCGGTCAGAAACACCCTGGTACCTACTAATCAGGTTGAGTCGATCAACCGGGAGGTAGAGCTTATCCCCTTCGCGATATTCGATGAGCATGAAGTCGTTGATCACCGCCTGAAGTTCAATGGTGTTCAGACCTCGATACATCCCAAGTCCATGGTCACGATGGACGACCACGTCTCCGTAATTCAACTCGGTGAAGAGGAGGGGATCGCCCTTCTGCTTCTTTTTTGATTTTCCGCCGAGGCGCATTTCACCAAAAAGTTCACTTTCGGAGAGGATATGAATATTGCTGTCCGGGAGTGAAAATCCCTCAGAGAGGGGGTGGTCGCAGAGATAGAGTATCTGGTGGTCGAGTTCTGCACCGAATCTGTTCTGCTCTAGGGGCGATGGCAGAATTTCAATTTGATGTGCATGTTTGGCGAGGAGCTCGGCAAGGTTTTTAGTATGACGGGAGGAACGGCAGCAGATAACCACCCGTGCGCCTGTTTGTTGCCACTGGAAAATCTGATCTGACAGGGGTGCGAGTAGTCCGATGGTGGCTCTTTTTAGGGAAATATCCTGTTTCAGAAGCTGATGATTGCTGGTGGATACGGTCAGGATCCGATCTTCTTGCCGGGGGAAATCGGTCACCACCAGTTGCCTGAAACCGTCAAGCTGTCGCTCTATTTCTTCTTTTGCTAAAAAGAGCATTTCAGGTGGCAGGGCAGGCGTTGCCTTGTCCTGAGCTGCCTGGTAATTGGTGAAAATACGCTCGTGGCTGAGATCCATGCTCTGACGGATACCTTCCGGATCGACGAGAATAATGACAGCTTCTTTGGGAAGAAAATCCAGAACCGAGGAACTCGGTGGGCTAAGGTGCCCAAAAAAAAGAGGCAGAAAGAATTCCATCCCGGCAAATCGCTGTCCGCTGGTCATTCGCTCCATGAGGCGAGCTGTTTCTACGCTGTCCCAATGGTATTCTTCCCCGTGCTGTTCAAAAAGTTTTGCCAGATTTTTCCTGATGTTTGGGGAGCTGTAATCAAACAGCAGATCGGTGACCGGTAAAAGCGTCGCCTCACTGATTTCACCTGTGGAGCGTTGGGTAAATGGATCAAAGGAGCGCAGGGATTCGATGGTGTCACCAAAGAAATCCAGCCGAATCGGTCCTTCATGAAGCGTACCCGATTCAATTAAAAAAGGAGGTGGATGGATATCGATGATGCCACCCCTGACAGAAAAATCGCCGACCGATTGGACAAGAGCAACTTTGTCATAGCCGAGATAGGAGAGTTTATGCAGAAG
>ERZ889078.2697-NODE-2697-length-12391-cov-10.708495_pt1 | contig 12391 bp, 10 predicted proteins | sample MGYA00521266_ERZ889078 | MGnify/ENA primary metagenome ERZ889078 (study PRJEB32303, sample SAMEA104408618) | aquatic metagenome | biome: Brackish water; feature: Pelagic; material: water | place: Baltic Sea | collected 2014-06-16T06:34:00 | depth 76,534 m ... | reverse complement strand
ACAGGAAATTGTAATCAGGATCAAAAGAGTTGAAATTATCCAGGCAAAGGATCTGGCCAATCGATAAGTATATTTATATAATGTCATATCTGCAGTTTTGATACTGTCAAAAATACGACTTTTTAGACGTATTACATATTTTATTTAGATATATTCTAAATTTTTTCCTCCAGTTGGAATAGACACTACTATATATATATTTGCATAGGTTAATAAAAAAGAAGTGTACTTATGCCAGATCAAGTCAAACGCCTTCTCGTTGCCTTTGCGATCTTTATAGCCATCTTTCTTTTGGCCCGCTATTTCCTGATTCCTGACTCTTTTGGGGAGCTAGGTCATTACCGGGCTGATGCTATTGGAGATGCGGAAGCCTATCCTTTAAGTCACGCAGGGAGGGAAGCATGCATAAAATGTCATGGAGATGTGGTTGAAGAGATCTCCTATGGATTTCACGCAAAACTCTCCTGTGAAGGATGTCACGGACCTGCTTACAAGCATGCCTATTATGCGGAATTAGCGGATCCTCAGAATTTCCCTGATTCTCTCATGCTGAACAAGCCGGTAGAAAGGGATTTTTGTGCCAGGTGTCACGACCGGAACCGGTCGAGGATCAGGTTCGCCAGCGATTCAACCGAAATCTCCCAGGTCACAATGGTAGATGTAAGTGATCACAACCATTTTATCTATGAGGAGACTAATGAAATTATCAGATGTGTTGAATGTCATTATCCCCACTCACCATGAAAAGTAACAAAGAAAAATCTTCACGCCGGAATTTCCTGAAAACCGGTGTGACATTAGCCGGGGGGGTATTCGCTGCCACGTTGATCAAACCCTTCAATGGCGTTGTAATAGCAGCTGAAGAGCCAAAAGGTCCCGGTCCCTGGTACGGAATAGGGATTGATATTGAGAAGTGTATCGGTTGCGGTACCTGTGCTGCTTCGTGTAAACAGGAGAACCCTGTTCCCCCGGAACCCTTTTATTTCAGAACCTGGGTAGAACAGTACACGGTGAAGACCGACGGCAGTGTGAAGGTAGAATCTCCCAATGGTGGAATTGGAGGATTCAAACAAACGGTACCGGACGAAGAGATCTTTAAGGCCTTTTTTGTTCCAAAGATGTGCAATCATTGTTATAAATCTCCCTGTACTCAGGTTTGTCCTGTTGGAGCAACCTTTGAAACTCCTGATGGTGTTAACCTGGTCGACAAAAGTTACTGCATCGGATGTGGATATTGCATCCAGGCTTGCCCTTACGGATGCCGGTATATGCATCCAACAGAGCATGTAGTGGACAAATGTACACTTTGTTATCATCGGATTAAAGAGGGTTTACTCCCAGTCTGTTTTGAAGTATGTCCCACGAAATCCAAAATATTTGGGGACTTGAGGGATCCTGACGGGGAACTGGTCGCATTTATAAAAAATCATACTTGCAGGTTCCTGAAGCCTCATTTAAATACCGGACCTAAGCTTTATTATAATGCACTTGAAGAGGAGGTAAGATAATATGGAACATCATTTTCAACGACTTTATGAGGTCTTGTCCCAGGTTGAGGGATATATTTATCCAAATGAGATTGAACTCTACTGGAGTGTCCTTATTGTACAATATCCCTTTATCACCGGGTTGGTGGCGGGAGCTTTTATCCTGGCTTCCCTGGAACGTGTGTTTAATGTGAAAGTACTTCGCCCAACATACCATCTTGCGTTGCTAACTGCACTCGCATTTCTAATTGTTGCGGTTATGCCGCTTGTAAGCCATCTTGGTAAACCATTCAGGGCATTCGAGATCATGATGACACCCAATCTCAATTCTGCCATGGCTATCTTTGGGTTCGTTTACCTCTGGTATCTCACGGTTGTGCTTCTTCTTGAGATCTGGTTTGACTACCGTCGCGATATGATCCTCTGGCTGGATCAAGCAAGGGGATTCAAACGATTTATGTACCAGATCCTTACCCTGGGCTCACGGGATATCTCACCCAAGGCCCTTCGGTTTGATGATAAAGCCGGCTATATCATCACTGTTATCGGGATCCCGTCTGCTTTTCTTTTACATGGGTATGTTGGTTTTATTTTTGGCTCAATAAAAGCAAATCCATGGTGGTCAAGCGTTCTGATGCCTGTTATTTTCCTCTTTTCAGCAATGGTTTCCGGCATTGCTCTGGTACTTTTTATCTATATGGTGGTTTCCAGAATCCGAAAAGTAACTACGGATATTAATGCATTGGATATCATAGGAAAGTTTCTTTTCTACATACTGATCATGGATTTCTCACTGGAAGCCCTGGATCAGATTCACCGGATCTATGAGGCAGAAGAGTCATTCGATATCCTTCACCTGCTCGTAAACGGTAAGCTCTTTTTTAGCATGTTCGTATTCCAGATTTTCCTGGGAACTCTTGTGCCGTTATTAACCCTTGGGTTTATGCAGTTTTATAAACCTGCGGTGAAGGTGCGTAAAACAATCTATTTTATTATTAGTCTGTTGGTTTTATTCGGGATCTTTTACATGCGCTGGAATGTGGTCATTGGAGGTCAGTTATTCTCAAAGAGCTTTTATGGATTTACCATATATAAAGGCCAGCTAATTGGAGCCGAGGGATATTTAATGGCTTGGTTCTGGTTTGTAATTCCTTTTGCGATTCTGGCATTCCTGTTGTGGTTGTTACCACCCTGGAAAAGACATCCGGAACCTGAGAAAGAACCAGATAAAAAATTGACACAGGATACTGCTTCCTGATTTCTTCCTGCTATCCGACCATATCTGCCGGTTCTCAATTTTCGGTAAGCATTACTATCATTTATAACGTCGTGCATATAAGATTACTGTGTTTCAGTTATAAAAAGGAGGTCAAATGTCTGAAATAAAAATTCCTGATAGCGAAGTGTTGTCCCAGATTCAACAACGTCTGGTGAATCTGGAAAATCGTCTGACCAAACTGGAATCCACTCAGGAGAGAGGCGAATATCACTATGATTCTGATGATGATGAGGTAACCATGCCACGAATCACCATGAACATGGGCGATTCGGGTGAATCCTTGCTCGAATCCAGGATCGGGGAGTATGGATTGGCCTGGTTGGGAAATATTGTACTGTTTTTTGGTATTATATTCCTGGCCCAGTATATGACTAATATTCAACAACCCCTGCTGGCAGCTCTGATTGGGTATGCTGCCGTTGGCGGAATCCTTCTGCTCTCACGATGGGTTGAAAAAAACTTTTCGTATATGTCCTTTTTATTTGGTGTATTCGGACAACTCCTTCTATTCTATGTCACCCTGAGACTCCATTTTTTTACCGGCAATCCGCTTATAGCCTGGAAGGGAGTCGGAGTGGCCCTGCTCCTTGTTGTAATTGCAATCGAAGTCCTCCTTGCATTCAGGAAAAAGTCTGAATTCTACGCATCACTTGCCCTGATCATGATGATCTCCACAGCAATCATCAGTGACACAACACATATAATGTTGCCTGTCATAACCATTGCAGGGGCAGGGACCCTCTATCTCTTTTACAGGTTCGGCTGGTACAGAATCCTGATCATCACGATCCTCCTGACCTATTTTACCCTTCTGATGTGGATATTAAACAATCCTCTGGTGGGAAATCCGGTTCAGGGAATGCCCACTCATCAATATAGTTACCTGTACCTGGCGGCTTGTGCAGCAATTTTCTCTCTGGTAGCGCTGATACCGAAGGGAGAAAAATTTCCCGACCGAATTATTCTGATCGCTATACTTGTGAATGGATTGCTCTTCACAGCGCTGTTATGGCTCTGGGTAGTGGCATTCTTCCCCAATGACTATATCTGGCTGTTCTTCTCTATCACTCTGTTCTGCATTCCGTTCTCAATACTGCTGAAGCGATATTCACCATGGAAATATTCACCTGCATTATATGCTCTTTATGGATTTGTTGCCATCAGCATCACCATTTATGGCCTGTATAATTTCCCTCGCGCATACCTGCTTCTTTCAATTCAAAGTTTCCTGGTTGTTTCCATTGCAATATGGTATCGTTCCCGGATTATCATCGTGATGAATGTCTTTCTTTTCTTGACTATTCTTATATCATACCTGGCAACTTCGGAGTCCAGTAACCTGATTAATTTCTCTTTCCCGTTGGTAGCATTTTTATCCGTCAGAGTGATTAATTGGCAGAAAGCACGGTTGAATATCGAAACTGAACTCATTCGGAACACGTATCTTCTAACTCTCTTTTTTACAACACTCTATGCATTATACCAGGCAGTGCCGGGGCCATATATCACCCTCTCCTGGACAGTGGCAGGTGTGGTATTTTTTGCGTTGAGTCTGTTGCTCCGAAGTGTGAAATACCGCTGGATGGCACTCGCCGGTTTTATAGCAACAGCTATTTACCTGTTCGCAGTAGACCTTGCCAAAGTGGAACTAATTTACCGAATCGTTGCATTCCTCTTCCTGGCCATCATCTCGATAGGGATATCTATTTATTATGTGAAGAAATTGAAGAAAAGACAAAACTAGACAAACCCCCAGTCTATTTCAGGGTCTTCATATAGTTCACCAATGCCCACCTGTCATTATCTTCAGGTAATGGTTTCCCAAATCCAGGCATTTTGTCCTTGCCGGTTGTAACCATGTAAAACAGTACACCATCAGGTTGAGATTTGAACTCTTTGGTAGTAAAATTCCCACTTGAAACGCCAAGTGATGCTGCTTTTGGGCCATCACCCAAACCCGTCTTTCCATGACAGGCTTTGCAGTACTTAGCGTACAAATCTTTCCCAAGATCTACGCTCGAAGCATCAACGGCAACCGGGTTCTTCATGGTCTTATACTCTGCCGGAACCACCCATTTTCCTTTGTCCTGACTGTAACTTTGAATAGCTATAAAACTAAAAAGTATTGGTAAAAAAAATAAACTAATGAACATTCTGGTTTTCATATTGTCTCCTGTTTTAAAATATGTTAATGATATCGAATAGATTACGAATTTACGGATAATATCAATTAATCTAGATACCAGGATAAAAAAAATAGGAAAAATTTAAAATTGATCAGACAAAATAGAGACACAGGCTATCGCGTTATTAACGAAAGCTTTCTTTCTCTGATGGGATCAATCTTCATCTTTTTAGTAAAACAAGCCACTCTTACTGTCGGAATCGTACTGATGACCACTGTTAATTCAGTCGCATCAGGATGGAACGCAGACTCCCTGGCTCTTTCCATCCCATCTTCGGTTACAAAATCACCGGAAGATTTCGCCGCTTACCTGACCGGAAATTTCCCAAAGGAGAGCGACAAGGTGTTGGCGCTTTACACATGGATTGCTTACAATATCTCATACGATGGAAAGCAGGCAGAAACGATGAGCCGGTTTCACAGTATTGACGACTTTGTTCTCTATACATTGAAGAAAAAAAACGCGGTTTGCCAGGGATATGCAGAGGTGTTCACCTCAATCTGCAACCAAATGGGAATTAAAGCGCTTACTGTTCACGGGTATAACCGTGTGAATGGCAATCTTAGAACCGATCTGGGGCATGCCTGGAATGTGGCGAAGATTGACGGGAAATGGCATTTGATTGATGTGACCTGGGGGAGCGGATACGTGAGCAGAGGAAACTACAGGAAGAATTTCACATCGGAATACTTCATGGCTTCGCCGGACAGCCTGATTGAATCCCATATGCCATTTGATCCCATCTGGCAGTTGCTTGAATATCCAATCTCCCATGACCAGTTCATCGAAGGAGAAGGAGACCGGCAAACCTGGTACAATTTCTCCGACAGCCTCGATCTCTATTACACACAGGACGAAATTGACAGAGCAGAAAGTACGTTGAGAAGAGCAGAGGCAACCCATGCCAATCGGCGGGAGATTATCAGGATGTACCGGAGGTATTCTGATTATTTAAGCAACATGAAGTGCAATCGGGAGATATCCCACTATAATGAATCTTCCACAACCTTTGCCCGTGCTATTAACAATTTTAATGACTTCCAGGAGCTCCTGAGTAAACGAAAGGCCAGTCCGGCCCGGCTTAATTCATTGCTGAAATCCTGTGGGGAATTAGTGAAGCGGGCACTCAGGCAAGCCAGGGATATCTCACCTTGCAGGTCGCTCTCCGCCCAGGAGATCAAGGAGCTGATAAACCATATTAACGATCTTAAGAGGGCTGTGTCAACCGCATCCAGGTCGTTTTAAAGAATAATCAATCCAAACACGTTGTGTCATTGACGTAGGTCTCAAAGCCTTGGTGCTAATATCTTTAATCGCTATTAAGACAGCTTCTTTTTTACATCGATTTACAACGATATATTAATGAAATATTTATCTTTGCTGCGGCAAAACGTCAATTTAGAAACCTGGTTTCCAATCAATTTCTCTTTATGAAAAAAGCAACAACCATTCTGTTTACTTTGTTTTTCTGCATCTCCTTTGGTGCAATCCAGTCCCAGGATATCCCTGTGAACCCGACAGAAATTGTGACCGGCACGTACTACGGCATCAGCAGACCACTGCGTGACATTCCACCTATGTCCAGGCAGGAGTATCTGTCAATAGAGAAGAAAGCAGAGGAAAAGCAGTTCAATGAAAGCCTGAAATACAGGAACTATCCGTTTGAATCTACTGCTCTTCCAAAAGGGAATGATCCTGCATGGCAGAATTTCATGGGTGACTCCAAGGCTTTCAGGTCCCCAATCGTAAATTTTAACGGAGCAAACTCCCCATATTACCCACCGGATGACAATGGATGTGCCGGTCCCAATCACTTCATGCAGACAATCAACACTGTATATACAATTTATGATAAAACCGGAACTCTTGTTGCCGGACCAACTAACCTGAATCAGCTGTTTGGAAGTGTGCCGGGAGCCAACCGCAACGATGGTGATCCGATCATTTTATACGACGAAGAGGCTGATCGATGGCTGGTTACAGAGTTTTCACTCGGTTCCACAAAATACATGCTTATGGCTGTTTCCACCACGAATGACCCCACGGGTACATGGCATCAATACTCTTTCCAGGTGGCTGGCTTCCCTGATTATCCAAAATTCGGCATCTGGCAGGATGGCTATTACATGGGTGATAATAACAATAACGGCAACGATATTTATGTCATGGAGCGTGAACCTATGCTATCTGGCGGGACAGCCCAGCTGGTGGGCTTCAACAACCCCTGGCGACCTGCCTCATCGGATGGATTCATGTGTGTTCCTCCACTTGACAATGATGGTGATTTTGCTCCGCTGGGATCCCCCGGACTGTACATTGCCTTCAACGACGATGCATTGGGTGGAGGCTCTGACCAGCTCTGGGTCTACGAACTTGCTGTTGACTGGAGTACACCATCGGCTTCGACTTTTAACCGTGTCCAGCAGATTGACGTACTCCCGTTCAATGCCAACTTTGGCCCCAACTGGAACAACATTGTTCAAAAGGGGACCAGCCAGAAACTGGATGCCATCCCCCAGGTGGTGATGAATGCACCTCAATACCGGAATTTTGGCACATACGAAACAATGGTACTGTGCCACACCGTTAAAGTTGATGCCTCCGGTCTTGCCGGCATCCGCTGGTATGAGTTGCGCCGGACAACAGGAGATTGGTCAGTTCGCCAGCAGGGAACCTATGCCCCTGACAGCGACAGCCGCTGGATGGGTAGTATCATGCTGAATGGAAGTGATAAAATTGCCCTGGGTTACTCTATCTCCAGTTCAACCCTCAACCCGAGTATCCGGTATTGCGGACAATCTCCTTCTGAATATACAAACGCTACAGGAATACTGGATATTCCCGAAGATACTATTTTCAACAGCAGTAATTCACAGAACGGTATTAACCGGTGGGGGGATTACGCACTGATGTCGGTCGACCCGGCTGACGATGAGACTTTCTGGTTTACTACTCAGTATCCCGGACCCGGAGGAAGCAGGAAAACCCGGATTGCTTCGTTCCAGTTTGTTACAGGACCTCCTGTTGCTACTCTGCCTGCGACCAACATCGGATTCGACTCAGCTACACTCAACGGCACAGTTAATCCACAGGGAGAGGCAACCACCTACTTTTTCAGGTATGGAATTGATTCAGCAGCATTATCTGATTCCACGGATGAAATGTCGGCCGGATCTGATACCCTTGATGTTGAGGTTAGTGCAGATATCCTGGGACTAACCAGCAACCAGATCTATTATTTTAAAATTATTGCAACCAATACAGCAGGCACAGCCTCAGGTTCAGTCCTGGAGTTCACAACCGATGCTTTACCAGCGCTTGCCGTCCTTCCTTCCAACCAGGATGTAGATGCTCCGATTGGAATTACAGAATTTTACGTGACCTCCAATATTGACTGGACCGCTGTCAGCGATGCACTCTGGTGTACCGTGACACCTTCGGGAAGCAGCGACGATACCATTTATGCCTCATATGTGGAAAACACGACCATGGTGGAAAGGATAGCAACCATTACGGTCGAAGGTGATGGTGTCCCCATGCAAACAGTTACTGTTACGCAGGCTCCTTATCCGGTAGGCCTCAATGAAACCCCCAACAGCGAACTTCGTATTTATCCGAATCCCAATAATGGTTCCTTTAAGATTGTTCCATCAGGGGACCAGGATGGAAGAATGGATCTTACCGTACAGGATCTCAATGGTACTGTCATTCTCAACCAGGTGCTGGAGGGAAAAACGGAGTACCGGATCGACACTCCGTCTGCATCTCAGGGACTCTACCATGTTATCATTAAGACAGACCAGGAGGTTATTGTCAGGAAGCTGGTGATAATCAGATAACTGGATGACTGGATCTAGATCCTGGATCCTAGATCCTGGATCCTGGATTCCGGATCATTTAAAACCTGAGCGACAGGCAACTCAGACCGCCATCAAGTTTCTGAAATTCTGAGACATTGATCTCTGTTATGAGGTATCCCGCATCTTCTATAGCCTTTCGGGTTTTCGGGAAGCCGGTAGGTACCAGTACCCGGTTATTGACCCATATGCAGTTTGCAGCATAACTCTCATCAGAATCTATTGTCAGAATGTTGAACTGTTGAAACGCTTCATTCGACACAAATTCACCACTGGCCACCAGGTTGTTTCGTTCCAGGTATGCTAATCCGGTTTTCAGATGAAGTACGTTTTTCAGGGTTATCACGGACCCACTGTAGCCATGTTGTTCAAGATATCCGATCACCTGCCTTACGCCTCTCTCATTTGTCCTTGCTGACAGACCGATATAAAAATGTGTGCCCACCATCATGATATCTCCCGCTTCAGCCGTTCCGGGATCTCTGACTTCATGGATATAGGAGAAGTAATCCATTAACACTGTTCTCATATCAGCAGGCTCCTCTTTTCGGGAGGCGACTCCGGGATTCATGATAATCGCGCATTTTCCGGTAAGCAATGCGACATCTTCAATAAACGTTGAATCGGGATGACCTTCATCAGCAGGCAGTACCAGAACATCTAACCCACACGCTTCAAGTGCTCTTATATATTCAGCATGTTGATCAAGTGCCAGGTCATAGTCAGGAAGTCCCAGTCCTGCTGAGGTCAATCCGTTTACCATACTCTTTCCGGGTGTTCTTACGATTGCTCTGCTATACATCTTTGTGGTTTATTCCCATTGATTGCCATTAGGCACAGAATGGTGCTATCAGGTTGTGAAAATATGTATGATAGATGGAATTTGCAAAAAAATCTTACATGAGAGTAACGTGCATCCAAAGCCAAGTTAATAAGAAAATGTTTTTTTAGTTTATAACAAGCCAGCAGTACTAAGCGGATATCAATTGGCACATAATGGATATTTTTTTAACAACATTAACCTAATTATTGATTTTGGTTGTATCTTTATGGAGTAAATGCTAAATTCCATGAAACGAATCCTTTATCTTTTGATTCTTTTCACACCTCTGATTCTCCCGGCACAAAACTGGCAAAACATCTGTTCTCCGGGAACCACTATCTTCAACAGGTACGATTTGCAACAACGAGGTATTCGATGGGACTCAATCTACTCTCCAGGCACAGAAGACACTACCTACTTCTCTTTCCCAAATGTTCAGGAGTTTGGGGCAATAGACTGTATTGACACTACAGACAGCGGAATTTTAGGGGACAAGGTAGTTAAGAAAGGTAACGGCTTGTTCTGGTTGTTTAACAGGAATAATGATACCATCTTTTTCAGCACCATGGCACTGGTGAATGATACCTGGGAAATGTTCCATCTTGACTACGGGGAGTACATTCAGGCTACCGTTCTATACCAATATAACGATACAGTACTTGGCATTGTTGATTCAGTGAAACTAGTCCAACTTCAGGCAAAGGATTCCAATCAGGTGAACATTTCTCATATCTTTAATCAGAAAATTATCCTACTTAGCCAGCAATACGGATTTGCACGGATCTATGATTTGAGAAACTTCCCGTCAGACACAAATACATATCTACTTGCAGGAAAAACAGATCCTGCATTAGGGATTCAGCAGGTCTCGTGGACAGAAGTTATAACGTTTGATGTCGGAGATGAGTTTCATTTTTATAAAGTTGGACAGGGATATGGTGGTTGGGCAAGTGATAACATAATAGAAAAAGTTCTTGAAAAGATTCAATATGGGAGTGATTCGGTTGATTACTACATTGAACGTTGTGAGGAATGGGTTTCATATGGAGTTGGGGGGCCAGTATTTTGGTGGGAACATGACACATCATGGGTACGGTATCAGTTTTGGGGGGTGAATCCTCTAAGCTCTTTTGATCAAGTTCCACAATCTTTCTACCCTAATTCTCCAGTTAAAGCTCATAAGTACAATTGGTTCTACAACCATTATAAGGGAAGACGGGTGAAAGAGATTGTATATGATTATTATAAGTATATTGATACACTAAGTTGTTGGGTAATAAAAAACTGGTATCAATATCCGATCATTACCCGTAGGTTTGGCGAAGGTTTAGGGTGCACGTATGAGTATGAAAGGGGTTTTAGTTTTCCGTCTGATTATTCCTGGGAAGAAAGCCTTGTCTACTATAAAAAAGGCTCTGAAACCTGGGGGACACCCATCTCGACCGATTGCACTACATTGGTTCCGATTGAAGACACTCCGACTCAACAAAACGAGATCTTGATTTATCCCAATCCAGCTTCCACTTACATCACTATCGAAAAGGCTGGCGAAGGTCACCTGTCCATCCTGAACCTTAATGGTCAAATACTCATCACCCGCCAAATTACCGAATCCAAGACTCAGATTGATGTCAGCAGACTCCCCAGCGGAGTCTATATCCTAAAGCTAGTGGGTAGAACGGGGGTACGGGTTAGTAAGTTTGTAAAGCAGTAAACATGTCATCATGAAAACACAAATCGCTACCCTGATTCTTATCATTCTTTCCTCAATAGCGTATACTCAAAACTATAATAAATTATTAAGGATCAATACTTATTGGGATGATCATTTTATCAGCTACCCAAATATTGGATGCTATAATTATGCACATAGAAAGTATATTGATAATCAAGACACAATAATAGATGGGCACACCTATATCATCATAAAAGCATATCCGTTTCATTCTCAAAATCCACTTTTCTGCCCCCCTTTCACAATAGATACCATCTCTTATCCAACTTACTACTACCTACGGGAAGATACAATTGCAAAAAAGGTTTATATCAATTTCAATGAAGGAGACCAAATCCTTTACGATTTCTCTTTGCTCCCAGGAGATACGCTCCATTCAACTTATACTGGATATGGAACTGAGTTGATTCTTGACACCATCGTAAATATAAGTTTACTAAACGGTGAAATAAGGAAGAAATTCGTTTTTGAGAATTATATGCCAAATTCCAGTTATTATATAGAAAGTATAGGAGGATCAAATGGATTGTGTGAACCTATTGTTTCATTTGAATGGGATGGAGGTTTTTTTTGTGTAAAAGAGAACTCAGTAAACCTATGGGGTGATGATTGTGAGTTTTGGTTTGTCGATGTCTCAAAGAATGATCTGCATGATGTTAATATCTATCCAAATCCAGCCTCAACCAACATCACCATCGAAACATCCTCCCATGGACGGGTTTCCATCCTGAATCTAAGTGGCCAGAAACTCCTGCACCTGGGAATCACTGAACCCAAAGCAAGAATCGATATCAGTAGTCTGCCAAACGGGGTTTATATTGTAAAACTGGTTGGGGAGAAGGGGGTGCAGGTTAGTAAGTTTGTAAAGCAATAAACTATGAGAAATCTAATCATGATCATTCTATTCTCTGGTGCAAGTTTAGCTTGCTATACACAGACTGACAGTCTCATAAATATCAAATCCTCTGTCAAAGGATGTGGCACAAATCCTGAGGAGCCTTCATATCCAGGTGGAGGTGAGAAA
>ERZ889078.2696-NODE-2696-length-12392-cov-6.771176_pt1 | contig 12392 bp, 5 predicted proteins | sample MGYA00521266_ERZ889078 | MGnify/ENA primary metagenome ERZ889078 (study PRJEB32303, sample SAMEA104408618) | aquatic metagenome | biome: Brackish water; feature: Pelagic; material: water | place: Baltic Sea | collected 2014-06-16T06:34:00 | depth 76,534 m ... | reverse complement strand
GTTACGAGTTGGGCCTTCGACTCCGCGGAGAGAGCCAGTAGCGGCGCCAAGGCGCCCGCTACTGCGGCCGAAAGCGCCGCTCTGCGACCCAGCGTCGGCAGCCCGTCGCTGAGCAATGCAGCAGAGCGTTCAAGGGCTAGCCCGATCGCTGCACCAACCAGCGCGGCGGCCGCGACCACTCGCTAACCAACGCCTGCCTCCTCGCTGGCGCCGGGATCAAGGGTGGCCAGGTCATCGGCGCGACGGCCGACGTCGCCTTGGCGCCGACCAAGACCAACCTGACGACCGGTGAGTCCGACGACGTGGCCGGCGAGATCATCAAGCCCGAGCACATCTACCGAACCCTGCTGCACGACATTGGCGTGACGGCGGATGTGACCGACATGCGGGTGCCGGCCATCACGGCGCTGCTGACGAAGTCCTCCTAGCGTCCAAACGGCGTAGAGACGACCCCCAATCGCCTGCGACCTTGTTGCCGTGCTAGGGCGCGCGTAGTCTGTTCGTCCAACTTGAAGGGGTAGACCATGCGCGCACATAGCTGTCGTCCGATTCTCTCATCCACCGCGGCGATCGGGGCCGACCTGTCGTCACGGGCGCTGTGGCTCGTCTCCCTCCTCGCGCTAGCTTCCGTTGCCTGTGGTACCGATGCACCGGCCGGCGGGCCATCTCTGGCTGGCGGCAGCGACGCCACGTCAAACGTGGACGCCGGTCAGTTGGCCGATGGCGCGCAGGTCGAAGACGCCGTCGCGACCGACGCGGCCGCCTCTGACGCCGTGCTCCCGGACAGTGGCGGCGGTCTGTGTGGCGACGGCACCTGCGATCCGGCCGAAAGCACCGCGAACTGCCCGCTGGACTGTAAAACAGGCGGCGGCACCGGCGCGAAGGCGTGCCTGGAGAACCAGTGCGCCACGGCCATGTCCTCGTGCTTCAACTCGCCGACCAAGGATTGCGCCGCCTTCGTGGACTGCGCTTCGGGATGTTCGGACGTCGCGTGCGTTCAGATCTGCATCCAAAAGGGCGGCGAGCCGGATAAGGGCACAAAGGCGGTGCTGCAGTGCGGATCGACGAAGGGGTGCTTCGACCTCAAGCCAGTCTGCGGCGACGGCCAGTGTGAGAAGGGCGAGACGGCGCAGTCCTGCGCACAGGACTGCGGCGCCGTTGCTCCGGTGTGCGGCAACGGCAAGTGCGAGGAGGGCGAGACCGCACAGAGCTGCGGCAAGGACTGCGGCCAGGTCAAGCCAGTGTGCGGCAACGGCGCCTGTGAGGCCGGCGAGACGGCCCAGAACTGCAAGCAAGACTGCTTCCCTGGCGGCCCTGTGTGCGGCGACGGCGTCTGCGCCACGGGTGAGTCCGCCGCGACCTGCCCGGTCGACTGTCAGAGCCCAGCGTTCTGCGGCAACGGCAAGTGCGAGCCCGGCGAGAGCGAGGCGACGTGCGCGAAAGACTGCGGCACGACGCCTACCGACCCGATTTCGTGCGCTAAGAGCAAGTGCCCGACCGAGTTCGACGCGTGTCTGAAAGACGCGCCGTGCGCCAAGCTCATCGCGTGTTTTTCGAGCTGCAAACCCGACGATGAGTCCTGCTACGAGCAGTGTGCCAAGCAGATCGGTGGCATGCCGCCCGCCGCGTTCCAGCAGCTCGGCGTCTGCGCAGAGAAGCTGTGTAACAACGGCGGCTCCAGCTGCGGCGATGGCACCTGTGATCCGGATGAATCGTCTCAGAGCTGCCCGATGGACTGCAAGCCGCAGCAACCGGTCTGCGGCAACGGCAAATGCGAAGGGCCGCAGGAGAGCAGCTTCTCTTGTCCGCAGGACTGCAAACCGACTAAGCCGGTCTGTGGCAACGGCGCCTGCGAGCCGGGGGAGACGAGCAGCTCGTGCGCCAAAGACTGCGGCGGCGCGCAAGAGGTGCTCGTCTGCGCCAAAGCGAAGTGCAGCAGCAGCTACACGAAGTGCGCAAACAGCCCGTCATGCAACAAGGCGCTAACGTGCATGGGCAAGTGCACCTCGAGCCAGTGCTTGCAGCAGTGCTCGACGCAAGCCCAGGGCGATTTTCAGACGTTCATTGCGCTCGCCCAGTGCGCCCAGTCGACGGGATGCCTGAGCGGCGGCACCACTGGACCGACCTGCGGCGACGGCAAATGTGAGCAGGGCGAGACCAGCAAGAGCTGCCCGAAGGACTGCGACACCGCCGCAGCGACGTGCAAGGGCGCGTGCGGCGGCCAAGCCGACGCCGGTGGTTGCTGGTGCGACAACGTCTGCGAAAGCCAGGGCGACTGCTGCGCCGACAAGAAGCAGTACTGCGGCGCGGGACCGACATGCGGCGACGGCAAGTGCGAGCAGGGTGAGAGCCAGAAGAGCTGTCCAAAGGACTGCGGGACGCCGACGGCGACCTGTGGCAACGGCAAGTGCGAGCAGGGCGAGACGAGCCAGAGCTGCGCGCAGGACTGCGGACCACCTAAGCCCAACTGCGGCAACGGCATTTGCGAGGCGCCGTTCGAGAGCAGCGAGAGCTGCCCGAAAGATTGCGGCGTCGCGCCGGCGAAGCCCTGCAAGTCCAAGAGCGACTGTGCTGACAGCGAAATCTGCTGTAACAAGCCCCAGGGCACCATCTGTGTGGCCGCGGGGCAGTGTTTCTAGGGCAGTGTTTCTAGGGCAGTGTTTCTAGGGCGGTATCACGAACCCAACGTCGCCTCCACGGGCGCTGCCTCGCCGCTGCGCCTCGGGCCCTTGGGTTTGGCGTCTCTAGCCTAGTGACTATTGCGCTTCTAACCCCATTTTACAGTTCTTTGGAGATGACCCATGGTCGCCAAGCGTGATGACGCCGTCGAGATTCAGTTCGATCTACACACCGACGGCGAAGGTTGGCCGCCCATCCCGGTCGAGCCAATCTGGTGCACGCCGGTCGCTGAGGGTGATCAGCACTACATCGTCACCAACGTGCCGATCCACGCGCTTGAGGTCTCGCGCGGCGACGTGATCCGCGCGACCCGCTCGCCCGAAGGACCGCTGCGATTTGTGGCGCTAGTAGAGCAGGGGGGGCACGGTACGATCCGTGTCATCGTCGCTGATCGCGCAGAGGTCGAGGCCATCGCGCAATCGCTGGCCTCATTCGGTTGCGTGGTGAGCGATACCTACATCGAGCAGCTGCTCACGCTCGACCTGCCGCCCGGCGTCAACTACTCCGCCGTCCGGGGCTGGCTGTTGGACGCTGACGCCGCCGAACGCCTCGACTGGGAGGAAGGCGCCATGCCGCCCTCACACCGGGCTGAGCACTAGCCAAGCTTCGAAAGTGCGGACTGGGTCGACGTGGCCCGAGCTAACTGCGGTTTGAGCTGACTGTGGTTTGAGCTGACTGTGGTTTGAGCTGACTGTGGCTTGAGCTGACTGTGGCCGCGAGCCCACCGTGTCGCCTAAGGCGCCGTCAGGCAGACGCCCTTCTTACAGCTGCCGCCCGATCCACACGTCGTCCCGTCGGACACCGGTCCGTGACTGCACTGGCCAGTTGAGGGCACGCAGCTGTCCAGCGTGCACGATTCCTTGTCGTCGCAGTCCTTGGCCGCGCCCACGCACGTGCCCAGCACACACTTGCTGCCGCTCGTGCACAGGTTGCCGTCGTTGCAGCTGCTGCTCTCCTTCGCTGCGTCGTGGACACACTTGCCGCTCTTCGGGTCGCAGTTGTCCACGGTGCACGGGTCGCCGTCGCCGCAGGGTGGCGCCTTACCGGACACACACTTGCCCCCTGAGCACAGGTCATTGAGCGTGCACAAGTTGCCGTCGTCGCAGGCGCCGTCACTGAGCGGCGAGAACAGGCATTTGCCGGTCTTGCTGTCGCACGTGTCGAGCGTGCACTGCTCCGTGTCGTAGCAGTCCTTCTTCGCCCCTGCGTTGCACACGCCAGCGTTGCAGACGTCCTGCAACGTGCACGCGCTGCCATCTTCGCAGACAGTGCCGGTCATGGGCGTGTGCGTGCAGCCGTTGGCGACGTTGCAGCTGTCCTTGGTGCAGGCGTTGCCGTCATCACACGGCGCGGTCAGCTTGCCCAGGCACTTGCCGTTCTTGCACAAGTCATCGGCGGTGCAGGTGTCATCGTCATCGCACTGGTTCTTGTCGTTCGGCTTGTTGATGCAGCCGTTCTTTGCATCGCAGCTGTCGTCGGTGCAGGGGTTGCCGTCATTGCAGCCCTTGACCTGGCCGACACACGCGCCACCGCTGCACACCGTATCGGTCGCGCAGACGCCGCCATCGGTACACTTCGGCGAGCCGCTGACTGGCGGGAACACGCAGCCGTTGACCTTGTCACAGCCGTTCGCGGTGCACGCGTTGTTGTCGTCGCACACAAGCGCTGAGCTGCCGGTACACACACCCTTCACACACGCATCGCCCTGGGTGCAGATGCTGCCGTCGTTGCACTGCGCCGTGTTGTTGATCACGTGCACACAACCCGACTTGTTGTCGCAACTGTCGACCGTGCAGGAGTTGTCGTCATCACAATTGCGCGGCGGTCCGCTCACACAAACGCCCTGGGTCGAGCAGCCATCGCCCTTGGTGCACGCGTTGCCGTCGGTGCAGGGTTTGCTTTGGCCCTTGTCCTGCCACGACACGCTGAAGCTGTACGTCAACCCGGCCGGATTGTTCAGCAGGTTGGAGCCAGCCTTGCCCGCGTTCGTCACTTCGCAGAGCAACGTGTTGGTGCCCTTCTTCAACGCCGACCCCATCGGTTGCGTGCTGCTCTTGAGCCAAGGTTTGGCCGTGACGGACTTGCCGATCAGCAGGCCGTTCAAGCGGCACACCCAGCTCTCGTCGGCCGCGATCTCAAGCGATCCGTTGAGCTCTTCGGCCGCGGCGGGGACGCTGAAGGTGTGCACAAAGTACACAGTCTGGTCCTTCGTCGGCTCCGTCACGATCTTCTCGTTCCACACCCACGTCGCGCCAGCGATCTTCGTCCACTCGGCGAACTTGTCGTACGTCGCCACCGCGGGTTGCAGACTGGTCGGTACGAGCACACCGCCCTCGATCTTGAACGTCGCCGTCGCCATGGTTTGGGCGCCGCTCACGCCACCGATTGTCACCAAGACGCCCGGTTTTTCGGCCTCGTGGGCGCATCCGGTCAGCGGGCTGCATGTGTCCTTGGTGCACGCGCTGCCGTCGTCGCAGTTGGTCGGCCCAAAGATGGTGCACTTGCCGTTGTTGCAGACATCACCGCCGGTGCAAGCGTCGCCATCCGAGCACGCCGCGCCGTTGTTGTTGCTGAACGCACAGCCCTTGGTCACGTCGCATTCGTCCTTCGTGCAGGGATTGTCGTCGTTGCACTTCACGCCATTGAGGCCGGTGCACTTGCCCTTGTCGCAGACGTCGAGCGCCGTGCAGGCGTTGCCGTCATCACAGCCCAGCTGGTCGATGCTGAAGCTCACGTCCACGCCGAAGAGCAGGCCTGCCGGATTGCTCTTGCTGTCACTGCCGCTCACCCCGGTGTTGGTGACCTTGCAGCGCAGCGTATTGGCGCCAGTGGTCAGGATCGTCGCGATGGCCTTGACCTGCACTGCCGCCGCGCCTGCCGTACCGCTGTAGCTGCCGACTCCAGCGCCGTTGAGCGTGCAGGCGTAGTTCTGGTCACCCGCGACGGAGAACGAGCCCTGAATGGCCTTCGCGCTGGCCGGAATCGAGAAGTTGCGCTCAAACCACACCACCTCGGTCTGCGTCGGGCTCTTCACCTCCGCATCACGCCAAATCCACTGCGCCCCCGAGATCGCGGCCTTCCAGCTGCTGTGGCCGCTATACGTCACCACCGCCGACTGCAAGTTGCCAGGGGCTTGCTGGCCCTGCTCAACCTTGAAGGTCGTCCAGGTCTGCGTCTGAAAGTCCGACCGCACCGTCAGCTTCACCGTGCTCGTGCCGGTCGCGGGCGTGTAGGTGCAGCCAATCTTCGGATCGCAGCCATCCACCGTACAAGGCGTCTCATCTTTACACGCAGCCAGCGTGCCGGCGACGCACGACAGGTTGGCGCACTTGTCGCCTTCGGTGCAGGCGTTGTCATCGTCGCAAGGGCCCGTATGCGGCGTGAACGTGCACCCCACCTTCGGGTCGCACGCGTCGATGGTGCAGAGGTTGCCGTCGTTGCAGTTCAAGCCACCGCTCGACGTGCAGACGCCCCCAGCGCAGACGTCGACCTTGGTGCACTTGTTGCCGTCATCGCAGGGCTGCGCGCCGTTGTTGCTGTGCACGCAGCCTTTGCCCGGCTCGCATTTGTCGAGGGTGCACAGCTCTTTGTCGTCACAGTTGGTGGCGCCGCCGCCGATGCATTTGCCGGATTTGCACTTGTCGCCCGTTGTGCAGGGCTCGCTGTCGCTGCACGAGTTCGTGTCGTCGTTGACGTGACCGCAGCCCGTCTTCGGGTCGCACGGATCGTCCGTGCAGTCCACGCCGTCGTCGCAATTGAGCACGCCCACACCCTTGCAGCTGCCGCCCTTGCAGCGGTCACCAGTGGTGCAGAGGCTCCCGTCATTGCAGGCCGCGGTGTTGTTGGGGAACTGGCAGCCCGTCTTCGTGTTGCAGACGTTGCTGGTACAGCCGTTGCCGTCGTTGCAGACCTTGCCCGCGCCCTTGCAGGAGCCGGTCTTGCAGCTGTCGCCCACGGTGCAGGCGTTGCCGTCGCTACAGGACACTGGCCCGAGGAACTTGTGCGCGCACCCCGTCTTTGGGTCGCAACTGTCCGCCGTGCAGACGTTGCCGTCGCTGCAGCTGCGGACCTGCCCGACGCACTTGCCTGCCGCGCAGATGTCGGTCACGACCTTGTATTTGTAGTAGGTCGCCGCATCGAACGTACAAGCGTTGCCGTCGTCACACTTGATGACCGGCAGCGCAGGCGCCGGGTTGTAGAGACACTTGCCCGAGTTCTTTTCGCAGGTGTCGACAGTGCACGGGTTGCTATCGTCGCAAATCGCCTTCTTGGTCGAGGCACAGACCCCCTTGGCACACGCGTCATCGAGGGTGCAGAGGTCGCCGTCGGTGCATGGCGTGCCCGTCGCGAGCGCCTTGTAGACACACACACCCAGCGTCTCATCGCACGAATCCGTCGTGCACTCGTTGTTGTCATCACACAGCTTCGGGCCGCTGGCTAAGCAGTAGCCGTTCTTGCAGACGTCTGTGAGCGTGCACGCGTTGCCGTCGTCACACGTCTTGCCGTTGCTCGTCGCGAGCTGCTTACAATCGCCGGTAGTAGGCACGCAGATGCCCTTGGTGCAGGGGCTGCCGTCGTCGCAGTTCGGTACTTCGCCCGACTGGCACTTGCCCGCCTTGCAGAAGTCACCCTTGGTGCACTTCTGACCGTCCTCGCAGCCGAGGTCGTCGTACGCCGGCTTCGCGCCGCACGCGCCGGTGGTGGTGTCGCACACGTCGAGTGTGCAGGGGTTGTTGTCGTCGCAGACCTTGGCCTTGCCGGGCTTGCAGCCGCCATCACTGCAGCTGTCGCTCGATGTGCAGGCGTTACCGTCGTCGCACTTGAGACCGCTCAGCGGCAGGAAGGTGCAGTTGCCGGTCTTGGGATTGCAGACGTCGCTCGTGCAGCCATCGTTGTCGCTGCACGTCTTGGTGATGGTGCCCTTCTGACAAGAGCCGGACTTGCACGCGTCGTTCTTAGTGCACAGGTCGCCGTCAAAACACGGCGCTTTGTTGTTGGTGAAGACACAGCCGGTGATGGGGTTACAGCTGTCGTCCGTGCAGTCGTTGGTGTCCTTGCAGACCACGGCCGTGCCGACCGCGCAGACGCCTTCGCTGCAGTGGTCGCCCTGGGTGCAGACCGACTCGTCCGCTTCACACGCGGCGCCGTTCGGCTTGGACACGCCCTCGCACTTGCCGGACTTCTCGGCGCACAGGAACGTCGTGCAGGCCGTGTTCTTCGACGGATCGCAGATGACCACCGTGTTCGTGTCGACCTTGCAGGTGTGGCTCGTCAACTCGCAGAAGAGGCTGCCATTGCACAGATTGCCGTCCTCTTTGCCGGCGCACTGCGCGTCGCTGGTGCACTCACAGCTGTTCTTGCCAGACGTGCAGACGCTCGCCGCGCACAGGTCGTCAACGGTGCAGTCGTTACCATCGTCGCAGCTCGCGGCGTTGGCGTTGAACACACACGTGCCGCTCTTTGGGTCACAGGTGTCGTTGGTGCAGGGGTTGTTGTCGTTGCAGTACAGCTGCGGGCCCGTCGTGCACACCCCCTTCTGGCAGCTGTCGCCCTGGGTACAGCCATTGGCGTCGGTGCAGATCACGTTGTTCGCCGCGTTCTTCGTCTCGCAAGCGCCTGTGCCGGTGTCGCAGCTGTTGAGCGTGCAGCTGTTGCCGTCGCTACAATCCTTCAAGCCGCCACCCACACAGTCGCCGCTGGCGCACACGTCGACCAGCGTGCACGGGTTGCCGTCGTCGCACTTGTCGCTGTTGGGCGTGAAGACGCACTTGCCCGTCGCGGTGTCGCAGCTGTCGTTGGTGCAAGCCTGGCTGTCGCTGCACAGCTTCTTGGCCCCCGAGACGCAGCCGCCGGCGATACAGCCATCGCCGAGCGTGCAGGCGTTGCCGTCTTCGCAGGTCTGTCCGGTGTTGTTCTCGTAAAAGCACGTGCCCAAGTTGGTGTCGCACTTGTCGATCGTGCACAGCTTTCCGTCGTCGCAGCTCACCGCCTCACCGATGCACGCGCCGCCCTTCTCGCAGCTGTCCTTCGCTGTGCAGGGGTTGCCGTCGTCGCACGATTCGCCCGTCGCGGTGAGCTTGAACGCGCACTCGCCCGTCTCCTTGTCACACGTGTCGGTCGTGCAGGCGTTGCCGTCGTCGCAGTCCTTGCCGTTGCCTGCTTTGCAGGCCCCGCCCACGCAACTGTCGCCGATGGTGCACGAGTCGCCGTCTTCGCAGAGCGCCGCGATCGCGGTCGCCGTGCAGCCGTCGGCGAGGCCGGTGACCAGCTTCGGATCGCAGACGCTCTTTGTGCACGGGTTGCCGTCGTCACAGACCGTCGTGATGCCCGCTTCACACGTGTTGTTCTTGCACTGCTCGCCCGTCGTGCAGGGATCGCCGTCGTCGCAGGCCTGCGCGTTCGGGTCGTTCACACAGCCGCCGGCCTTGGTGCAGTAGTCCGTCGTGCAGATGTTGTTGTCGTCGCAGTCTGCGCTGCCCTCGCCCACACACTTGCCGTCTTTGCACGCATCGCCCGAGGTGCAGGGGCTGCCGTCGTCGCAGGCGCCCGAGATCGCGGCGTTGATGCAGCCGCTGACGCCGCCATTCTTGCCGTCGCTGCATGTATCGAGCGTGCACGCCTCGCCATCATCACAGTTCGTCGGCGCGCCGCTCACGCAGCCGCCGGCTTGGCACACGTCGCCGCTGGTGCAGGGGTTGCCGTCCGAGCAGTTGGTGGCGAGATTGCTGTGCGTGCAGCCGTCGCCCGCCGCGGTCGGCAGATCGGGGTCGCACCCGTCGAGCGTGCACGGGTTGTCGTCATCACACGTCGCTTCGTCCGTGTCTCCGTCGCAGTCGTTGTCCTTGCCGTCACAGACCTCTCCGTCGGTCTCCGTCACGCAATCTGGGATCGTGATGTTCTTCACGCACTCGAAGATCTTCTTGCCGTCCCGGCCGACGTTCTTGCAGGTCTCATTCTCCGCACAATCGCCGCCGCACTTCGCGGCGCAGACGCCATCTTTGCAGTACCCACTCGTGCACTCGCTGTCGTCTTTGCACGGGCAGCCCAGCTCACCCTCGCATGGCTCGCTCGTCTCCTGCACATCGGTGAGCGCATCGACGCTCGCCGTGCCTTCCGTTCCGCCGTCCGTTGGGTCTTCGAAGCAACCACCCAACGGCAGCGCGAGCAGCCCGAGCAGCAACGACCAACGATAGACAGCGCGGAACAAACAGCGGGGAGGCAGCGTTCGCATGAGAGCTCCTGGCGCGCAACAGGTGAGGAGGTGTTCCTTCTTTCGTCGCACGCGCAACGCAGAGCATAGAGACTCGCGCACCTACACCACAAGCGCTAACCGCACGCGGACACGAATCATGCCGTCCGCCGCAGCGTTGCGGCAGGCTCCGTAAACGAACCCGCCCACGGTCATCGACGGGTCGCAGTCACACGTGAAGTTGCAGATAGTCACAGTTAGAACATAAAGTGTGAAGTTCGATGAAGGCCCAGCGCGCGCAGGCACAGTCGGCACCTGGGTCCTGAGAACTGTCAAACTCCGGTCGCCTACCAACCACAAGTTCGGCCCTTATTTTGAACGATCAGCCACTCATGTAAGGGCTTGAAGTAGGCCAACACCGCCGTCGCGTCCATGCGCGTCTCACCCGTCGCGGCCTTCAGCGCCTCGGGCCAGGGTCGACTCAGGCCCAGGGCCATCATCTCGTTGAGCCGAGTGCCTGCCGCCTTGCTGCCGTAGATCGAGCAGCGATGCAGCGGTCCGGTGTGGCCGGCGACCTTGCACAGCGCGCGATGCAGCTGAAACTGGAGGATGTGGGCCAGAAAATACCGCATGTAAGGCACCGAACCAGCGACATGGTACTTGCTGCCTGGGTCGAACGTCGCGCGACCGCTGCGATCGCCCGGTGGCGCGACGCCCTGATACGCAAGGCGCAGCTGCCACCACGACGTGTTGTACGCCTCCGGTGTTATCTCGCCGGCGAACACCTGCCAACGCCACTTGTCGACCAGCAGGCCGAAGGGCAGGAAGGCCACTTTCTCCACGGCTCTCTGCATCAAGAAGTTGAGCTCAGAGCGCTCTCCGCCCGGATCCAAGCCGATCTTCTGCAAGTATGCGGGGGTGACGGACAGCGCGATCGTATCGCCGAGCGCCTCGTGAAAGCCATCGTTCGCGCTGTTCGTAAACAGGGTCGGCTGGGCCTTGTACGCGCGCTGGTAGTAGTTGTGGCCGAGCTCGTGGTGCACCGTCACGAAGTCTTCTTCGTTGATCTCGACGCACATTTTGACCCGTAGATCATCCTGCCAGTCCACGTCCCACGCGCTCGCATGGCACACGACCTCGCGGTCCGCCGGGCGCGCCAGCATCGAACGTTTCCAGAAGGTCTCCGGCAGTTTTGCCAGACCGAGTGAGACAAAAAACGCCTCGCCGTACTGCACCATCTGGGCTGGCGTGGTCTTCTTCTCAACCAACACATCGGTCAACGTGCGGGTCTTCTTGCCGGAGGCCCCGGGCTCCGGACGCAGCAGATCCATGCGGTAGAGCCAGTCCTGCGCCCACATGTTGCCCATCATGTGCGCCGGAATGGGCCCCGTGGCGGGAACGGCGTCGCCGTACTTCGCGTGCAGCTGCGCGCGGGCGTAGCAGTGCAGCTGCTGATAGAGCGGCGCGATCTGACCCCAGAGGCGGTCAACCTCCTTCGCAAACTCGTCGGCCGGCATGTCGTATCCGCTCCGCCAAAGCTCACCGAGATTGGAGAACCCCATCGCCTTGGCGCCCTTGTTGGCGAGGGTGACGTAGCGCTCGTAGCGTTCCCCTGCAGCCGCACCACCGGCCGCCCGCCACCGTTCCCACGCCTCGCGCTGCAAGCTGGGGTCGGGGCTCGTCTGCAGAATGGTGGAGAGGGCGCCCAGCGTGAGATCGCGTTTGGGTAGCTTGAATTTGGGATCATCGCTCGCGGTGATCTTGCGCTTGCCAAACTCGGAGCTCATCTCGGCGGCCAGCGTCGCCAGGGCTTTGCGGTCGGCGGGGTCGGCCGGGCTCGGTAGGGTCTGCGCCGTTCGCAGCAGCTTCAGTTTACGCGCCGCGTCCACCGGCAACGCCAGGGACTTGTACCGATTGGCCTTGGTTGCAGCCGTCGCGACGAAGGCCATGACCGCCTCTTCAGCCCGCGCCGACAGAATCTCGGTGTCGTGGGTGATGAAGGTGGACTTGACCCATTCAGTGCGCTCCCGGTGAATCCAGAGGTCGCGCAGCTCCTTCTCAGTGGTCTCCAGGAACGCGATCGCCTCGGCGGCAGACGGCGCAGCCTGGGCGCCGTCCGGCTTCGCGGTCGCCGCTGCCTCGACATTGGCCATGGCCGCGGTCTTGGTGGCGCCAGCGCGATTGCAGTCGGCGTCGCCAGTCTCCGTGCCGTGGCCGCTGGTGCCGACCGGCGGGGCAGCGCGCCCGCACGCGCTGAAGATCAGGGCGATCGTGGCAAAAAAGACCAAGGCCGCGGGTACGCGCAGCGCCGTGCGGTGGGGGTGCATGAAGGCTCCGGGTGGGGTGATTCGAGCGAGGCGGCGAGTCTGGCGGGGCGTCGGGGAGTTAGCAAGGCAGGCGGCTGCGGCGCTGGCATGTCGTCGCAGCATGTGATGCGCGTGTGCGTTCTTTGGCATGGACGCGCCTGTGCGTTCTTTGGCATGGTCCCATCACGCGTCACGTGCCACCCCGTCCCCCCCCCCCC
>ERZ889078.2695-NODE-2695-length-12392-cov-11.109670_pt1 | contig 12392 bp, 13 predicted proteins | sample MGYA00521266_ERZ889078 | MGnify/ENA primary metagenome ERZ889078 (study PRJEB32303, sample SAMEA104408618) | aquatic metagenome | biome: Brackish water; feature: Pelagic; material: water | place: Baltic Sea | collected 2014-06-16T06:34:00 | depth 76,534 m ... | reverse complement strand
ATCTGATGCTTGTTCTCATTTGTTTGGTAGCACAATCAGTTGCACTATTGATTGTTCCGCCAAATAGTTCATCATAGTGGTTTCGCTTTTACCTTGCCTGACTTTAGGCGTGTGTCCAACTTGTTGGCCAGGTTTAAAGTAGCGAAATGGGGGGTGTTTTGTCGTCAGGCGACGTTACAAAGTCGAGCTCCCCGATTCAAGCAAATTTTATTTGACAGAACCGCTCGGAGCAATAGTATCAGTAAAAACGGCCTAGAACTCCTCTGAAGATTGACTTCATCATATCGTAAAACTCGTTATTCAGCGGTGAGCATCAATCATTTTATCGCAATATAAAGTGGTAATGTGAGGGGTGGCACAAAATGCAGCTTTCCACCTCTGGTCCCCTGTAGAGGTTTAAGTAAAAATACCCTTGGCAAGTTTCACAATTAATTTCGCTATCCTTCGCTATCATAAGATAGCTATTTCACCAGAAAGAAAAATAAATGTCTTGGCAACCGTTATTGTTTTTTAGAGCCTTACCACCTCAATAACAAGCGATTGCCTATACGCTTATGTCAATTTTTTTCTTTACTGTCATGGGAGTTTTCATACGGAAATCTTCTGAAAATATCCATATCATGGAGGTGATTTTCTTTAGAAACTTTCTAGCTTGCCTTATAATTATTCCTGTCATGTATAGTTCTGGATTGGCTTCTTTTAAAATGAACAGGCCAGGGTTATTCGTTTGGCGCGCTGTATTTGGAAGTATTGGAATGTTTGCCAGTTTTGTCTCGATAACTCTAATTCCTTTGGCTCAGGCGACCGCGATAAGTTTTACCGCTCCAATATTTATTACAATTTTAGCCTTTTTTTTATTTGGAGAGGTTCTAAAGTTTCGAAGAGTTGCGGCCATTTTTATTGGTTTTATTGGAATGCTTATTATTGTTCAACCCAACGTAGAGGTTATTTCTATTGGAGTTATCTTAGCATTCATAGGTGCTTTTTTTCATTCAATAAATTCATTAATAGTAAAACAATTAACCGCAAAAGAATCTGTTAATGCCATCGTTGTCTGGATGGTGATTATGCTTGTCCCAATCTCCATCGTACCAGCAATTTTTGTTTGGGAATGGCCAAGTGCATTAACCTGGCTTTATTTATCGTGTTTGGCTTTTTGTGGAACACTCGGGCACAGTTTTTTTACACGTGCTTATTCTCTTGCTGAGATCACCAGTTTGCAACCATTCCAGTTTATTCAATTACCTATGGCAGCGTTTCTGGCCTGGGTAATTTTTTCTGAATTACCCGGGTATTGGACTTGGGTAGGAGGAATAATAATATTTTTATCAACCGTTTATATAACGAGGCGTGAAGCAAAAATTAAAACGTCAAAAATTGTTAATTCTGAATTACTCGCACCCAAGTAGGGCAAGGATAAGACACGCCAGTGCAACTTCACTCACGGTATGCGGTGTAAGGCAACGATACCCCTGTCTCTCACCGTTCAAGGTATAGAAACTCGCATGTGATTTGGTCTCAAGTTGCAGATTTTGTGCTTGATAAAAATTCAATAACCATTGCTGCAGTCCAAGTGAAATGCTCTCCACCGCAGGGCTCACCCGTTATTGGATCGTAATATTCAGCAAACCCGCTGCTGTTAATCAGACCCAACGAATGTTCCTCAATTTTATCCGCCAAATCCTGTAAGCCAGCGTTTATCAGGCCATCACATATCATATAATTTATTATCAACCAAACCGGGCCACGCCAGTAACGTTTACCGTCAAATTCTGGTTCGCTTGGATCGTGACTTGCAACCAGATAGGTGGTTTGTTGCGCTATTTTTTCAATTCTAGACGTTATTCTTTGAGAAAATTTCACGGAAATCGGCGCAAATATTGCTAAAAGACCTGCAACCGAAGGGCTGTTTGACAGTTGCGTGGTAATGCGATCTAGGCACATGAACTGTCCTAAGTCATCGTTCCAAAGCGTTTCCATTGCGGCAAGGCCTTTTTCAAGCTGTGCGCGTGATTTTTGTGCTATTTCAACCTCACCCAGATCTTCGGCCAATTTTGCAACTTCTGAGATGGAGCGCAGCAAGATAGCATTAAATCCCGGATCAACCATCTGAAACGGTGACGCATCATGAAGTTTTTCGTTGTCCCAGTCTAATGCTTTGAAGGTTTGTACCAACCAGATATAGCGTAAGTATTGCTCTTGCGTGGGCCGATGCGAAGGGTCGGCATGCTGAGTGTCGCGGCGGACGAAGGGTAACACGCCGTCAGTCGGCACTTTTTCAAATGGTTCGTCCCAATCCACCGAATTATCGCGCCCCGTTTCCCATGGGTGGATAATCGCTACCAAACCAGTATCTTTTGGGTCGCGGCACCGATAGCACCATTCGTGCCAAGCCAAAACCTTATGCAGCAAAGCGCGAGCACGCTTTTCTGCCTTAGCTTGATCTTTGCACCGTGAAAAAATGCGTGCTATAGCAAAGCCTGCAACTGGTGGCTGTGTGATCCCAGAAGTTGGCGTTGAGCGACCGGTACCCCAAACATCCGGGCCTGGAAAATAGCCATCATCTTCTTTATGGAAAATGATATGTGGCACCATTCCGTCGTCCCACTGATGATCAAAAAGTGTTTCTATTTCGGTCCAAGCGCGATCTTCGTCAAAATAGACTAGAGCCAAGGCTGTGAGACAACTATCCCAGTTCCATTGAAACGGATAAAGTCCGTGGGTTGGTACAGTATATGTACCCAAATCGTTTAGTTTTATGATATCAACAGCACGAGAAATGATGGTTTCAGACATTTTGTGTTCCTATGAAGTTGATTTTCCAGTTGTCGGATCAAACCAGCAGATCCGATCTTTTTTTGGCTCTAATCGAATAAATTGCCCAATCGACAGAGCCGTGTCACTTTCTAATATCACGCGAAACATGCTGCCAGAAATGTTGCAGGTTACCAGTTGGTGAGGCCCCAAAGGTTCTATCACCTGAACCATGGCGCGCAGCCCTTGCGCGCTAAGCACGCAATCTTCAGGTCGAATGGCAAATTCTAAATTTGTAAGGTACGTATTTGGGCCGTCAAACGGCATTTCACTCACATACCATTTGCCCTTTTCACCTTTTGTCGCGGGTAGGAAATTCATCGGTGGATTACCTAAGAAACCCGCCACAAATTTATTGGCGGGGTTTCTATAAACATCAATTGGAGGCGCAGCCTGTACGATCCGTCCGCCATTCATGACGCTGATCCTGTCTGCGAGGCTCATAGCTTCGACCTGATCATGTGTCACGTAGATGGCCGTAGTTTTACTTTGTGCCAAAATCCCTTTTAATTCTGCCCGCATTTCAAGGCGCAGCAAAGCATCAAGATTTGACAAAGGCTCATCCATTAATATGACGTCGGGCTCCATAGCTAATGCACGCGCAACGGCCACTCGTTGCCTTTGACCACCAGATATTTCGCCTGAGTAGCGTTGTAAAAGTTGTTCAATATGCATCATTTCTGCTGTGCGCTTCACGCGCGTTTCAATCTCGGTTTCAGGTAATTTTTTCATACGCAAACCAAAACCAATATTTTCAAATACTGATAAGTGTGGGAAAATAGCGTAATTTTGAAACACCAAGGCAATACCTCGGTCTTTTGGGGGTAAATGATCAACACGGCGATCACCGATCCAAATCTCACCCTCTGATGCGCTCTCTAGGCCAGCTATAATCCGCAACAGTGTGGTCTTTCCGCAGCCTGAAGCTCCCAACAAAACCACAAACTCCTGATCTGCGACGGTCAAGTTGATATCACTAAGCGCTTTATAACCTCCAAAGGTTTTAGCAATATTTTTGACTTTTATTTCAGCCATTTGTTCTTTCCTAACGGTTAGCGATGCCCCACATGGCAAACAGATATTTTCGCACAGCGAAGATAAAGATCAATGCGGGGATAACTAATATAAAACCACCCGCAAACTTAAGGTGCAGTGGTGATGTATCGAGATTCTGCAACAAAAAGGCCGTCAATGTGCGGTTTTCAACCGTCAAAACGGCTGCCGCAAAAACTTCGTTCCAAGAAATAACAAAGGCAAAAATAGCCGAAGCCGCGATGCCGGGCAAAATCAATGGCAACACAACTTTAGTAAAGCCAGTAAGGCGATTGCAGCCTAACGTCCAAGCGACTTCCTCAAGTTCAATGGGAACCCCCGAAAAGATTGAAAAAGTGATTAACACAGCAAAGGGTAGCGCCAATGTCGTATGCACAAGCGCTAAACCAAATATTGTATCGTCCAACCCTGTACGAATGAACAAAACGGCCAAGGGTAGCGCCAAGAGGGGCAGAGGAAAGGCCCGTGTTAAAAGGATCAACAGCCGGAACGTAGATTTTCCCCGAAAGTCAAAGCGTGACAAAGCATATCCTGCTGGTGCCCCTATCACAATTGACATGATCATTGTAATTACAGCCACCTTAATAGAGTTGCTAAGAGCCGACGTCATGCCGGCAAATTGGGAAAAGAAAATCAAACTTTCAAAATCAAATTCAGGCACAAAATTTTTGGGAAAGGAATTTACGGCTTTTGACGACGACAATGCATTCACAAAAAGCAGATAAAGCGGCAACAAAACCCATGCGCAAAGTACAATGATAAGCGTCCGATAAAGATAGCGGCCTATTTTGTGACGTTGTAAAATTTGCGCTGGCGTCAAAATTGAGATGTTTTCTTTGATCATAATGTAGCGCCCTTAGGCACGCGCAAGATTCGCGTGATAGCAACAGTTGCGGTAATTGAGATTGCCAAGACAACCAATGCCAAGGCCGCAGCTCCTCCACTGTCAAGTAACTCAAATTGATATTTAAAAGTTTCACTCATCAAAACAGGGAATAATGTACCTCCCAGCGCTTGTACGACTGCAAAAACCTCAAACGCCAAAATGACGCGCAAGACCAGTGCGGTTGATAACGAGGGGCGCAATAACGGCAGAGTGACACGTAAAAATCTCTGCCATCCATTAGCGCCGAACACTTCGGCGGCTTCATAATATTCTTTTGGTATAAGCCCGATACCAGCTACTAAAATAACGAGTATAATAGCGGTTGCACGCCAGATTTCGGCTAGGGCTATGGCTAAAAATACCAAACCAGGGGATTGATAGCTTAGCAAATTTATTGGCCGATCGATGGCGCCTACTGACTGCATGATAGAGTTCAAAAAACCTGATTGGTCAAAAATAACAAGCCAAATTATTCCTGCCGCTAGATCAGAAATACCCAAAGGAATAGTCCAAATATAAATTACAAGGTCGCGGCCTCTTTGCATTTTTGTAACCAAAACTGCCATTAGGAGCGCAAGCCCAAGCTGCAAAGGCACCACCGCTGCTGCGAGGTAAAGAGTGTTTTTCAGCGAGATTGGGAACTTCCAATGCGAAAATACATTTTCGAAATTTGAGAGCCCAACGCCGGCGCCACTTTGGAAAGCTTGCTGTGAGACAAGTATGAATGGGTAAATAAAAAAAACTCCTAAAAAAACGGTCACCGGTAATATCAATATATATGGCAATGATTTGGCGTTCATAGTTTTGTTTCTTTATTATTGGTTTTATCGGCTTAGAACCTGCCCCATGTATAAGATTAAGGGGCAGGAGTACTCTTGCTTTAAGCCTATTCTACAGGGCAGGCGCCTTTTGATGGCGCGTCAGGGGCCCAGCACGGAGCTCCTGATGCTATCATTATAGCTGCCAATCTGCCTTTTTCGTCATCAAGTACCGCCCGAATGTCTTGACCACCCAAAACTATTCTCTCAAAAGAATCGACGAAAACTTGGTTGAAAGCACCACCTTGATCTCCCAAGCCTGAGGGTAGTAGCCCAGGGTTTGCATCGGGTGATGCTGACATTTTAGCTAGCGCACCACCCGCTGCTTGAACTGCTGGTGGCAGATCATTTGGCATGGTCACTTCTACGACAGGAAAAAAGTTTGTCGCACGCAATGTAGCAATTTGTGTATTTGGATCCAACATGTGTTTTACAACCGCTTTTGCCGCCGCTATGTCAGGCGCAGTCCGCGGAATTGCTACACCAGCAAGGACTGGCATGAAGCCACGGCCAGTTGGGCCTGCAGGAGCTGGAAATGCAACAAAATCGTCTGGGCGTTCATTGAATGCACCTGCCAAGCGTGACGTGTGGTCAAAAGCAATCCAGGCATCGCCATTTAAAAGCTGTTCCTGCAAGAATGAAAAATTGGTAGAAGCTGGGTTGGTTACAGCCCAAAGCTCGCGCATTTTTTCCCAAGCGGTAACCGCGGCATCAGATGCAAAACTTCTGACTACGCCATTTGTATAAGATGGGTAAAGATAGCCCTGGAAAAAGCGGTGCTTTAGCCCTTTTGGCCCAGCTGGGAAGCCAAATTTTGCTTCTCCCGTTGCCGTTTTTATGTTGCCCGCCCAGTCAATCAGTTGATCGTATGTTAACGCGTCGATGTTGGCTCCTTTCGGAAGGTACGGCAAGGCTTTTTTGTTGGCAGCCATAATGTAGCTGGCCTGCATCCATGGAATGTATTTCATGCCATCTGTGCCCAGTTTAGCAAGATCATTAAATTTCGATGATGCAGATTGAATTCCTAAGTCGCTTAGGTCGACGAGGTCTTTTGGGTTCATAGCAGAAAATTCACCGTGCAGAGCACCCAAGACACCAATAGTGCCTGTGCCTGCTTGCAGTTCTGCCTGCAAACGAGTGATCCATGGTCCGCCATCATTTGGTTGATAATCAACTACTATGCTTGACCCAGAAAGAACCTGATCACGCATGGCTTGAGTTTCTTCTACTGGTTTGGCTTGCGTCGACCAAAACAATACATCAGCCTGAGCCGACATTGCTGTAAATGAAACAGCAAGGCCTGACGCTAAGGCGGCTACTTTCAGTTTTAAGTTCATGGTTTCCTCCTACTTGTGTTTAATTATTAAAGCCTCGAACCAATTGTTGACACGCCATTCCTATATCGACTGGCAGAATCATTAAATATTTTGGTAGTGAGTAATATTGATATAACGTTATACCTTTAGTCAAATAAAAATTATTATATAAAATATTTGGATGCTCTATTTGATTGATTGGTTAGGTCCCATATACTTAGGATATAAACATAATGTTGTTACTCGATTGCGCACATACAGAATGACAAAAAGACCGAATCTTAAGGTGTTGGCTGAAACGGCGGGTGTGTCCACCGCAACGGCGAGCCAAGTCATGCGGGGAGTTGGACGTATATCCGAGTTAACGCGTCTAAAGGTGATGGAAGCTGCTAAACAGCTTTATTATGTGCCTGATGGTCGTGCGGCCTCAATGAGGTCAGGTGAGTGTCGTGAAATTGGGATGATCATTCATGAAATTTCAAACCCATTTAATGCTGAGGTGATTAGCGGTGTCAGCGATCATTTAGAAAAAAACGGATATTTGGTTTCCGTGTTGGACTCGCGCAATGAAATTGGCCGTCAAAAACGTAATCTTGAAGCTTTTATAAGAAGTTCTCGCGGGGGTCTTATCTGGGTGCCTGCACATGATACGCCCAAAGACGCTGTGGATATGATCAAAGCGCATTCTATTCCAACAGTAACATTTTTGCGTAAACCAAAATTTGGCCAATTTGATCATGTTGGGATCTATAATACTGAAGCAAGTCAGCTTGCAACAGAGCATCTGATTACATTTGGTCACCAATTTATTGCCTATTTTGGGGGTGATGTGCGCTCAGAAGTTTGTGGTGAACGTGTTGCAGGTTATAAAAAAGCGATGGAAAAACATAAAATAGCAAAGACGATTGTATGGTCTGCAGAAGACAATAAAGCTTCAGGCGTTGCTGCATTAGCTGAACTCAGGCTTGAACACCCCGAAGTAACTGGATTGGTATGTAATGGGGATATGGTTGCCCTTGGTGCATGTCATGCATTGCTAAAAGCTAACCTTGTTGTAGGCCAAGATATGTCAATTGTTGGGTTTGATGATGTCCAGGATGCGGCTCTTTCAACACCAGGTTTAACGACAATGTCTAGTAAGCCTTATAACTTGGGCGAACTTTTAGGCAAGTCAATTTTGTTGCGGATCAATCAGATACATCGGCCGTTTCAAACAAGCCTTATAGAAGCTAAACTTGTAGTCAGACAAACGACTGGGCAGTGCAACACTCAGAGTTTATAATTACTCATCTGCTATTTCTATCTGTTACGGCCTTGGGATTTATGGATGGCGGTAATAAATTACGTATGTCCGCAAAGGGGTATATTGGTTCAAAGATAAATGCTTCTGCATAGCCGTCATACCCCTGTTGAGCCGCCCGAAATTGTGCTTGTAGCCGTGAACTTGCAACAAACCGTAGAGGATCTTGGGTTTTATGCACCATAATTGCTTTTTCTTTTTGGTCCTGAAACTTTGAAATATCGACATAATGTGTTGGGAGTACACCAACACCCATCATGGGTTCCATGAATAACACCGGAAAGTTAAAATTAACTACTGCTGAGGTGAAACGAGAAGTTTTCCGGTGATCTTCATGGTAGTCTTTTGGAGCGTGGGTTACCACAAGATCTGGCATGAATTCATTTAAGTGAGTACGAACAAGTTTATAGGGCATCTCTACGTCGCTCAATCTTCCATCCTCTAGACCTAGTTCAATTAACTTTATGCCTAGCATTGCGGCTGCTTTTTTAGCCTCGACGGAACGTTCATTTACTAAATTTTTATGCGCAACTTTTCCACCACGCCTTCCATCACTCATAATGATTAACGTTATTTCTGCACCTAAAGAGCTCCAAGCAAGTATGGTGCCTGCGCAAAAAATTTCTGCGTCGTCTGGATGTGCGGTAATGATAGTAATTCTCATCTAGTTCCTCTTAAAACCCCATTTACCATCGTTAAGATGTAATTGTCTGATTGTTACTACTTTTTGTCAAATGGATATAAGGTCTTGTCCGATGACTCTGGCTTGGGTAGGTCAAGACGTCGGCCTTGGATTGTCTAATGACAAACCGTTGCCCTTTTTGGTATTCCAAAACAAACTTCCCGAGATCATCCACCAAGCGGTGATGATGTGTGTCTTGTTCTAGCTTTCACATTTTCAATGTCGAGGATCTTCTGTATGAACGGGGCGTCGATATTCGCCACAGAATAGTGCTGTTCTGGTGAAGCCGTTTTGGCTCGATGTTCGCAGCGGAGATCTGAAGAAAACGAGTTCAGCAACTTCGTGTTTATTCGAATTGCTATTGGTATCTGGATTAAGTGTTAGGAAAAATAAATGGCGAGCAGCACTACTTTTGGCGCGCGGTCGATCATGAAAGGTGAGGTTCTCGAAAGCTTTGGTACAAAGCGCCTTGATCGAAAGGCCGCATCGAAATTTCTCAAAAATCCTATGAAGCGGCACTGCAACCAGCACATCTTTTTAACCTACAAACTTCAATCCTCCAGTGCCGCGATGAAAGTTTTTGCCCATACCTAAAAACTGGACACTGGCCGTTGGCAAAACAATAGGGCCGAGAACCCGCTCTATCCGTTTCAACGATGAGAACAAGCCATGCAGCGGTTCCGCAGCATACGAACCTCTCAGAAATTCATCGCCGTGCTCGCCTCAGTCCACAACCATTTCAACCAGGAAAGACATCTCAACAGCCGATCAAATGTCAAGGTCTACCAAACCGCCAATGTATCTGAGTGGCGCCAACTTTGTTCCGCTTAGGTTTGTGTCAACTACTATAAGTGTTAGCCGCAAACGCATTTTCTATGCTTTTCCATGTCTTAAAAGTTCCGCTTGACAGGATCATGGGTTAATTCGTTCAATGACCGAACTAATGGAGTGATAAGATGATCGGATCGAGAAACCTTTCGCGACAGTTTTCGCGCAGCACCGTTGTTCAGGCGATTGCGTCGTCGGCGCCAATTTCCCGGGCGAGCCTCGCCAAGCAAGTTGGGCTGTCTAAACAGACGGTTTCTGCAATCGTATTCGACCTCGAACAGGACGGATGGATTACAGAGACCGGTCGGACTGCTGGTCACGTCGGGCGGTCTGCAACGACCTATGAATTGGTGCCGGACGCTGCATTTGTTTGTGGAGTAGATCTTGGCGGCACCAAGGTTCGCGCGGCGATCATAGATCTGACCTGCACCGTCGTAGCCGAGTTGACAGAACCAACAGACGTGCGAGGCGGTATCAACGTTGCCCAGCAAATTGGGCGGCTATGCCGCAATTTAGCGGCGCAGGCAGGTGTGAGCTGGTCCAAGGTCATGTTTGCGACCGTCGGAGTTCCTGGCGTTCCAAATCAAATATCTGGCGCTGTCAAAATGGCGCCTAACATCAAAAAAATCGGCGACATGGATTTTGCAGGAGCACTAGAGATTGAACTCGGTTTCGGCGTTCAAGTTGAAAATGACGTGAATCTCGCCGCGATTGGGGAGCAATGGAGCGGCTGCGCGTCTGGAGTGGATAACCTGGTTTTTGTGTCACTTGGTACAGGTATTGGTGCAGGGATAATAGTGGAAGGTCAGATTATTCGTGGTGCCAGGGGCGCGGCCGGTGAACTCGGCTTTTTACCATTCGGGGCGGACCCTTTCGACCCTAACTCACTTAGAACGGGCGCCCTTGAGCGTCAGGCTGGCTCTTTTGGCATGATCAACAGATATTTGGAGCTTGCGGGCAAAGAGGTTAAGGTCAAAGATCTCTTCGATCTCGCGCAGGCCGGGGATAAACATGCCGACACAGTGTTAGAAGAGACTGCCCGTCTGGTTGCCCGTCTGATTGCAACAGTTGGTGCAGTCGTCGATCCGTCGATGGTTGTCCTTGGTGGTTCAATCGGGCAGCGGCGCGAATTTCAAGAACGGATCGAAGTTGCGCTGGCGGCCTGTTTCCCAAACCCGATTGATATTAGGCGCTCTGAGCTTGGTGATCATGCCGCCCTCGTTGGCGGCGCAGCAGTTGGTTTGGCGCATCTGCATCGAACCATTTTTGCAACTGGTTTGAACAATGTCGCATTTGAGCTTTCTAAGTTTTCGGCGCCTGCAGGCAGGAGGATAGCTTGACGTTGGATGCGAAAACAACCAGCCGTTTTGATGTAGCGCTTGATGAAATAAAGGCTATTGAATTGCTCAGAGGCGCTGTCGCTTGCAAAAGCATCACTGATAACAAATCTAACTTCGTCGATTTCTTTGCGGACGAGATGCGTCGACGTACCTTGGCGAGCCAAACCGAAGAATGTCTTCCAGGCGGACCCAACATCTGGAGAAGTAGGTTTTGAAATGCAAATGGCTGCAATTCATCGGCAATACCTATATGGTTCATGTCGAGGAGTGGTGTGACCACTGGAAAGGCATTAAGCGTGAAGACCCGTTTGGTGTCGTGGAAACCGCGCGTGTCGAAGAGTTGGTGTATGTGTATTCGCCCAAAGAGCGCAGAATTGCGATACTCAGCGTCAACCACAGCCTTGGCCAAGTGTTCCGCTTGTCCGACCTAATTTGTGTGCTGCGACGTGGTCAACAGATCGGCGTGCGAGAAACCGCAAAAACAGACAAAAATTAAATCATAGCGATGATCACCGGTCTGCAAACCGGATCCAGCTTTTGTCGCGCTATTTCTATGAGGTTACAGATGGAAGTAATCATAAGGCCAGATGTTGACCGCGCTGTCGATCTGGTCGTCAAGCTAATCGTTGCGCTGATTAAAGAGAAACCGAACGCCACATTGGGGCTTGCGACGGGCAGAACGATGGAGAGGGTCTATGCGCGGCTCGTGGCCAGCGGTATATCCTTTGCCGATTGCCGGACGTTCAATCTTGATGAATACATCGGGTTGCCGCCGGACGATCCAAATTCCTACCGAACTTACATGAATAGACATTTGTTCGACCACGTGGACATAGACCGCGCGAACACCCACGTCCTAGACGGCAGCGCATTGGATCTCAAAAAGGCTGCCCAAGACTATGAAGCAAAAATCGATGATGCAGGCGGGATCGACCTGCAGCTGCTTGGGATAGGCGTGGCCGGACATATTGGATTCAATGAACCACTCTCTTCCTTCATGTCACGCACCAGAGACAAATCACTTACACCAACGACACGCGCCCAGAACGCCGAAATGTTTGGGGGAGTTTCGGACAAGGTGCCAAAAAGGGCGCTTACGATGGGTGTGGGCACGATCCTGGATGCGCGAGAGCTAGTCCTCCTCGCGACTGGTTGCGCGAAATCTTCGATTGTGGCAAAGGCCGTCGAGGGGCCTATTACATCTATGGTCAGCGCTTCTGCTATCCAGATGCACCCGAATTGCAAGGTTGTTCTTGACGAGGGCTCTGCAAAGGAATTGCAGGGCCGCGATTATTACGATTTTGTATTTGCTAACGAACCCAAGTGGGAGAGTTTTAGGCGCGTTGATAATTGAG
>ERZ889078.2694-NODE-2694-length-12396-cov-7.594198_pt1 | contig 12396 bp, 8 predicted proteins | sample MGYA00521266_ERZ889078 | MGnify/ENA primary metagenome ERZ889078 (study PRJEB32303, sample SAMEA104408618) | aquatic metagenome | biome: Brackish water; feature: Pelagic; material: water | place: Baltic Sea | collected 2014-06-16T06:34:00 | depth 76,534 m ... | reverse complement strand
CAGGTATGACTTGTACTTCTTGTGAGATTTTGATTGTAGATTCTTTGGAAGAAATAGAGAGTATAAAATCTGTAAAAATTAGTCATCGACATGGTAAGGCTGATATAGGATATAATGAAGGAGAATTACCCATCAATGATATTATTAAGAAGATAGAAGAATTGGGTTATCAGGCCTCTACCGAACCAATCAAAAAAAAAGTCCGTGTTACAACCGAACAATGGTTTTATTCTGTGCTTTTGGTAGGTGGACTATATTTAGTCTATAAATATTTACAATGGATAGGTCTTTTAAATTGGATAGAGGCAGACACTAGTAATATCAATTATGGGGCAGCATTTATTATTGGTATGGTGGCTTCGATCTCCAGCTGTCTGGTAGTAGTAGGGGCAGTAGTAATGTCTTTTGCAAGTAAGCATCAAGCTAGGGGTAGTTTTTATCAAAGAAATTTAAAACCACATTTATTATTTCATCTGGGACGTCTGGTAACATTTTTTATACTAGGGGGAGTACTAGGCATGCTTGGTTCTTGGTTTAGCATATCAGACTTATTTATGAGCTGGTTCACAGTTTTTATTGCTTTAGTTTTGGTGTGGTTGGCTTTAAATGTTTTAGGTTTTGTACCATCACTGAGCACCCTGGGTATTAGAATGCCAAAAAAGAGCATGGGTGCTTGGAAAAAGTTACAGGAATCAGAGCATGCCATGGCTCCAGTTGTACTAGGCGCTTTTACTTTCTTTTTACCCTGTGGCTTTACCCAGAGCATGCAACTTTTTGCTATGTCATCGGGAGATTTTATGACTGGAGGGCTGACTCTGTTTCTTTTTGCCCTAGGTACTTCACCAGTCCTACTAGGATTAGGAGTAGCTACTACCAAGTTCAAAAACATGGAGACAGTGGTAGTCCAGAAAGCAATTGGCTTTATAATATTATTTTTTGCTTTTTATACTATGGCATCTGCTTTGGCTATCCAAGGTATTAATATAGATTTTCTAGCCAAAAAAGAAGTAGGCCAAGTAGTCAATGCTACTAATACCCAAATTATAAATATGGTTATTGATTATCGTGGTTATAGTCCAAATTCTTTCAAGCTCAAAAAAGGTATACCAGTCAAGTGGATTATAGACGGTACCAAGGCTTCGGGTTGTACTAGTAGTATCATTGCACCAGATTTAAATATTAAAGAAGATATTCACAGTGGGGATAATATTATTGAATTTACTCCGATCAAAGCTGGCACTTTTGGATTTTCTTGCTGGATGGGTATGGTTCGTGGTAAATTTATTGTAGAATAATTTTTAATAAAATAGATTATGTCTAAAAAAATACAACTTAATATAGATGGCATGAGTTGCGCTTCTTGTGTAAATCACATTGAAAGTGATTTATCTAAATTAACTGGTATTAGTAAGGCAGTGGTGAATTTTGCTCTAGAGCAGGCTAGTGTAGAATATGATGAAGATAAAGTTTCGGTTGATGATATAATAAAGACTGTCAAAAAAGCTGGTTACAACGCCATACTTATGTCGGGATTTGGTGTGGATTCAAAAAGCAATATGGCTGATCGTAGTGAGCAAGAACATCACAACATGTCTTCTGAAGAACATCAGATGCCTTCTGGTGAAAAAATGTCTGGGCACGATCATAGTGCTCATGCTGCTGCCGAAAGCAATAAAGCAGTTAAACAACGTTTATATAAACTATGGTTAGCTGGTATTTTGTCAGTTATTATTTTGGCATTATCTTTTGTTATCAAAATACCAAATGGACATTTTATAATGCTTCTATTATCGTTAGGAGTTCTTTATGCGGGTAGAGATTTTTTCAGAGTAGGTGTACCATCTTTACTTAAAGCGAGACCAGATATGGATACTTTGGTGTCCTTGGGAATTGGAGCTGCTTTTCTTTATTCTTCATACACAACTTTATTTACAGAAGAAAAGGTAGAATATTTTATGGATGTTGCTATCATAACTACTTTTATATTACTAGGCCGGTATTTAGAAGCTCGGGCCAAAGGACAGGCATCTGAGGCTATAAAAAAGTTATTGCAGTTATCTGCCAAAGTAGCTCATAGATTAAAGACTGATGGTAGTGCAGAAGATGTGCCGATTGAGCAAGTGCACGCAGGTGACAAACTTTTGGTAAAGCCAGGAGAAAAAATACCAGTAGATGGTGTTTTGATAGATGGTTCAGCTACCATTGATGAGTCCATGGTGACTGGCGAGAGTATCCCAGTAGACAAGAGTTTAAAAGATAAAGTAATAGGCGCCACCATCAATGGTAATCAAATTTTTACAATGCAGGCTGAAAAAGTTGGTGCAGAAACAGTCTTGGCTCAAATAGTCAAATTAGTTCAGGAAGCCCAAATGTCCAAAGCACCTATTCAGAAATTGGTTGATAAAGTAGCAAAATATTTTGTTTGGGTGGTTTTGATTATAGCTATTGTTACCTTCGTAAGCTGGTTTGGTGTATCTGGTGATTTGGCCAGAGCGCTTATTTATACTGTGACGGTGCTTATTATTGCTTGTCCTTGTGCTCTAGGATTGGCTACACCAATTTCTATTGTAGTAGGTACTGGCCGAGGAGCATCTTTGGGTATACTTATTAAAAAAGCTGATTCTCTGGAAAAGATGCATAAAATAACGGCTATTGCTTTTGATAAAACAGGTACTATCACTAAAGGTCGTCCTGAAGTGCAAGCTTGGGTAGCTACCAATAATCAAGCCGAAGAATTGTTGCCACTGGCTTATGTATTAGAATCTAATTCAGAGCATCCTTTGGCCAAGAGTATTATTGATTGGTATAAGGATAATAAAAAAATTGATAAAACAAAAACTTTATCAGGGATTCAAGCAGTAACTGGTAAGGGTATTGAAGGCACAAGTGATAATTTAATATATAGAGTGGGTAGTATTAGGTTTTTGAAAGAGAATAATGTAGCTGTCGAAGCATCTGCACAACAGCTTGATGATTATGCTAGCAAAGGACATACTATTATTGGTTTTTCCAAAGACAAAATACTACTTGGGTTTTTTGCTGTTCAGGATGGCTTAAAAGATACATCTATTGACGCTATTAAGCTTCTTAAAAAACGAGGTATTAAGACAATTATGCTGACAGGTGATAATAAAGCCGTGGCGCATGAAATAGCCAAGCAAGTTGGTATTGATCAGGTCGAAGCAGAGGTTATGCCAGAGGATAAAGTTAAAATCATAAAAGAATTACAAGCTAAAGGAGAAGTAGTGGCTATGGTAGGAGATGGTATCAATGATTCACCGGCTCTAGCTCAAGCAGACATCGGTATTGCTATGGGCACCGGTACTGATATAGCAGTAGAGACTGGCGATGTGGTATTAGTTAAAGGAGATTTACTCAAAGCGGCTCAGGCTATTTCATTATCTGAAAATACTTTAAAAAATATTAAGCAGAATTTATTTTGGGCTTTTATTTATAATAGTGTAGGTATCCCAATTGCTGCTTTAGGATTATTAAATCCCGCCATTTCAGCTGCCGCCATGGCCTTTAGCAGTATCTCGGTGGTAATTAACGCTTTAAGGTTAAAGAAGACTAAATTATAAATCAAAAAACTCAACCTCGCTTCTAGCGGGGTTTTTTGGTATAATAATATCAATATTTTATAGAATTAATAGCTTGTTTATAAAAACAATATGAGCAAAAATAATTTATCTCTAAGTGTATTTTTTACTGCACTTAGTATTTTAATTTTTGAGATTTCTCTGATTAGATTTTTGTCGGTTATACTTTATTCCAATGTAGCTTTCCTTGGTATATCAGTGGCATTATTTGGTGTTGCTATTGGTGGTTTAATAGTTTATTTGTCTCTAGATAGAGATATAGATGAATGGGTAATAAAAAAAATATTAGCGATGACTAGTTTTGTCTATAGTATTTCTATTGTACTTTTTTTGATTTTATCTCTCCAGATTAATCCTAATAATTCTTTACTAATTCAATTCTTGGTTTTTGTTTTGGCAGCCATACCTTTTACTTTGGGTAATATATTTTTGTCTCTAGTGTTTAGAACTTATAGTCAAAAAATAAAACAGCTATACTTTTTGGATTTGTTAGCTGCGGGGTTGGGTGTAGCCTTGGCAGTTTTGATTATGAATATCATAAGTACTATAAATATTTTAATACTAGCTGCTATAGTAGGTATTTTGCCGGTTTTATTTTTGCAAAAGAAAAAATCAAGATTTAGCCTTTCTGCCTGGTTAATAATGCTTATTTTATTTATTTTTATAGGCATAAATCAAATCAATCCAGTTTTGGATATAAAATATAGCAAAGACTCTCGGGAGGTTTTAAATGATTCTATATGGAATTCATTTTCTAGGATTTCTTTGACTGAACCACAGGGAATTTTGATTGATGGTTCGGCCTATACACCTATTGCTAAATTTGATAGCGATATATTGAACAATGAAATGTTGGGGGGGGATTTGGCCGATATTGCTTTTGCCGTGGCTGAGCCGGGTGAAGTGCTGGTTATTGGCCCCGGAGGAGGAAAGGATGTTCTTAGTGCGTTATCGTATAATCATCGGGTTACTGGTGCAGAGATAAATCCCATTATAGTAAATGATATAATGAGGGATCGCTATAGAGAAAGATCTGGTGAATTATATTTTCATCCCGACGTTAATATATTTATTGCTGAAGGCAGAAGCTTTATATCCCAGAGTCAAGACAGTTACAATGTTATAAATATTCCCTTGGTGGATACTTGGGCTTCTACGGCAGCAGGTAACTTGATGTTAGTTGAAAGTAACCTGTATACAGTTGAGGCTTTTGAACAATATTTAAGTCATTTAACTGAGGATGGTATTTTGACCTTAACTCGATGGGAGCAAGATGGCGCTAGGTTAATATCTTTATATATGGAAGCGGCTAAAAGTTTAGGTATCAGTGATTTGGAAAAAAACATTGCCGTTGTTAACCAAGTTGATGAAAACAATTTAGTTCTTAATAATTATTTGTTTAAGGTTAATCCTTTTACAAGTAAAGAGCTCGAAGCTATACAAGAGTACTCTCATCAGAATGACTATAGTGTTTTTTATCTTCCTGGCAAAGAAATAGACACATATTACTATGATTTCATAAATGATCCAGATCAATTTGTAGAGAATAATAAAACAAAGACACTTTATCCAGTTTTTGATGATAATCCTTTTTATTTTTTTCAAACACCCATAAACTTTAAATCTTTTGCAGTAGGTTCAAATATAGATGGGGGATTAAGCTCTCTATTACTAATGCTTTTTGTTATGACATTATTGTGTATTATTTTGCCTTTGTTAGTTTTTGATAAAAACATTGGTCGGATAAAAGATAAGCGTTCTGTTTATTATTTGGCTTATTTTGGTAGTTTGGGTTTAGGCTTTATTTTTATTGAGATGTCCCTGATACAAAAATTCGTTCTTTATCTAGAGAAACCTATTTATTCTTATTCTGTTGTTTTAGCAGCTCTGTTACTTTTTGCTGGACTAGGTAGTCTGTCTTCCAAGAAATTAGATAGTCAAAAAATAAATAGCTATCTGCAGGTAGTAATTAGTATATTTATTGTTGGTTTTATTTATGCATTTTCTTTAAAGTACCTAATAAACTCAACAATTAGTCTTGATATTATTTGGAAAATATTGATATCAGGAATAATAACAGCTTTACCAGCCTTCTTTATGGGTATGATGTTGCCACTTGGTTTTCATCGTCTTGGTCAAAATAATATGGGATATATTATTCCTTGGTGCTGGGCGGTAAACGGGGCTTTCTCAGTTTTAGCGACGATTATAGCAATCTATCTAGCTATAATATTTGGCTTTAGTGTGGTGCTGTTAATAGGAGCGATAGTATATTTAGTTGCCTTGGTTTTTATTTATCTGGCTGATGGTGGAGTTTCTTGATATAATATAGCCATTGATAACTTATTATAATTTTGCTATATTACTCAAAGTATCAATTAATATAAAATATGTTATTCCAGATAATCTTAGCCACAGTATTTGTTAGCCTGGTGTCCTTATTGGGTATTTTTATTGTTTTTAAAAAGGATAATAAAAAAAGCTTCCTTAAGGCCCTGATTTCTCTGGCCGCTGGTGCATTGTTGACAGTAGCTTTTTTGGATATGCTTCCCGAGGCTATTGAGTCAGAGCTTTTTGACCCACACACTATTTTTATGACAGTTTTGGCTAGTGTAGTATTTTTCTTTTTATTAGAAAGAGTATTCCACTGGCATCATTGTCATTGCGAAGAGCATGGCAAGCCAAATACTGAGAGAAAGAAGAGTTTAGCAGTTATCAATTTAGTTGGAGATGGTATTCATAATTTTGTCGATGGTGCTTTGATTGCCTCAGCCTTTATTTTGGATTTTCATGCCGGCTTGATGGTGACTTTAGCAGTAGTGCTTCATGAAATACCACAAGAGATTACCGACTTTGGTGTTTTGTTGTATGCTGGATTATCCAAAGCCAAAGCTATTTTGTATAATCTACTTACAGCTTTAATCGCCGTTGTTGGTGCGTTGATATTTTATTATTTTGGTACCAGCGTAGAAGGTATTATTCCTATAATGTTGGCTTTTGCAGCTGGCAATTTTATTTATCTAGCCACCGCTGATTTGATCCCTGAGCTCCATCATGGTGAAGATAAAAAACAAATCGTATCTCACTCACTTTGGTTGGTGGTCGGAGTGTTGCTGATGTATTTTGTTGGTCAGATCTTACCTCATGGGCATTAAAATTGTTATTTTGTAGAACAAAAAATCGCCTCAAGGGCGTTTTTTTATTTTTTAAAAAAGATTGGGGCGGCGCTGTGGCGCTTGGCCCCAAATATTTCATCACCTCCTAGGAATCTAGGCAACTTCTTGATCAAGACGCTCCAGCGTCACCAGGTCGTCTTTGGCCAGTAGTAGGGCCAATCTGGGGTCGGTGATGTTGTGGTAGCTTACGGATGGTCCGCGGCCTCGGCTTGCTTGCCATTTGCCGTGGGCAACTACCCAGGCGGCTGTGCCGGACGGATATTGATTAAGCTGACGCTTCTTCATGACCAGTACTCCTTTGGTTGGTCGGTCCTAGGTGGGCGAATTGAAAGATCCTTATATGTTTAGTTTACAACACATTTGTCCTTTTTCCAAATTAAGTGTTTTCTTGCTATACTAAAGACAGGGTGAATGGCAGAGCCAGAGAGGGTGGCCTGGGTCATAATATTAAATTATATTTATGGAAAATATAAAGACAAGTCCTAAAGCAATGCGTCTGTTCTATTTTTGGGCTGGCATTATTGCTACTTTTGCTTATCGAATAATTACTGTGCTGAATTTTTATAGTAGTACCTGGGTAAAAATATCTTGGTATATCGGCACTATTGGTTTTATTGTTTATTTTATTCATCGTTTTGATATATCCAAAAAGCGTTCTCGACTGATTATTGATCATAGGCTTAGAGAAAAATTGGACAACGATACTTTGGATCAGCTCAGTAAAGATGATAACGAAGCTTTGCATTATATATTAAAGACATTGGTATCCTCAAAAGAAAAATGGAATTATTATGCGATTTTCATTCTATCGGGCATTGCTTTGATCGTAGGAGTTATCTTTGATTTTATTTTAAAGATATAAATTATGTTTTCTAAATTTTCCAAAGAAGATTGGGCAAAAAAGCCACTGGATGAAAGAGTCAATATCGTTCACCTTGGCTTGGTGGCTTTTTTATTTTTCATTTTTTGGCCTCTAGGTATTGTAGCCTTATTGGCCAAACAACCATTATCAAAATATATCAAAGAATATATTGATAAATACAGTGTCCAAAAAAGTAAAAAAGAAGAAAGGAAATCTTCAGTGACTAATAAAGTGCATGGGCCGGGGGAAGTACCAAGAAGCATAGGAGATACTTATCAACCAAACCAAACGCTACCCTCGTTTACTCCTGGCCAGGATATAGTGAGAAATATATTAGCTGTCTTGGCGGCTCTTATACTTTTGGCAATAACGCTAATTTATTTTTTAGTGATTAGGTAAATGATACTTCACGAAAACAAAACTTTAAGAATCCTTTTACTTTTCAATGCTTGGCTTTGAAGTTTTATTTTTTATAATGGGTACACTGACAATAGTATCTTTCTTTGGCATACTTTTCCAACCTAGAAAACTTATTTAGAGTTATTTTTTAAAAATACTTTTTTGATACTGAGTTTTATGGTATAATAATATCGTTTTATAATTATTAAATTATTAATTTACAACTATGAAAAAAGTACGAACAAAGGTCACTGGTAAAGTAGCGGTTAAACAAAAAGTAGCGGTCAGTATCATGATGATGTCCGCTTTTGTTTTAGCCCTGAGTTTTGCTGGGGTGGCCATAAGCAAGTCAAACACCAATCAACTAGTGAGGCCAATAAAAATTTCGCCAATTAGACCAACGCCTTTAATTTTAGAAGGAATACAAGGCGCAGCGGTCAATGTTAGGATTTTTGATTACTTATCTAGCCCAAGAGCTAGTTTTTATAATGCCGGCAATGATTTAGGTTCTCTTGAATTAGCCTCACAATATTTTCATGGGCCAACTGATTCCTGGGGAGTTGATCCGCTCGAGGAAAGACCATTTGAAGTAAATTTGAATCATTCTTCAGGTGGTATACAATCTTTTCCAGCTAGGATAATCAACGTGGCTGATTCAAATAGTGATTTACGGTACAATCTTTGTGTGCCAGCCACTGAAGTTCCTGGTATGGACGCTTATCCAAACGATGGCTTTAGTTATTATTATGATGTAAGTGGTACTCCATATTACGATATGGCCCTTACTAGACCAGCTATGGCAAAAAACTGTGCCAAGCTTTTAGCAAAGTCATTTAGCATAGAGGCTATTGAAGACGCGGATGTAAACTTGCGTGTTGCGCTAGAAGGTTATGGTAGTATTTCAGCTGGTTTCATAGATGATTTCAGTCAATATAGTGATACTTTAGGTCGTTTAGATTTGAGTAATAATAGCTACAGCCTACACACAGTAGATTCAGATAATGTTCTATCACCTCTGGCAATAGAATTTTCTCATAGTGATGAAGGTAGTAAGACACTTCCAGCTAGAGTGATCGCTGTTAGTGAAATTGGTGGTCAGAAAAAAGCCCTTTGTGTTCCAACTACTCAAGTTCCAGGTATGGATGCTACTCCAAATGATAATGTTACTTATTTCTATGATAATAATGGTACTCCATATTATGATAGTCTACTTATGCAAAGAGCTATACCGGGGGATTGTAATGAAATCTTAGCAAAGTCATTTAGCATAGAGGCTATTGAAGACGCGGATGTAAACTTGCGTGTTGCGCTAGAAGGTTATGGTAGTATTTCAGCTGGTTTCATAGATGATTTCAGTCAATATAGTGATACTTTAGGTCGTTTAGATTTGAGTAATAATAGCTACAGCCTACACACAGTAGATTCAGATAATGTTCTATCACCTCTGGCAATAGAATTTTCTCATAGCGGTGAAGGTAGTAAGACACTTCCAGCTAGAGTAATGTTTATGGAAGATTCACAACAGATAAGTCCATATCATTTTCTCTGTATACCCACTACTCAAGTTCCAGGTATGGATGCTTATCCAAATGATACTGCTACTTATTTCTACGACAACAATGGTACACCGTATTATGATAGTCTGCTTATGCAAAAAGCTATACCCAAGGACTGTAATGAAATCTTAGCAAATTCATTGACTATCAATAATATAGAAACCGCTAGTATAAATAATGTAATTGTCGATCCAGAATTTGCCCTGGCTGGCTTTGCTCGTAATGGTCATTCTTTAGGAATGCTAGATTTGAGTAATAATGAATTTAATTCTTCTTATAACGAAGACCCTCCATTTATTATGAATGACCCAATGATATTGATACTCGGCCACTCTACTGACGGAACAGAACCTTTTCCTTATAGTAGAATTAGTTTAGGAGGAGAGCAAAATTATACTTTGTGCGTACCACCAACTCAAGTTCCTGGTATGGACTCTTCCCCAATTGATTATGCTATTTATTTTTATGATCGTAGCGGCAACCCATATAGCGACAGCTTACTTTTAAATAGGGTTACCTGCCCACCACTCAAGCCTATAGACGAAATTCCATATGAAGCCTTTGATGGTGACGCCATTCGTTAATAATTAGCCCAAGTCTAATTTATGGATTTTACTTATCCATTAATATTTTCAATATTACTGATAATCTTTTCTTATCTTTATTTGATAAAAAATAAGGGAGCTTCTTCTGGTAAGAAGAGCTCTTCCCCAATGTTTGTATCAAATTTTTCTATAGATCTGACAGCCGCTGCTAGAGACGGCAAGCTTGATCCAGTGGTTGGTAGGGACAAGGAAATAAAGAAAGTGATTCAGGTCTTATCTCGGCGTCGAAAAAATAATATTATCCTTTTTGGTAAAGCTGGTATTGGTAAGACCGCTATTGCCGAAGGCCTAGCTATTGCCATTGCCAACAATAAAGTCCCGCAAAATTTAGCCGATAAGATAGTTTTGAAAATTGATATATCATCAGTTTTGGCTGGCACCAAGTATAGGGGAGATTTTGAAAAAAGGTTTAAAGAATTGATAGATAATGTTATTGCCATGGACAAAAAGATAATTGTTTTTATGGATGAGATCCATACCATTGTTCAGGCTGGCGGTACCGAGGGGTCAGTTGATGCCGACGATATCATCAAATCCCCACTAGCTAGAGGAGAGTTACAGATGATAGGCACCACAACTATCGGTGAGTATAAAAAGTTTATTGAGCCAGACAAGACTTTAACTAGAAGATTTGAAGGCTACCTCATACAAGAGCCAGACAAGAAAACAACCATTGAAATGTTAGAAGCTTTGAAGGGTGGCTACGAAGAATATCATCGAGTCAAGGTCAGTAGTGCTATCATTAGAAAAATAGTGGATGAAACAGCCAAAATTAAGGACCGAGCTTTCCCAGACAAGGCTATAGATATTCTTGATGAAGTTTCAGCTCAGGTGAGGCTCAACAATGTAGAGTCGGTCAAAGTTTTGGAGGTAAAAGAAAAAGACCTCAAAGAAGCTCTGAAGGAATATCATAATTACTAGTAAAATTTTATAAAATAAAAAACCTCGCTTACGAGCGAGGTTTTTTGATTATTATTTTAGTTCACTTTTGTCACCACCCCATTCAACTACGGTAAAGCCTTTTCTTTCAGGTGCTACAAACTTTTGTGGCTCTACTTTGATTGGCTCGTCTAGAGATTTAAATAGCATGTAGGTTCGGATAATAGTATCTGGCCGAGGATCAATCTGCATAGGGATTAGCTTATCATAGTCTGACTGAGGCATAAAGTAGACATAGACATAGTCTTTACTTTTCATCCTTGGGGCCCAATACTCAACAAACTCATCATATTCTTTGGCTTGTAGTCCTTGTTCTTCCATTTTTTCAGCCAAGAAAGATTCTACTTTATCACTCTCTACTACAGAACCCTTTGTTCTATCAACGTAAGGCTCGTAAGAAGGACCTTCCCAGAATAAATAAGGATAGCTTTGAACATCGGCTTTATTGATGATAGTACCATCGGGGTAGGCTATGACATCCCAGCCCTGATTATAGTCAGGGATTGATTCGGTGATTTTTTTGGTATTTACTTTGACGGCAACTTCGGTTTTTTCTGTTGGATAAAGGTAGATTACTGGTTTGCCAGATACAAAAGCAGTGAAATCGTCTCTTGGTCCAACACAATAATAACCCAAAGTATAGCTACAGGCTGCTGGGTGAGGTGGTAGATCGTCGGTGTAGAGAAAGGCTCCAACTAAACTACTATTTAAAACAGGGTTACTTGTACTTTCTAACTTTACTCTAATACGGTAGCTTTGTGGCTTATCATCTGGACTGTCTGCAGGCATGTATTGGTAGGTATACTCATTGCCCCATTCAAAGTAAGGGTCTTGAACAGTAACATTATTATCCTTACCAGCTGCAGGAAATATTTTCTTTTCCATTGTTAGGAGATTTTCGGCATAGAGTATATCTAGTAGATCGCCCCAGTTAGCGGCTAGTTCATAATTATCCCAACTTCCGTCACCAGCATGAGCTGGGTCAGTAAAATAAGGATAATAGCCATTTGTAAGGTAGTAGATATCAAGAGCTCTACGGACTTCGTTAACCTCAGAAATTCTAACGGTATCACGAGCTTTATTTCGAACTGCATCTAGAGATATGAAAGACACGACTGCTAGGATGCCCAAGATAGCGATAACCACCAAAAGTTCTATCAAGGTAAAACCGCTTTGTTTGTTTTTAAGCATAATTTTTTGGTTAAAGTTCTTGGATATATTTAAATATTTCTACCAATAAATACATGTTGTAAGAGAAAA
>ERZ889078.2693-NODE-2693-length-12397-cov-7.854886_pt1 | contig 12397 bp, 7 predicted proteins | sample MGYA00521266_ERZ889078 | MGnify/ENA primary metagenome ERZ889078 (study PRJEB32303, sample SAMEA104408618) | aquatic metagenome | biome: Brackish water; feature: Pelagic; material: water | place: Baltic Sea | collected 2014-06-16T06:34:00 | depth 76,534 m ... | reverse complement strand
CTTATAAGGGTGACATCGACGGACTCATCGTCCTCATGGAAAAATTGGCCAAACGTATGGCTGGCATAAAAGAAAAAAGCAAATTGTGGATGTATCTCACGGGTGGTGGCGTCGTGACCATTGCCACCGTTGCAATTCTGTTGACCAGTCCCGAGGATCCTGTTGGATTGCCTGAACCTCCTGGCCCTCCCAGCAATTAATCTTTCATAGCATTCATAGAAAGCGAACAATCATGAAAAAACTAATTCTGCTTATCACCTTGATGATGCTCACTGCACCTGGATTTTCCACTACTGTGGTTGTAGATCAAAGTGGCGGAGGAGATTTTACGACTATCCATAGTGCAGTGGCTGCTGCAGCCTCAGGGGATACGATTCTGGTTATGAGCGGTACTTATTTGCTCTCCTTGGCACAAGGTGCTATCAGTATCACGAGAGAGCTTCATTTGATTGGATCCGGCTACGATCTTCCGGAAAACGGTGGGACTCAGATCATCGCATCAAGCGCCATTTTGAGTTTTTCAGCCAATGCTGATGGGTCGTCGTTCAGTGGTTTCAGAGCTTATGGCTATGGTGCACCCATGATAAATGTAGCTGCTGATGAAGTGGTTATTGAGAACAATCATCTTACGAATAGTTACAATCAGGGCTGGCTTATGCAACTGAGTGCTGGTATTACAAGTGACACTGTCAGGAATAACTATATCGGATTCAACGGGGCGTCCAATAACCCCGGAATATCACTTGATCAGACCATCGATGTTACTATCAACAACAATGTGTTTTTCAATTGCAGCTGGTACGGAGGGATCTACGTAAATGGAGGGACAAACAGCATGATCACCAATAATTTGTTCCTTTCCTGTGCAACGGGCGTCTATACAAACGGCTCGGCAGCCACAATCGAAAATAATATCTTTTATAACGGAACGAATGGCGCGGGTCAGATTTACACCGTTTCAGGAACACCGACGATCAGCACCAATTGTTTTTTCAACAATGTCGCTAATGGAATCACAGGCTTTTTTCCAATTCTTGCCAATCCAGGTTTTATTGATTTTGGTAATAATGATACCTACGCCTACACTTCATACGACAGTGATAACTACAACCTGCATCTGTCAGCTGGTTCAGCCTGCATTAATGCCGGGAATGCCTCTATCGCATATAATGACCTGGATGGCAGCCTAAACGACCTCGGTGCCTATGGTGGTCCATGGCCGTTGGGAACCACAGGCGCACCAGCCATGCCGATCATAAATCAGATCTCGGTTACCCCGACGGGTGTTGCTCCAGGTGGTACCATCTCCATTGAGGTCATCGGACGTTTCGGGGAATAACTGAATTTTATTTGGCGTTGATATTGTAACAGACTTAGGAGAGATCCATCATGAGACGATTCATTTTCATATTCACATTAATTATCGGCTTTTCTGGAGCCTTGCTGGCAGACACCATCGTGGTTGATCTTGCAGGCGGTGGTGATTACACAACGATTCATGGCGCAGTGGCTGCTGCCGCTGATGGTGACACTATCCTTGTCATGAGCGGAACCTATATTATTAGTTCTGCGGATGGTGGTATTGTTATTAATGATGAATTACACATGCTTGGTTCCGGCTATGATCTGCCTGAAAATGGTGGAACCTATATTCAATCCGCCACATCCGTCTTCGATTTTCAGGCTGGCGCAGATGGATCGACGATGCGCGGGTTCAGGATCTTTGGTTATGGCGCTCCCATGATCAATATTGCCGCTGATGACATGATCATCGAGGAAAATTATTTGACCAATAGCTACGACCAGGGCTGGCTAATGAATTTTGTTGCAGGAGCTTCTGCCGACACAGTTAGAAACAATATCATAGGATCGGTTTCCCCCACTTACCGAGTGGGTCTTTCAATCAATCAAACTGTAGATCTGACAGTCTGCAATAATATTTTCTTTGGCTTTAGCTGGCTGGGGGGATTATATCCCCAAACAACTACCAACACTATGATTGTAAATAATGTCTTTGTTTCCAATACACAAAGCCTGTATTACAACGATAGCGGAACAACCATCGTGAACAATATTTTTATGAATGGCCCAGGGACACAGATCACAGCCCAGGGAGGAAGCCCTTCAATCAGCTACAACTGTTTTTTTAATAATACCAGTAATGGATCAACAGGAATTGCACCCATTATTGAAAATCCTGACTTTGTTGATTATACCGCCAATGATGTTTACGACACGGATTCATATGATCAGGACAACTATAATTTTCATTTACAGACCGTTTCTCCCTGCATTAATAGGGGTAATCCCCTTTTTGACTATTTCGATCTGGACGGTTCCCGGAATGATCTTGGTGTTTACGGTTGGAAATTTCCTATCGGAACCACTGGTGCACCCACCATTCCCGTAGTCAATTCCATCTCAGTAAGTCCTGCAACCGTCTCTCCCAGTGGAACAATTACTATTAACGCCACGGGCAGGATCGGAGAGTAGTTTAGGTTCATCATCCAGGGGACTGAATAATTTGAGACATTTATATGACCTATAAATCCACAAAATGGTTCGCATCCATACTGATTCTGTTGACCTGCTCTCCGTTGATTGTGTTGGCGACGATTACCGAGGCTGAATATTTTTACAATTCAGATGATCTGGGTCCAGGAAATAACAACGCACTGTCGGTAAACCTTTTCAACGGGGTCGCTACTGCCACCGGGTCTAATCTTCCGACTTCCGAATTGAGCTCCGGAATACATACGATCTATTCTCGCATATATGATGATCAATATGGTTGGGGCGCAAAACGGGGGCGGCAATTCTTGGTTACCAGCATCGTAACCGACAACAGTATCTCGGCTGCAGAATATTTCTTTGATGACGATGAGAACGGCGCCGGATTCAATACACCACTAAGCCTTTCGCTGAGCAGTGGAATTGCTACCGCCACAGGGACCAACCTGGCAACTGATGGCCTGGCAAGCGGCATTCATATCATTTATTCCCGGTTCTATGCCAACAATCATGGTTGGGGTGTAGCGCGAGGGGTCTCTTTTCTGATCACCCAGGAGGCGACGGATCACACCATCAGCGCTGCTGAATATTTTATTGATTCGGATCCCGGTGCGGGACAGGGGACCAGCCTGAATGTGACCTTATCCAATGGGACGGCAACGGCCACTGGCTCTAATCTGGCCACAGATGTCCTATCAGCCGGTTTTCACGTCATTTATTCCCGGTTTTACGCAGACAACTTTGGCTGGGGGGCACCCAGGGGCATACCCTTCCTGATCACCTCCACTACACCAGCCAACACGATTACCGCTGCAGAATATTTCATCGATTCTGACCCAGGTATTGGTCAGGGAACAGCTTTGACCCTGAGCGGAACCAGCACGCACGTGAGTTTGAATCAGCAGATCGACTTGAGCGTAGCCAGTGCCGGTCTGCACAGCATCGCCATTCGTTTGTTCAGCCCGCAAGCCGGTTGGAGTTCTCCCCGATCAGCCCTTTTCAATGTAAGCTCCGAAGCGACTGTCAGCTTTATTCAGGCGGCTCAATACTTTATTGGCGATGAACCCGGCAATTCCCAGATCGTAAATGTTACAAGCCCAGTGGACGGCACTTTTGACGAGCTGAATGAAGCCTTGAGTTTGCAGAACATTCCAATCCCGGATGGAGAAATGGGACTGCAGACGGTCGGTGTACGATTCCAGCGCGCAGATGGTGAATGGAGCGCCTGGCGTACAACCCAGTTCCTCGTGCTACAGGATGATCCCCTATACACGATCTCAGCTGCCGAGTACTTTCTTGATGTAGATCCGGGGCCAGGATCGGGTGTGGCCATTGAGACTCCCCTTGACGGCAGCTATGATGAAATTGAAGAAGAGTTCAATCTGCCGGTTTCCATAGAAGGTCTACCTGAGGGAGGTCATTTTGCATATCTCCGACTACAGCGCAGTGATGGCAAGTGGGGCGCGCCCAGGGGCAACTACTTCATCATTAGCGAAGATGCTCAACCAACAATCGCCGGTGCGGAATATTATATCAATCCAGCAACCCCGGAAGGTAGCGGGATAACTTTCAACCCACTGGATGGCGCATTTAATACTACCCAGGAATCCGTCTCAGCCATCACCAACCTCGCTTCATTGAATGCCCAAACGCCGGGAAATTACACTGTCTATGTGCGCTTTAAAAACAGTCGGGGTGAATGGGGACCCGCGGGGAACCACCCCTTTACGGTTCAGATCAGACCACAAATCGACACCAGTGCAGACACACTTGATTTCGCTGCCCTCTTCACCGGTGAGACCAGAAGTTTAAGTCTGACCATTTCCAATATCGGTGACGCAGACCTGATCGTGAGTACCCTTAATTTCAGTGATGCTGCCTACACAGCCAACTGGTCAGGGGGTACCATTATTCCGCTTGGAACACAAACTATCAATGTGACCTTTGCACCAGTGGAGCCGGCCGGGAACCATCCGGCTACCTTGACCATCACCAATAACGATGCTGCAAAAGTGATAACATTACAAGGTCGCGGGCTCGATACCGCCCCCATTATGGCTGTCTCTCCAGACAGCCTCACCTTCGGGACTGTCCAGACCATTGCCAATGCCACTCTGAGCGTCCGGGTCAGCAATTCCGGCAATGAGGATCTGGTTTTGACTGGAGCGACCAGCACCAGTCCAGCGTTCACCGCCTCCATCCCCAACCCGACCGTGGTCCCCTCAGAATATGTGGATGTGGATATCACCTTTGCACCCTCTCTGGGTCAAACTTATGTGGACACCCTCTACCTCCTGTCGAACGACACCTATTTCCCCTCCTACCCGATTTATGTGAGTGGTGTAGGATCCATCGTCCCTGTACCAGACATTCAGGTTTCGATTGAAAGTTTGAATTTTGGGAATATTGCTCTTGAAAATGGACCAAAGAGCCTGGGTTTTCTGATCAGCAATACTGGAACCGCTAACTTGAACATCATCAGTGTTGTGATCGATGAGGCAGCCTTTAATACTTCCCTGACCGCCGGCCAGAGCATCGCTGCCTCGGGTTCATTGCAAATTACTGTGAGTTTTACGCCGACGGAATCGAAGCGCTATAGCGGCTCGTTAACCTTGCAGAATGATGATCCTGATTCTCCTCAAATTATTATTCCCCTGAGTGGATCCAGCGTTTTCCCCAACATGGTCCTGATTCCAGGGAATACCTTTAATTTTGGAGACGTAGGGGTCACGACCAGCAACACACAATCTCTCATTATCAGCAATATCGGCTCGGATACGCTCAAGATCAGCTCGTTTGAGAAATCAGCCAGCTTAGATACGATCCTGACCATCGCCCCTGGCTCTTTCAATTTGAACCCGTTTACAGGTCAGCGAAATTTCAGCCTGAACTTCCGACCAGCTGAACCTGTTGAATATGAGGGAATTGTTGTCATCCACAGCAATGCGGATAATGATACCTTATATGTGACAGGCACTGGGATAGATGATGAAGCTCCGGCTATTGTTTTTAATCCCAATGCCATTGAGAACATCGGAACCAGTGAGAACAGCCCCATCAATATTTCAGCTGTGATCAGTGATAACAATCAAGTGAGTTGGGTTCGTTTATACTATCGTCAGGGCGGCAAGGTGGTATACGATAGTACTGCCATGAGTCTGCAATCCGGGGTATATCAAGGTACGATCCCACCTGCTTATGTGAGAAATCGGGGTGTCGAATATTATATCAAAGCCTTTGATGGTGCCAACACGCAGGTCATCCCTGCTACGGCTCCCGATGTACCTGCCATTGTCCGCGTAAGATTGCCGTCATTACCACCTTTTACCTTCACAGCTGAGACCTATGGCATGATATCGGTACCTTCAGATCTGGATCAAAAAAACGTGCTCTCCAACCTGGAAAGTGATATTGGAGAATACAATATCAACTCCTGGAGACTCTTCCGCTGGATTAATGGCAACTATGTTGAATTGTCTGAAAATGAAAACTTTACCTTCGAACCTGGCAACGCTTATTGGCTGATAACTTCAGAGCGAGAAGTGATCAACATGGACTCGAGTACTTCTGTCAAAACAAATGAGGAATACCTCATTTCGCTGGATCAGGGCTGGAATCAAGTTGGGACGCCCTATTACTTTCCCGTTTCATGGAGTGATGTATACGCCGCAAGCCCTGGAGTGGTTCAGGGTTCAATTGCCTACGAATGGGTAAATGACGACTGGGCGCCAGCCTCTGTCATGCAGCCCTTTGGAGGCTATTTTATTTCGACTTCTTCTGGTGGCAACATCTTGAGATTTCCCCCCAAAGAAGCCATCGCCGGGACGGCAAAAAAAGCTGCCATTCCTTTCAATCTGACAGAAAATGAGTGGCTCTTGAATTTTTCTGCGGAAAATAGCCATAGCCGAGATATTTATAACTACATCGGTGTTTTGAATGATGCTGAAACCGGTCTGGATCTAAGAGATCAGCTCAAACCGCCTGCCATGTATTCTGATCGCGTCCAACTATTCAGCGAACACGGAGAGTGGGGTGCCACAGGCAGTCGATTCAGCGGTGATTTCCAGGCTGCATCTGACCAGGGAAATTTTTGGGATCTTACGCTTCTTACGGGCGCTGTAGAGGATGACATCCTTTTATCGCTGAATCGGCTTGGTGAATTACCGTCCTCCTTCGAAATCCGTGTTTTGAATTTGGATCTTCGTTATGAGCTTAATGAGCATCAGGATGGAGAATATATTCAGCGACACTTCGCCAATCAGGAGCACTACAGACTGCGTGTGATGGCAGGGACCAGCGAATTCCTGGCCAAACATGATGAAGGGATTACTCAAGCCCCAGACCAATTCAGATTGGCTCAAAATTATCCCAATCCATTCAATGGCGAGACCAGAATTCAATTTGATATCCCTGAACCCACAGGTCTTCGGATTGTTATTTATGACATGACTGGGCGAGAAGTTGTGGAACTGCTAAGATCAGATGCCCATGCTGTGGGTTACCACGAAATAAGTTGGAGTGGAAATAACAGTAGTGGACATCGGGTCGCCAGTGGCATCTATCTCATCAGCTTCCAGTCTGATAGCTTTAGAGCAACCCGGAAAATGGTTTTGCTGAAATAGATGCTTGAAACTTGAAATTTGAGACTATGAATATTTGGATCCGCGTTTTTGCCCTGCTCCTGATCACTAATTTAGTGTTAAAGGCTGCTCCAAAACGCCCAGGCTGGGTTGATTCGCCACCTTTGACCCCACACCTATATCAGGGTATAGGGGTTGCCGATGACTCAGGATCAGCGGAAGCAGATCGACTGCGCGCTGATCAAAATGCCAGAACCGATATCATTCAGGAAATCAGCTCCACGATCAGCTCAGAAATCAGCTCCTATTATTCGGAGAGCAACCATTCTGGAGCTGCAGACTTAGATCAAAAGATGGAAGTCTTTACTTCACTTTCCAGCGCTTATGCAAATGCGACTATTGAGGGCATCCAAATTGTTGATCGTTTTTATGACAAAAAAAATAAGACCTATTATAGTTATGCCACTCTATCCAGAGCTGATTTTGAATCACAGATGAGTCGCAAAGCAATCGAAGCCAGACGCTATGCCGAAGAGCGCTTTAGATACGCCCAGACAGCCCTGCAGGATGGTCAGATCAATTCGGCCCTTAATCATCTAAGTGAGGCACTCAACCATATTCTGGTCGTGCAATCCATAGTAAAGAAACATTTGGATGGAGACGTTGACAGTGATGGCGTTACCGAGTTTCTCGATGCAAAATTTTCATCCGAAATTAATACAATAATCAATCGAGTCAATTTTGTCAAACTCAGTGGTGATGGCCAAAAAGGTGAACGTGATCAGGCTCTTTTCGGACCTTTAAAGGGCAAACTCTTCTACGCACAGGAGGGCAGCCAGATCCCGCTTTCAAACACGCCCCTCTCCGTTACTATTTATGGGGCTGAAGCTGATTTCACGCCTACCATAACCACCAACAATTCAGGTGAATTTTCAGTACGTATCGACAAGCTTATCTCCGCATCCACCCCAACACCACGTGTGAATATAAATTTCAATTTTCCTGAACTAAATGTGTATTTATCAGCTCCTGGGAGCAACGAAAGCACCATCCTTCCTGCAGGTCTGCAGTTTGATTTTTCCATGGATGTTGCCGCTTCGGTGAAAGTATTCGTCAGGGTTCTGGAAGAGATTAATGGCGAACGCCAAACCCGATCCAAAAGTGAAGGTGAATTGATCAAAGCTTTGGTGGGACAAAAATACAAAGTAATAGATGCCATGCGGGTCTCACGAGACATCCCCACTGAGGATCTGGATTTTTCGCTCTATTATGAGGAGTTTGAAACCCTGGCGCAAAAACTGCTTCCCCACGCCGAGTATGCTATAGTTGGCGTGATTTCCGCAGAGACATCCAGCACAGGTACTCTGAATTACGCCAGCGCGACGGCAAAATTAAATGTCATCGATTTGAAGTCGGGACGGATTGTCTCGTCTGGCAATCAATCCGGTCTGAAAGCGGCTGGAAATACTGAAGAAAAAGCGAATATTTCAGCATTGAAGAAAGGTTCTAATGCAGCCATCGCAGAAATTCTCGCAGGACTGGAGCAGGCGCTGCACTAGACCATGCTGAATTTTTCTGAATTCGTTTTGGCTTAAATTATCCCCATCAATCCAGCTTTAATCCTCAAAGACATAAGCGCTTTTTAACTATATTGTTTTGCATTCGGTCATAAACTAGGAAGAACAGGATACGATGAAACAGTTGATCATTTTCAACCCCTGGGCTGGTCATGGATATGCCGCAAAAGTCCGCACTCAAATTGAAGCATATTGTAATGAGATCGATTTACCCTATGACCTGCTTATAACCCAACGACCGGGTCATGGAATGGAGCTTTGTCGAGACGCTGACTTCAGCCAATATGCCGGCATTGTTGCCGCGGGTGGTGACGGCACTCTTTTCGAGGTGATTAACGGTTATTACCGCAATAACTCTTCAGTTCGCCTTCCTCTCGGCGTCATTCCCGTTGGAACCGGGAATGCCTTTGTCCGCGATATGAATATGCACGATCACGACTGGAAACCAGCCCTGGATGTGATCAAAGTAGGCCAAACACGCAAATTTGATGTCGGTCATTTCACCACAGAAGGTCAAACCTGGTATTACCTGAACATTCTTGGCCTCGGTCTGGTTGCTGATATTGGAGCTACAGCAATGAAGATGAAGGCTCTGGGAGCTATTGCTTACACTTTAGGAAGCCTTTATCAAATTTTGAAGCTAAAACCATTCAAGGTGAGATTAGAGATAGACGATCAGGTAATTGAACGCGAAAACGTATTTGTTGAAGTCTCCAACACCCGCTATACAGCCAATTTTCTTATGGCCCCCAACGCAAAAACCGATGATGGATTGCTCGATATTACACTTTTAGGTCCCAAGAGTCGCCTCGGGCTCATCAGAAGTTTCCCTAAAATTATCACCGGGGAGCATATCCACATGCCTGAAGTTGAAACTTTCCAGGCTAGTCATATTCGCGTTGAAACAAATATTCCCAAAATTCTCTACCCTGATGGGGAGCTTATGGGCTCTACTCCACTTGAAATCGATTGCCTTAAACAGGCCATAGAAGTGTTCTGGAAATGATTGATCTGATATCGTTGTATTATTGGATGATCGGCCTGGGCTACTTTGCCCCAGTCTTGATAATATTGATAATCAGATCCTTCTTCGAGTCACCTCAGGAATATGATCCCTGGTTGAGAAAGCGGGCAAACATTTTATTCAAACTCCTGAACAGTAGACCACAGATTGAATATTCTGAAGACCTGCCTGCGGATAAACCATTCATTTTCATGGCGAACCATGCAAGTTTAATTGATCTTCCCCTCCTGAAGGCTGTTATCCCACATTATTATACTGGAATCGTTGCTCAGGAGTCTTTCAAATATTTTTTATATGGTCCGGCAATTGAACGAATGGGTAGTATACCTATTCATCGGGACAATATCAGGAGCTCCCTAAAGAGTTTTGAGAAAGCCACTCAACTTCTGAAGGAGGGAATCCAGATCGTGGTACTGCCTGAAGGAAGCAGGTCTCTTGATGGTAAATTGATTCCCTTTAAGAAACTGCCCTTCCATTTTGCGAAACAAAGCGGAGCTAGCATTGTCCCTGTCGCTATTTCAGGTGTATTCGAGATGAATAATAAAAAATCCCATTACTTGAGACCCGGTAAAATCATCGTTCGCTTTGCTCCAACAATTCGTGCTGAGGAAATTGCGGCCATGGAAATTAAAGATCTGATGGAACTCACTCGACAGCGCATTCACGAGAATCTCGAGAGCTTTGAGGCGGGAAACTCATGATGCACAACCAGGTCCATTTTTGTAAGCTCTATCTTAAATGAATCGAAACTTGATTAAATCGGGGGTGAAAGATGCGCCATCAATTGCCAATATTATTGCTGTTAGCCACACTTTCCCTGATAGGAGTGCTCAGTATGTGTAGCGCAGACCCCCCTGCCCATAATGTGGTGCTTCAAAAAGAAAAAATAGACACCTTAATAGCACAGGGTGAGTATAGCACCGCAACTCAGTCCATACAGGATTTGCTCAAGGGGGACAATCTTAGCAGCACTGATCGAGATTTCTATGCTTTTGAGATTGAACGTCTTGACCGCGTATCCAAAGATTTTTCTGCCAGTCAGGCCGATGTCATTGACTTCATCCAACACTATTATCCGGAGTTGAGTGAAACAGATTTAGAACGCTGGGAAGCAAGTAAGGCACTTGAGTCTCGTGTAATCGACGGGAACAAGCGCTACTTTGCGCGAGCAGCTCGCAATCTGTTTCGAATTGATTCAAATATGTTAAGCATTTGGAATGAACGGCATCCAGACGAGGAAATAACTTCCGGTTCCGGTGCCAAGCTGGATCTGAATGTTCATATTGCCAGCATTATGCACGCCACCCAGGAGTCCAAGCGGATTTATGCAGAACCACAGTATATTTCGATCAAGCAAAGTCTGGTGGTGGATGCTGATGCAGTCCCGTCAGGTGAAATTCTTAAATGCTGGATTCCCTATCCCAGAGCGATTCAAAACCGTCAGGAAGACATCAGACTCATAGAGAGCAACCCTAAAAATCACATACTGGCTCCAGAAGATGTCTTACAGCGTACCATCTATATGGAAAAACTGGCGGTAGCTGGTGAGGCGACCCTATTCAGCGTTGAGTACCAATTCACCAGTCATGGAATTTTTCACGACATCAATCCTGACCTGGTCACCACCCCAGAATCAAAGGCTGATCTGGAGCCATTCCTTCGAGAAGAAGCACCTCATATTGTATTTTCACCTGCTTTGCGGGAACTCTCAGAGCGAATTGTCGGGAATGAGACGAATCCTTATGTCAAGGCTCAGTTACTTTTTCAGTGGATTGATGAGCACACACCCTGGGCTTCCGCCCGAGAGTATTCCACCATCCGGTGCATTCCCCAATACGCCTATGAAAACGGGCACGGAGATTGTGGAATCCAAACTCTTTTCTTTATTACGCTCTGTAGAATGAATGGCATTCCAGCTCGCTGGCAGTCTGGCTGGGAGCTGCAACCACCAGACAATAGCATGCACGACTGGGGGATGATCTATTTCGAGCCTTACGGCTGGGTCCCAATGGATGTAACTTATGGATTGCGTAAAAATATGGATCAGCAGATTAAGTGGTTTTATCTTGGTGGGATGGACAGCTATCGCATCATTTTTAACGATGGAATCAGTCAGCGTTTCATTCCTGAAAAGACTCATTTTCGTTCAGAAACCATAGACAGTCAGCGGGGTGAAGTGGAATGGTCTGGAGGGAATTTATATTTTGATAAATGGGACTGGAAATTTGAATGGAAGCTTCTGGACAGGTGAAATAAGCGTTGATAAACCCCTGTATGTGGGCAATATTTTAGCATTAAAGCAGATGACTCCAAATCCGATTTGAAAATGACACAAAGATCTGACTCCAGAGAAATATTAGCATCGGCACAAATTAGTCTTCCGGGATACTTGCATGACCAAAATTAGAGTTCTCATCGTGGAGGACGACCGTCTGATCGCCGAAAATAGCTCCATGATGCTGAATAATCTGGGGTACGAAGTCAGCGATATTTGTAACAGTTCCGAAGGCGCTTTAAGTTCAATTTCTATCAACCCCCCTGATATTGTGCTGGTGGATATTTTACTTAAGGGTGAACAAGACGGAATCAATTTTGCCGATACCTTGCGTCAGGTTTATGACATTCCATTTGTTTATGTAACTGCAACGTCTGATGAAAACATCCTGGAGCGAGCCAAAGTAACCTCCCCATATGGATATATAATC
>ERZ889078.2692-NODE-2692-length-12397-cov-10.875628_pt1 | contig 12397 bp, 12 predicted proteins | sample MGYA00521266_ERZ889078 | MGnify/ENA primary metagenome ERZ889078 (study PRJEB32303, sample SAMEA104408618) | aquatic metagenome | biome: Brackish water; feature: Pelagic; material: water | place: Baltic Sea | collected 2014-06-16T06:34:00 | depth 76,534 m ... | reverse complement strand
TCATTCACATTCAATTTACTTTCAGTTTTTATAGAGTATTCTACAAGACATAAAAATATTTGGGGGTTCAGCGTGTCACAAGATAACAATGATATAGATACCGAAGGGTTGACGTTTTTGGACGATGGCGAAGTGTTGTACAGTGATTTGTACCTTTTGTCTGAAACGGATGAAAAAGGCATAGTTCAGTATGCGAGTGATTCTTTTTATAAGATAGCGAATATGAAAGTAAGCGATCTTGTAGGGCAGCCTCATAACGTCGTCCGTCATTCAGATATGCCAAGAGCGGCGTTTAAATCTCTTTGGGACGACGTTCAAAGCAAAGGCTTTTGGACGGGATTCGTTAAAAACGCTCGCAAAGGCGGGGGATTTTACTGGGTTCACGCAACCGTACTTCGTTCGATTGACAAAAATGGAAATACAAAATACGTTTCCATCAGAGTCAAGCCGTCTCGTGAAGATATTAAAAAAGCTCAAGAGCTTTACTCAACTTTAGATTAAGAGCTAAAAGGATTATAAATGGCGTTAATAAAAAATACCGGTTCACACTCGGCTTCAACCACGGTATCCCTAGCTGCGGGCAATGATAAGAGAAAACAAAGAACGTTGGCAAAACAACAACAAATAAGTGAAAGTATTGCGGGCGTCGCAATGACGATACTTGAAAACGCTCAAGAGAGCGTAAGCGCGATAGAAGAGTTAAAGTCTTCCATGGAGCAAATCGCCACCGCCGCTGAAGAAAATAGCGGGGCGAGCGAACAAGCTTTGTCAAACGTAAAAAGCATAACCGGCAATATTAAAAAAATGAATAGCACGATTGAATCGGTCATCTCTTCAACTTTGGCCGCGGGCGAGAATATTACGTCTTCCGTCCAAACGGTGAATGATTCCGTCGCGAGAATGGACAAAGCCGTAAAAGTCGCCAAAGCGAGTTCGACCAAAAGTGAAGAACTCAAAGTGTCTTCTCAAAACATTGGAGACGCGGTTGGTTTTATAGCTAAAATTGCGGATCAAACAAACCTTCTCGCTTTAAACGCGGCGATAGAAGCGTCTCGAGCCAAAGAGCACGGAAAAGGTTTCGCCGTCGTTGCGGATGAAACGCGAGCGTTGGCCGGAGAGAGTGAAAAGAACGCCGAATTTATCTCCGAGTTGGTTAACAAAATTCAAGCAAGCATAGACAAAATCATTAAAAGCATTAGTTCGACGACCGTCATCATCTCTGGCACGGGCTTAAAGGGAAACGAACTTAGTTTAAAAATGGAAGAACTTACGAAAATAGCCGTATATTCCGTTGAAGCGGCAAGAAGCGTTGGCACTTACACCAACAATCTTGACGGCTTGATAGAAAAAATAAATAGAGGTTCCCAAGAGATAGCCGACGCGTCTAGTAAAATCGCGGCTTCCGTCGAAAAAACGTTAAATGGAATAGAGGTGCAATCGAGCGCTCTATCTCAAACCGAAGACGACATCAAGGACCTTTCAAATCTCGCCGAAGAGTTGAAGTACTCAACCGACGCCATAAAATCAGCTGAAGACATAGCGTTATCGGCTGATACCATCGGTGGAAACATGGACGAGATACAAAGCGCTTTATCAGATGTGACGAGCGCTTTAAATCAAATAGAATCATCGTCTCATACTACCAATCAAAGCGTCTTGAATAATAAAGAACTTATTGGCGAAAGTTTATTGACGGCGGGGGATATAAACGCTCTTATCATTATCGCGAGAAGAAACTTCGATCTTTTAAAAGTTTCTTTCAATACGGTTAAGAGTACTGTTGTTGAAGTTCGCACGGCGTTTTCGGAGTCCATCGGGCAGGGAAACCAAGCCGCTTTAGAATTGGGCATCATAGTTAAAGAGACAAAAAGCGTCGATAAGACGGTTGGAAACATATCTAATTCGATAGTGCAATTAAACATGCTCGCCATAAGTGGTTCGATCGAAGCCGCTCGCGCGGGAGACTTTGGAAAAGGTTTCGCCGTAGTTAGTTCCGACATTAGAAATTTGGCGAAAGATTCAAGCTCAAACACCGAGAAGATAAATGACATCGTTGAGTCGATGAACTCCGAGATAAATACCGTGGAAACGGATTGGAACAATCTTTTATCGTCTCAAGAAGCGGAACAAGAATTACTAGACGGTTTAATAAACGACATAGTCAAGATAACGAACATGCTTGTGGATCTACTTGATAAATATTCAGGTCTAAAAACTATAAATGACCAGAATTTAGAAGGCATCAATCAAGTCACGATTGGTATCAACGAGGTTCAAAAAGCAGTTGAGCTAAGCGCTAGAAACGCGATGGAATCGCGTAAAGCTAGTGAACTTATCATAGAAACAGTTTCACGAATTGGTGAAGGAGTTGAAGAGTTGGCTGTTATGGCGGATGAGCTTCAACAAGGTTAATAGGTAAAATTGGAATGCAAATTCATGAAATATTAATTATTAAAAATGGTCAACAAAGCTATGGATTGTCAACAGAGATCGTAAACCAGATTTCTCGCGTGCCTTTGCTCATGCCTTTGCCGTTAAGGCCAATTGGCGTTAGAGGAATGTGCGCGGTTTCCGGATCGATTGTATCCTTGCTAGACTTTAATCTCTTACTTGATTCTCAAGAAGTGAGATACGAAGATAGCAAGTCACGATTGTTGAGTTTAAACAATGAACATTCAAACAACGCTCTATTGGTGAGTGAAGTTTATGACACCGTAGTGATCGAACAAGATCACATGGAATACATTGAACATAAAAACGACCCGGTGATTGGTATATACAAACATCAAGACATGCTGGTTCAGATAATCAGTTTAGACACTTTGGTTTTGAAAATAAATAAAGTAAAAATAGACGCTAAAGAAATTAAAAGTGGAAAAACAAAGCAGGCAACTATAAAAGAAGAAGAGAAAAATCGTTTTTTAATTTTTTCAATGGCTATGGAGAAATTTGCCATAAACATTGAATATCTTCAGGAAATTCTTTTAGCGGATAAAGAAATAACCAAAAGTTTAGAAAGCACGCCGGAAGTTTTAGGTCTCATTACCATTAGGGACGAGTTGCTCGTTGTGATAGATTTACGAATTTATTATGGTTTTAAAACCACAAAGAGCGATAAAAATCGAATTTTAATAGTTTCTCACGAGGGAAAACGAATAGGACTGCTTATTGACGACATTGTAGACATACAAAGCTTCGCGGTCTCGAGCGTGGAATATATGGACGACACGTTCGCGGAAAATAAAATATCAGGGGTGATACACGCCAAAAATTCCTTGATATCTTTTTTCGATCATAGGGTGCTAGAAAATTTATTTTCTAAAAATGATTCGTTTATAGACGCGAAAGAGACAGTCCAAGACGCGGTTGTCGAATATAGCAAAGAAGTTATAGTGTTTAAGCTTCTCTCTAAAGAGTACGCGTTTGAGGTTGACAGCGTTAATGAAATTATTGACGCCGTAGCCGCCACAAAAGTAGCTTTTAGCGATAGTTTCGTTGATGGAATTATTAATATTAGAGGGCAGATAGTCATACTGATTTCTTTATTTGAAAAGTTGGGTCTGCCTGTGCGAATAAATGAAGATTCAAAGATTATTATATGCAATATAAACAATGCCAGATTTGGCTTTGTCGTAGATAGCGTTAGCGATATTTTAAACGTAACGGAGTCTGAAGTTCATAAAGAAAAAGGTGAACTTTTTACAGACGTTCTTCATCTTGAAGATGGGGATAGGCTTGTATTATTGATGGATATAAAAAGTATGGCCTTAAGTAAGGATAAATAGTGGCAAAAAAAATATTAATAGTAGACGATTCGGCCTTAGTGAGAAAACAACTCTCCGAGATGATTGATACTTTGGATTTTGAAATAGATACTGCAAAAAATGGTAAAGAAGCCGTGGATAAAGCGACTTCAACGCAGTATGACGTTATTACGATGGATATTAACATGCCGGTAATGGACGGTATTGAAGCTGTAAAACAGATAATGACGAAACAGCCAACGGCAATACTCATGATAAGTTCTCTTACTACGGAAGACGCCACCATTACAATGACCGCGCTTGATTACGGCGCGATTGATTACATAGCGAAGCCCGGGACTATGAACGTTGGTAAAAATGAAAATCGCGCGGACATACTTCAAAAAGTAAAGACCCTGAGCAATATTCCCAACAGACGCCTTAAACGCCTATCTACGCAGCCGAAAACGAGAGAGCGATATAGACCTTCTCTCAGTAAAGAGGCTGTGGAAACTCGAAGTTCTTTGGATATCACTAAAGTGGTCTTAATAGGTTCTTCTACGGGTGGACCAGGGCTGATAGAGCAGATTTGCGCTTCATTGCCCATAAATTATAAGTATCCGGTTTGCGTCGTTCAACACATGCCAGAGCAGTTTACCAAAGCGTTCGTACAGAGATTGGATAACGCCAGCGTCGTGCCGGTTCACGAATCTGCTCAAAATATGGAACTGCTTCCAGGAAACGTATATATCGCCCGCGGTGGAATTCATATGAATTTTGTCAAAAAAGTATCTGGAAAAATCGTAATTAGAGAAAATAAAATCAAGGGTAACACCTTTTTTCAGCCGAGCGTGAACGAAATGATGTCCAGCGCGTTTGAGACTTTCGACCCCAAAAATCTTATAGGGGTAATACTTACGGGTATTGGCGACGATGGAGCCGACGCCATAGTGAAGCTCAGAAAAGGCGGCGCGTACACGTTGGGAGAGAGCGAAGAGAGCGCGACCGTTTATGGTATGCCTAGAGAAGCTTACGATAGAGGTGGAATTATGGAACAACTTGATTTCAAAAGTATACTTAAAAAAATAGCGACTTTAAAGTAAAGGAAGGTTAGATGGCATTAGTAAAAAAACACGTAAAACAAATTGTCGAAGAATTACCAAGTTTCTCGAATCTTGAAGACGCTATTGATTTTTTTAACTCTACCGACGAAAGAGACAAGAAGGATTACGCGGTCGAAGAGATATTGAAGCTAGGCGGCGGAGTTTTTTTAGTCTCTTATATGAATAATGAAGACGCCGATAAAGAGATATGCACTAAAATTGCCTCCGTTATATCAAATATGGACGCTGAAGCGGCGCCGATAGCTCAGATTATGGATTTGCTTAAATTAAACAACGCCTACATCAGAAACCTTGGAATCTCCATGCTAAGAGGTTTTGGAAACGCTATGAAATATTACATAGTTAAGTTCTTGATTGGCGATGATAGGGATTTGAGAATTTTCGCCATTAACGTTTTGGGAGACGTCGACTTTGCCGAGTCTCGTGATATGCTGATTGAGCTTTTAGAAACGGAACAAGACATAAACGTAGCGATGACGGCTGTTGATTATATGGGCGAAATTGGCGAGATGAAAGACATCCCACTTTTAGAATCTTTAAAAAATAGATTTGCTGGAGACTTCTACGTAGAATTTGCGGTAGACGGCGCAGTAAAAATGATTAAGGGATAATCTAAAATGGCGTATCTTTTATCAACGGAACATTTTGCTAAAATGGGTGAATTTATCTATAGGAAAAGCGGTATTTTTTTAGAAGAAGCGAAACATTTTGAGAAGTTGGCCAAGTTTGTTGACAAACGCTGTAATGAATTAGGCATAGAGAACTTTAGAAAATATTTTTTTACGCTTCGTTTTGAAGATAAAAATGGTTTGGAATTTCAAGAATTGATGAATGGGATAACGGTAAACGAGACGTATTTTTTCAGAGAAAAAGAACAGTTTGAAGTTTTGGCCAATACGGTTTTGCCCGAACTGCATGAGAAAGTTTCAGCTGGAAGACCACTTCGCATCTTATCCTCTCCTTGTTCGACTGGAGAAGAGCCTTATTCAATGATTTTGCATATATTGGAAGAAGGGAACGTTGTTGAAAAAAGAGATATTGAAGTCGTTGGCATTGATATTGATTCGACAGTTATCCAAAAAGCAAAGGCGTCGCATTTTACGGAACGCTCTATTCACGCCATACCCAAACATATTTTAAACAGATGGTTCAAAAAGAAAGGGTTTGGTTATGTGATAAGTGAAGATTTGCAGGGCTCCGTCGACTTCCAAGTAGCGAATGTTTTTGACAAGGCTCAAATGAGAGCTCTTGGAAAGTTTGACGTCATATTTTCTAGAAATATGCTTATATACTTTGACGACGCGTCTCGAAAAGAAGTTGCCATGACGTTTTACGACATGTTAAATCCAGGTGGGTACGTCCTTTTGGGACATGCCGAATATATGAGCCGAATTGTTTCGGTTTTTAACGCGAAAAAAGTAGACAATACTTTAATTTATCAAAAATAGGAGAAATAAATATGCCATTAGTAATATTTGTAGACGATAGTGAAACGGCCTTGGCCTCAACGAGAATGGTTACGAACTCAATGCCAATCGAAGTTAGACAATACACGGAAGCGACAGTCGCGTTAGCTGAGATACAAGCTGGAATGACGCCGGATTTAATAATTACGGATCTTAACATGCCCGTTATGAACGGTTTGGAATTTTTAAAAGCGTTAAGAGCCGTAAGTTCGACAAGTCGAACGCCGACGCTAATGCTAACTACTGAAACCAAACCAGAGTTGAAAGAACAAGGGAAAGCCTTAGGCCTTACTGGGTGGATAGTCAAACCATTCAATCCAGCGCAATTAAAACAGGCAATTACTAGAGTTTTAAGACTACCAGCGTAGATAAGGGTTTAATAAATGCAAATTTTAAAATCAGTCGACGAACTGCTAGAACATATTAAAGACGTTCAAAGCAACATAAAAGAGCTCTCTAGCGAATCTTTAATGAAGATGAGCGCTTATGTGGAAAAAAACAACTTGGAAGTTGACGATGACATAGCCGCGGCGTTTCAGTATCAAGACATCATAACGCAACAGTTAGACGCTAGCATTGAGGCGGTTAACAGCATGAGAAGCAGTATCGCTATTTTTTCCCACGCTTTAAAAAGCGATGAAAGTTTAGTCAGCGATAGTTTGCTTAAATTGCAAGATAAGTTAAACGCCGCTTTAAAAGAAGCGAAAGATAAAAAAGAAAGATTTTCAGGTAAGTTCGCGCAGTCAGGCGCGGAGAGTGAAGAGATAGAATTTTTTTAGGAGAGTGAAATGGCGACAGTAATGATAGTGGACGATTCCAAAACAGTGAGAAATTACCATGGAGCGATACTTAAATCTATGAATATGGAGATTATAGAAGCTGAAAATGGTATGGAAGCATTGGAAAAAAGCTTAAACACCCATATCGATTTATATCTTGTTGACGTAAACATGCCAGTAATGGATGGGTATTCTTTTGTGGCTGATTTGAGAAAACAGCCGGAGAATAAACTTGTTCCGGTCATGATGGTCACAACTCAGGCAAAAGAAGATGATAAAATTAACGCATACGACGTCGGAGCGAACTTGTTCGAAACAAAACCCGTTAATCCCGAGCAACTTAAAGCTTATGTAAATATTTTAGTAAATAATTAAGGAAAACGCAATGGATCCATTATTAGAACAGTTTTTAAGTGAAGCTAGAGAAAACTTAGCCTTTATTGATCAAAATATCGAAGATATTGGCGGAGACGATCCGGAGCTGTTAAACTCAGTTTTTCGCGCGGCGCACACGCTAAAAGGCGGAAGTGGAATAGTTGGATTTGAATCTGTCAAAAACATTACGCACCACGCGGAAGATTTACTCGATATGCTCCGCGGCGGAAAACTTGAGTTTGCCGATGGAATGACTGAAGCTCTTTATGACGCTTTTGACGAAGTTATGAATCTTGTCGAAGCCGCGGAAGAGACAGGCGCAATAGTGGATTCGGACGAAGAAACAGTTGAAAGAATCGTTAATGAATTGACAAAACAGATGGGAAAAGAAAAAGAGGGCGAAACGGTATGGTCGGTTCCATACTCGATCGTTCAAGACAAAGAAGCTCTTCTTAACATTCCTCTAGGGTTCTTTGAAGGAGTGAATTTTAAGAAGATAGCCTTTTCAAACATGGAGGTTAATCAAGAATTTTGCGCAAACGAGCATCTATACGCCGTTATCTTCGACGTTGACGAATCATGTATGATGTATGGTAACGATCCAATCTACACTCTTTCTCTTTTGGGGGACAAAGTGTTGGGCGTATACTCATGCATGAGTGATGAAAACGCAAAGTCCGTTTTAAGCGGAACGGAAGACGAAGAGGGACTTTTGCTAAAATCTCAGATAATCGCCTACATCTACGCTACTTACGAGGAGATAGAAGAATCGCTTTTCAACTTTATAGATGAATTGCAATTCTTGCCTCTTGACGTTCAAACGCTTTTGGGCGTTAGCAATGGAGACGCCGGGCACAAGATAGACTCTTTAAAAGAATTGACAAACATCGCGAACGATCTTGATTTGATGGCGATAAAAGATGAAGTTAAAAATTCCATGGCGCTTGTTGGATCAGACACGATACAGTACTCTCAACTTCAACGATTTTTAAACATAGTCGGTCTAATCGACGCCAAAGACACTTCAAAACTAAACGCGTTTTTTACTGATTTATACAAAGGTCAACAATACTCCGCCGACGGAACCATAGTTCAGGAGAGCATTGTGAAAGATACCGAAAATATTAAAGAAGAAGCTTCACTCAAAGAAAAATCAAATATAGAAACAACGGATGAGCTCAATGCCACGGTTCAAGAGATTTTGATTCAACAATACAAGTCGCTTACTCATTTCGACTCGCAAGACAACGTTGAAAGAGTCGCGTCGATACTGGAAAAAACTTCAAAGTTTGTCGATGGCATGCCGAGCGAGTTTGACTCAAAAGAAGAAATGATGTCATTTTTGGAATCGCGCATAGCCATGGACGATTCCAAACAAAAGGTAACAACGCACGCGACAATAGAAAAAGTTATGGCGCCCAAAGTCACGGCTCCAAAAGCCGAAACTATACTTAACGAAACTCAAATTATGGAAGTTACCCCACAAGTCGCAAAAGTAAAACCTGTGAAACAGGAAGAAGACCTAAAAAAAGCGGTTGTAGGCAAAACTGTTAAAATTGATCAAGAGTCGATCGACTCTTTGATGAACGTGGTTGGGGAACTTTTGGTCGCAAAAAATTCACTTCCATATTTGGCGGATAACGTTGTTACCATGACTCATGAAGTTATTAAGCGCGAGATAATGGAAAAGTATATTTTTATAAATCGTCTTTCAGAGCAATTGCAAGATTTGATTATGGGAATGAGAATGTTGCCGATATCTTACGTATTCGACAGATATCCTAAGCTTGTTCGAGATATCGCTAAAAAACTTGGAAAAAAAGTAACGTTGGAAATGTCTGGCGGCGATACTACGTTGGATAAAAATATGATCGAGATGTTGGCCGATCCTATGATTCACATCATGAGAAATTCACTTGACCATGGAATCGAAATGCCTGAAGTTCGTGAGCAAAAAGGTAAAAACGGCAATGGCGTCGTTACTCTTAAAGCTTATCCTCAATCAGATAAAATAATTATAGAAATTATTGACGACGGAGCCGGCATAAACATTGAAAGAGTCGCAAGCAAAGTTTTGGAAAAAGGTTTAATGACCGCCGAGCAAATTGACGCTCTAAGCGAAGAGGCGAAGGCGGAGTTGGTTTTACTTCCGGGTCTTTCAACGGCTGACACAATTACGGAGTTTAGCGGTCGCGGAGTCGGTATGGACGTTGTAAGAAAATCCATAGAAGGTTTTGGCGGAACGATTAATATTAAAACACAACAAAACAAAGGAACCGTGATTTCACTTTCCATTCCAATGTCTTTGGCCGTAACGTCGCTCCTCCATATTCAGATGAATGAAATTCATTATGGAATTCCAATGGATAGCGTTTCAGAAACTGTAAAAATAGATAGAGAAAAGATAGAGTATCTTCACAATGAACCGTTCGTGTATATTAGAGGTGAAGTCATACCGCTACTGTTTATCAAGTCAATGTACAATGACAAGTCGCATGCGAACGAGCCTCTTTCCATAGTCGTTTTAAATATTAAAGACAATTTTTTAGCCGTTGTCGTAAACGAATTTTTGGGTCAGTTGGACGTGGTTCAAAAACCACTTGTAGGCATTTTGGAAGGTCACCCTCTGTTTAGTGGCACCGCGTTACTCGGCAATGGACAAATTATAATGGCAATAGATCCACTTGGTCTTTTGGGTATTTCCCAAAAACTAAAAGAAGATATTAGAGTTGCTTAAAAAAGCAGATTAAAAGGAAATTAATAGATGATTGATTTAATAGTATTTAAGGTTGGCACTAACAGATATGCTTTGAATATTGAATATATTCAAAGAATTATTCAAGCTGAAGAATTAACGTATATTCCAGGCGCTCATAAATACGTTGACGGCATGATGAGCTATGAAGATAAAGTGATAAAAGTCTTAAATTTTCGTAAACTTATTGGTTTGGAGGGTTATGACGAAGAGCTTAGAGTCTTGTTCACAAAACTTAAACTGGGACATTCGGACTGGGTTGAAGAGTTGAAAAATTCGATTTATAGCGGCAACGAGTTTACTAAAACGACAAATCCGCATTTATGCGAACTTGGAAAGTGGATCGACGCGTTTACTTCTTTCGACGAAAGCGTCGCGTCCGTCTTTAGTAATTTGGTTAATTATCATAAGCAACTTCATCAAAAAGGCGGAGAAATTCTTGAGGAGTTCAAAAAGAACCCAAAAGACGCTAAGAAAAGATTTGACGTCGAGATGAACGATATTTACGCTCACACGATGAACGCTTTGGATTTGTTTATAAGTAAATTGGATATTATTTCCAATTCGCTACAAAAATTGATTCTTTACGAAAACAACGATATGGTGTTCGCCATTAAAGTCGATAGCATAGAAGACATATCGCACGTAAGCGAAGACAAAATTATGAACTCTAGTGAAAACGACACGAACGCGCAATTTTTACAACTTGACGGCGTTTTGGATTTAGACGGCGTTTTGATTAATCTAATTAAAACAGTAACTTTACCAAGTTAAGGGGATATTTATGGCCATTACGTATGAAAACAACGAAGCTATGTTCACATCGGTTATTTATGAAGACGAAGTTGTCCCGTTCAGGGACTATTTGCAAAATCAAGCGCCAGCGGAAGTGAAGTTTAACTTTAGCGAATGTGACGATATCCATTTGGCGATAGTGCAACTGATAATGGCGTATAAAAAGAATTACAAGTGCGCGTATGAATTTTCACAAAGTAAAAAACTTTTTCAAACTGTTTTGGAAGGATTTGACACTAGTGAAAACCATTGTAGTTAGCAATCGCAAAGGCGGTTCCGCAAAGACTACGACCGCGGTTAACGTCGCTAGCGGTTTAGCGCGGTTCGGTTCGGTCTTGCTTTTAGACTTTGACACGCAGGGACACGCGTCCATAGGCGTTGGTTGCGATTTAAGCGAGACTCTTGGCGTTCACTCTATTTTTGAAGGCAAAACGCTAAGCGAAACGTTTATCCCAACCGTTCACGACAACTTGACGTTGTCGCCAGCGCTCGCGTTTTTCGACGTATATGAGTACTCCGACTTGAGAGGCGTTTTAAAAAGCCGTTTTAAACATGAACGAATTGCGGATTTTTTCGACTATTGCGTCATTGACACGCCTCCAACGTTTGACGCTTTGCTAAAAAACTCTTTAGAAGTGGCGGATGTCGTTCTCATACCTTTCGTGCCGCATCATTTAGGGGTGGTCGCCGTTGGTCAGATGATGAGAGCCTTGTATAAAAGCGCTTCGGATTTCAACAGGACGCTTGCGGAAGTCTTGATACTGCCAGTTATGTACAATCCTCACGTAAACGAGCATAAAGATTCAGTGCAAAAAGTAAAGACGTCTTTTGGGGAGCACAAACTTTTGTCTCCAATCGGCATAGACATAAAACTGGCTCAACAATTCGAGTCAGGTTCTCCAATAGTCTTAGACGTTAAACGCTCAAAGGGTCTAAAAGATTACAACAGATGCGTCTCAGAATTGCTTACAAAACTTTAAAACAGGATAGAATTTGAAAATATTGATAGTTGACGACAACGCGACAAACAGAATGGTTCTTGAAGCCCTTTTGGAAGATTACATAAATCCAAATAAAGAAATTGTTTTTGAGATTGATGAAGCCAAAGATGGTGAAGAAGCCGTACAAAAAACTCAAACGAACACCTATGATCTCATTCTTATGGATATCAACATGCCAAATATGGATGGGATTCAAGCAAGCAGATTGATTCGTTCCAAAGATGAGAAGGTGATGATTATCGCGATTTCCGCGGCGGATGACGCTGAAAAACGAACTAGCATATTGAACAATGGAGCCGAAGACTATTGCTATCAAATAACAAACTTTAAAATAAGAACAGAAATTGCTATCGGAGTTA
>ERZ889078.2691-NODE-2691-length-12397-cov-300.473505_pt1 | contig 12397 bp, 12 predicted proteins | sample MGYA00521266_ERZ889078 | MGnify/ENA primary metagenome ERZ889078 (study PRJEB32303, sample SAMEA104408618) | aquatic metagenome | biome: Brackish water; feature: Pelagic; material: water | place: Baltic Sea | collected 2014-06-16T06:34:00 | depth 76,534 m ... | reverse complement strand
AAAAAACCCGCCTCACGGCGGGTTTTTTGGTACTTTTATGTGTTACTAGTTACTTTGTAAATAATGCGTAGATAACAGCAACTGCTGCTAGACCCACTAAACCATGAGAACCAAGGCTAGCAACAATACCAGTAATCGTGCCGATAACATCGCCACCGATAAATGGTACGCCTGCAGCGCCAGTTCCAAAAATTACTTGAACCACAACAGCTAGAGCAATCAAAGCTATACCAGCTTCAGTTAATTTTTTAATTGTACTTATAATAGTATCAAACATATTTTCCCCTCTTTAGTTTTTTTAGTAACTCAACTTCGTTATCGAGTTGTAAGCAATTTAGAGTGTTTTTTGATTAATGTCAAGTTTTATTGATGAAAAAATGCAAAAAAGTAGTATTTAAATGACTACATTTTGAAAAAATGAGATATTTTTAGCTCTATGGTGCTTACTGAGTAACAGATAGTACTATTCCAATAAAAATCACCATACCAATATAGTTATTATGCAAAAAAGCTTGAATACAGGCTGATTTTTCTCGATTTTTGATCAAAATTTGATGATAAATCATTAATAATGCACTCAAAAATACAGAAATATCATAATAAACACCTATTTCGAAAATTTGTGAAATTTTTAATAGGACGATTACTAGCCCAACTTGAAGCCCAGCAAGGATAATTCGATCATACTGTGCAAATAAAATTGCAGTGGATTTAACTCCGATTTTTAAATCCTCATCTCGGTCTGACATGGCGTACATCGTGTCATAAATAACCGTCCAAATAAGTGTCGCAGCAAAAATCCACCAAGCACTAACAGGCACCTCACCATTGGTTGCTGAAAAAGCCATAGGCACACTCATGGCAAAACTAGCACCTAAAACAAACTGAGGTAGGTGGGTCCAACGCTTAGTAAATGGATACAAAGTGGCTAAAAAAGCAGCAATGAAAGCCAGTTTAATAGTCAATGGATTGGTTAATAAAACCAGCCCAAAAGCAATCATGATTAAACCCGAAAATAACAGCAATGCTTTTGATGCTAAGATTTCACCAGAAGTGATGGGTCTATGTTTAGTACGTTGGACCAAATGATCAATCTTGCGATCTGCATAATCATTAATCACACAACCAGCTGAACGCATCAATACAACGCCTGCAACAAAAATACTAATCAACTCAGTCGATGGCCAGCCACCTGCTGCTAAAAATAATGCCCATAAAGTTGGCCATAAAAGCAGATAAATACCCACTGGCTTATTCAAACGCATTAGGCGAAAGTAAGGGTTCATAGTTTAGCTAGAAACTCTTCTAACTCTTTTGATAAAGGCGCTTGAACTTTTTGAATATCACCCGTTAATGGATTGGTAAAAGTAAGTTGATGTGCATGCAAAAATAAACGCTTGAGCCCGCGAAACTTTACTTGTCGGTCAAATTCTTTATCACCATACTTGTCATCACAAGCAATGGCGTGTTCGGCATATTTAGCGTGTGCTCGTATCTGATGAGTGCGGCCTGTTTCAATGGTGACTTCCACTAAAGAGGCAGAAAAATCATCCTTGGTGAAGTTTTTAAGCGGCTGAAAATGACTAACTGAATGCTTACCTTTGCTATCCACAACTGCATATCTCGAGTTTTGGTGAAGCGGTGCATCAATGGTGTGGCGTTTTTTTGACCAAACACCTTTAACCAAAGCAGTGTATCGCTTTTCCATCTCATGCTGGAACAGTTGCTCATGTAAATTTTTAAGTACACTACGTTTTTTAGCAATTAATAATACACCTGAAGTGGCGCGATCTAGACGATGAACTAATTCAATAGGATCTTTGTATACCGATCTTAGTGCCTCAATCACGCCCGTGTCGACACCACTGCCACTATGAACAGCGACGCCACTTGGCTTATTGATAATTAATAAACCCTTGTCTTCATAAATAATTGAATCTAGCAGTATCTTTTTAAGGCTATCAGAAACATGTGTCGTTTTCTTTTCATTGACGCTAACGGGTGGCACGCGAACAATATCATTTATCTCAAGCTTATAATCTGCTTTTTTCCTACCCTTGTTAACTCGCACTTCCCCCTTACGAATAACACGATAAATATGCGATTTAGGCACACCTTTAAGGATCTTAACTAAAAAATTATCTAGGCGTTGGCCTTGTGAAAATTCATCAATTGTTTGATAAGTAACAGCCATTATTTTGAGAAAAACAAGCGGTTAAAGTTTTCAGTTGTTGTGCTAGCAATTTCTTCAATACTCACCCCTCTAATTTCAGCTAACTTTTGCGCGACATAATAAGTATACGCAGGGGAATTTGGCCTTCCTCTATTAGGTACCGGTGTTAAATAAGGTGCATCCGTTTCTACTAGTAGACGATCAGCGGGCACTTTTTGAGCCACTTCACGCAACGCCTGGGCGCTCTTAAAAGTGATAATCCCAGAAAATGAAATATAAAAACCTAAGTCCAATGCTGCTTTAGCGGTTTCCCAATCCTCAGAAAAACAGTGCATAACGCCAGCATTTGCCTTCTCTTCAGTCATAATTTTAATGGTGTCTTGCTTGGCTTCGCGCGTGTGAATAATCATTGGCTTACCTGATTGATTTGACGCAGCAATATGGCGCCTAAAACGGTCTCGCTGCCAATCAGCTGTTTCTTTTTTGACATGGAAATAGTCAAGTCCTGTTTCACCAATGGCGATAATATTATCATCATCTGCAAGCGCTAATAATTCATCAACAGTTGGGTCTTTGCCTTCTTGCTCAGTCGGATGTACACCCACTGAAGCGTAGATTTGTGCATAATTTTTGGCTAATGAAAACACCTCATCAAAATGTTCTAAATCAATACAAACACAAAGAAACTCCTTAACAGAAAGCTCCTTTGCTTGTGCAAGCATGCTGTCGATACTGCCGCCAAACTGATCTAAATCAACACGGTCTATATGACAATGTGAATCAATAATATGCATATTATAAGCCTAGCTTTTTAAACCAATTTTTGGCTTTACCATCTAAATCATTGGTTAGAGTATTGAGCTTTCCTTGAAGTTGGCGGCGCGCACTTTCTTTAATCTCTTGTTCGCTGAGTTTTAACCCTTTCTTTTCAACTTCAGCTTGAATACGGGTTAAGGCAACTTTCATAATCTCTGAACCAATCTTCGCTAATGGAATGCCGTTTTGTCCACCAAAGTTATTAATAATAACATTTGGCACAACAACAGTCTCTTTAAGCCACTTAGTATCAACAAACAGCTGAGTATTGACAAACTTAAGTTGATTAATTTTTACTCGATAAGACTCTGCATGACTCGACTCATGTTCTGAAGAGTACTCAATCGATGGTTTTTGATTTGCAACTTTTGGCTGCTGATTTAACTGATTCAATATTTCAACCAAGTTTACCTGGCCATCATTTTGCTCCAATGTAAATAGTAATCCATCAAACTCAAGCTGCTCTAGTACTACTAGCTCATCATGAGTTTGCTCGGATAAAGAGGCAGTCAGATGATTTAAAACAAAGGCATTTTTATTGGAAAAGTTGGTCGGATTTGCGACTTCAATAAAATCAATATTGACCTGAGCCTGGTCCCAATCACTCCTAAATTCAGCGACGCTAACAGGGGTGCCGAGTGATTTTTGTGCATAAGTTTCGGCAACATTTTTGGCAATTGTGTCAAACAAGGTGACAACAGTGATAAGACTAATAAGTATAAATATTAGTAAATAATAAAAGATTTTTTTCATATTTAACTGGGTTTGATTTCTAAAAAATAACGTTGATCTGATACATAAGGCACACTTACTTGATGCGCTTGAACTGTAAAGTTTTTGAGCGCTTCATTCTCAAAGTGGTTTCCTTTCATCAGTAAATAATGACCATTATCACACAATAAGTGCTGAGTAAGACTTAAGGTTTTATCAACCTCTGCAAATGCTCTGGAAATAATCTGACCAAAACATTGCTCAGCAATGTAATTCTCAACTCGCTGATGAACAACGGTTAGGTTTTTTAATTCTAGATTTGTTTTAGCAAACTGCATAAAACGGCATTTTTTACCGACTGTATCTAGCACTGTAACACTTAACTCTGGCTTCATAATACTAATCACAATCCCTGGTAAGCCGGCCCCAGAACCTACATCTAGTAGCGGCTCTTTTGTAATATAAGGCATCACAGAAAGACTGTCTAACAAATGTTTTTTAACCCCTTCATCTAGATGGCGAATAGCACTTAAATTAACTGTTTTATTCCACTTGATAATAAGCTCTAAATACTGCATTAACTTTGATACTTGCACTTCATCAAGATCAATGCTCATTTTTTTTGCACCCGCTATCAATAATGCTTTATCCGTCATGATTTTTTATAAGTTTTAAGATAAACCAATAAAATAGAAATAGAAGCAGGTGTAACACCTTGTATTCGACTTGCTTGTCCAATAGTTTCAGGCTGATGCTGAGTTAGCTTTTGACGCACTTCAGCGGATAAGGCTTGAATGGTATGGTAATCCATGTTAGTTGGTAGTGCAGTATTTTCATTTTTACGGTATTTTTCAATCTCTTCCATCTGACGTTTAATGTAGCCTGCATACTTGATGTTGTTTTCAACCACGCCAATGAGTTTTTCGTCGTCCAAATAAGGCTTTCCAGAATCGATCTGTCTCAGAATTTTATAATCAACTGTAGGGCGCTTAAGTAGTTCCGATAAAGAATACTCATGACTAAGCTTTTGCCCTAGCACTTCACTTGCCTGGACATCACTCGCTTGAACCCAGGTAGTTTCTAGACGCTGTTTTTCTTGATTAATCGCTGCATATTTTTGCTCAAAGATTCGGTATCTATCCTCGCTAATTAATCCCAATTTTCTAGCCACAGGCGTTAGGCGCTCGTCTGCATTATCTTCACGTAAGAGTAATCGATACTCCGCTCTAGAGGTGAACATACGGTATGGCTCATTGGTGCCTTTGGTAATCAAATCATCCACCATAACACCTATATAGCTCTCATCACGCTTAGGTATCCATGCTTCTTTACCCTGGACCGCGCACGCTGCATTAATACCTGCTAGCATGCCTTGGGCTGCCGCTTCTTCATAGCCTGTTGTGCCATTAATTTGGCCAGCAAAATACAAACTCTTAATGCGTTTAACTTCCAATGTCTGCCTCAAACCGCGCGGATCAAAAAAGTCATACTCAATCGCATAGCCTGGGCGCACAATTTGTGCATTTTCAAAACCTTTAATTGAATGAATAAAGTCTACTTGCACCTCATATGGCAACGAGGTCGAAATACCATTTGGATATACTTCATTGGTAGTGAGACCTTCTGGTTCAACAAAAATTTGATGAGAATTACGTTCTGCAAAACGAACAACTTTATCTTCAATTGATGGACAATATCGTGGACCAATGCCTTCAATGTTGCCTGTATACATAGGAGAATCTTTTAAACCAGCACGAATAAAGTCATGTGCCTTTTCATTTGTATGGGTGATAAAGCATGAGATCTGATCTGGATGATCAGAATGTTTACCCATAAAAGAGAAGCTAGGTATTGGTTGATCGCCTTTTTGTTCCTCCATGAGAGAAAAATCTAACGTTCTCCCATCTAATCTTGGTGGGGTACCGGTTTTTAAACGGCCAACACCCAGATCATATTCGCGTAATTTTCTAGATAGAGGATTAGAGGGTGCATCACCTGCACGACCCCCTTGAAAATTCTTTTGGCCAATGTGAATGATGCCGCCCAAAAAAGTACCTGAAGTCAAAATTACCTTATCAGCACTAAAGGTTAGTCCCATTTGGGTTACCACACCAGTGACGACATCATTTTTAATCACCAAGTCATCAACTGCTTGCTGGAATAAAGACAGATTCTCTTGATTTTCTAAAGCATATCGAATAGCTGCCTTATACAAAACCCTATCAGCTTGAGCGCGTGTTGCTCGAACAGCAGGACCTTTAGATGCGTTCAGAGTTCGAAATTGAATACCAGATATATCAATAGCTCGTGCCATGGCCCCACCCATTGCATCAATCTCTTTAACTAAATGCCCTTTTCCAATCCCACCAATAGCAGGGTTACAGCTCATTTGTCCTAAGGTTTCAATGTTATGAGAAATGAGTAGCGTATCAACGCCCATACGAGCAGAAGCAAGCGCTGCTTCTGTTCCTGCATGACCGCCACCAATAACAATGACCGAATAATGTGGTTTTTGACTCATTTACTTCCCTTGGTAATAAAAAAAGGCCCGTTATAAACGAGCCCTTCTGATACTTGATCTTTAGGCGCTTACTTAATGTTAGCGTCTAACTCGCCTGATAAATATCTTTGACTCATTACATCTAATGAAGATACTTTGATTTTATCTGCCTGACCAGCCGAACCGAACGCTTCAAAACGTGCAGCACAGATTTCAGACATTGCATTTGTTGAATCTTTTAAGAACTTACGCGGATCAAAGTTTGATGTATTTTCAATCAAGTGCTTACGCACTGCACCCGTAGAAGCCATACGCAGATCTGTATCAATGTTTACTTTACGTACGCCATTCTTAATGCCTTCTTGAATTTCAGATACCGGCACACCGTAAGTTTGGCCCATATCACCACCATGCGAATTAATGATTTCTAACCATTCTTGTGGCACTGAAGAAGAGCCGTGCATCACTAAGTGTGTATTTGGCAAACGTGCGTGAATCTCTTTAATACGGTCAATACGTAGAATTTCACCATCCGGCTCTTTAGTAAATTTGTAAGCACCGTGTGAAGTGCCAATAGCAATTGCTAATGCATCAACGTTAGTCGCTTTAACAAAATCAGCTGCCTCTTCAACACCTGTTAATAGCATATCAAGATCTAATTTACCTTCAGCACCGTGGCCATCTTCTTCGCCCATTTCACCTGTTTCAAGTGAGCCTAAACAACCTAATTCACCTTCAACAGAGACACCACCTGCGTGTGCCATTTTCACAACTTCAGCAGTTACTGCAACGTTGTACTCAAATGAAGCTGGTGTTTTACAATCTGCCTCTAAAGAGCCATCCATCATTACTGATGAGAAACCTGACTGGATCGAACGCAAACATACTGCCGGCTCTGAACCATGATCTTGGTGCATTACTACTGGGATATGTGGGTACATCTCAGTTGCTGCAATAATTAAGTGACGTAAGAACGGCTCGCCTGCATAACCACGCGCACCTGCAGAACCCTGCATAATAACGGGTGAATTGGTCTTATCAGCAGCTTGCATAATTGCATGAACCTGCTCCATATTATTTACGTTAAACGCTGGCATGCCATAGCTGTTCTCTGCGGCGTGATCTAATAGTTCTCTTAATGAAATTAACATATTTTCTCCTTTACTTAATTGCTATTTAATAGTTAGCATCACCGACACGAAGAATTTTCATCATGTTGGTTCCACCTGATTTATCTTTATACTCACCTTTGGTTAATACTACCAAATCTCCCTCTTCAACAACACTTTTTTTAGTAAGTGTATTAATAACTGTCTGATTAACATCAGACCAGTCTGAGCAGGTATCTTTATCAATGCCACATGGATATACTCCGCGGTACAGAGTAACTTTGCGCAATGTCTGAATATTGTCTGACATTGCGTAAATTGAAATGCCAGAGCTAATTCTTGACATCCACATTGCTGTCTTTCCTGTCTGAGTCAACGATGCTACAACCTTTGCCCCTAAATGATTAGCGGCGTACATAGCACTCATAGCGATGGTCTCATCAACATATTCAAATGATTCATTCAATCTATGATGCGATTCTTTAGCAATTGGATTCTTTTCAGCTTCAAGGCAAACTTCTGCCATAGTGCGTACTGCATTTTCAGGAAAATTTCCTGCTGCTGTTTCTGCTGAAAGCATTACCGCGTCAGTGCCATCAAGTACCGCGTTAGCCACGTCAAATACTTCAGCACGTGTTGGAATTGGGTTCTCAATCATTGACTCAAGCATTTGCGTTGCAGTAATAACAATGCGATCATTTGCTCGTGCCATTTGAATAAGGCGTTTTTGCTGTGCCGGTAATTGTGCATCACCAATTTCAACACCCAAATCACCGCGAGCCACCATAATGCCGGCAGACTCATGGATAATATCTTGAATAGTTTCTTCTTCTAATGATTCGGCGCGTTCAATCTTTGAAATCACGCCTGCTTCACAATTAGCCTTAACTAATAATTCTTTGGTTTCACGAACATCATCACCACTAATTGGAAATGATAAAGCGACATAATCAGCTCTTGCTTTCGCTGCAATAAGAATATCTTTTTTATCTTTTTCAGTTAATGCATTAGCTGACAAGCCTCCACCACGCAAGTTTATACCCTTCTTATCAGATAAAATTCCACCTTGAATGACGGTGGTATTAATCTTACTGCCTTTAATGTCGCTAACTTCTAGAACGATTTTTCCATCATCTAGAATTAGAATGTTGCCCGGCTTAACTTCTTGAGGCAATGTTTTATAGGAAATTCCAACAGATGCTTGATCGCCTGATAACTTATCCTTCTCAGCGTCTAAAGTAAAACTATCACCATTATTTAAAGTGATCTTAATACCGTCTTTAAAAGAAGCAATTCGAATTTTTGGTCCTTGCAGGTCCATCAATACACCAACATAAGTATCGTTAGCCTCAGCCCAATCACGAACCGCCTTAACCCTACCCAAGTGCTCTTCTTCAGAGCCATGAGAAAAATTAATGCGCACAACATTAACACCTGCTTTTAGAATACTATCTAAAACACCAGGTCTATCCGTTGCTGGACCTAGGGTTGCTAAGATTTTTGTTCTTCTAATCAAGCGCTACTCCGCTGCTCTTTGTTCTAGAATTTCTACTGCCGGTAATTTTTTACCTTCAAGAAACTCTAAGAAAGCGCCGCCACCTGTAGAAATATAGCTGATTTTATCTTCAATGCCATACTTATCAACTGCTGCTAATGTATCACCACCACCTGCAATTGAAAATGCATCAGAATCGGCAATTGCCATCGCTAATGTTTTTGTACCACCAGCAAATTGATCAAACTCAAATACGCCCACTGGGCCGTTCCATACAATTGTGCCTGCGCTTTTCATAATTTCAGCTAATGCGTTCGCAGAATTTGGACCAATGTCGAAAATCATGTCATTATCAACAACTTCTGTCGAAGCTTTCGTTGTAGCTTGTGCAGTTTCCGAAAATTCCTTACCGGTTACTACATCAGTTGGTACCGGGATTGCACAGTCTTTCATTAATTTTGCAGCTGTTGGAATTAAATCATTTTCGCATAACGATTTTCCAACATTGTGACCTTGTGCTGCAATGAAAGTATTAGCAATACCGCCACCAACAACTAGTTGGTCAACAATCTTAGATAAAGATTCTAATACCGTTAACTTAGTTGAAACCTTAGAGCCGCCAACAATCGCAACCATTGGGCGCCTAGGATTATCAAGTGCTTTACCTAATGCTTCAAGCTCACCTGAAAGTAGTGGGCCAGCACAAGCAACCGGTGCATACTTAGCAACCCCGTGTGTTGAAGCTTGAGCGCGGTGCGCAGTACCAAAAGCATCCATAGCAAAGATGTCACACATCGCTGCCATTTGTTTTGATAGTGCATCATCATTGGCCATTTCGCCAACATTAAAACGTACGTTCTCACATAAAACAACTTCGCCATCTTCCATGTCAACACCATTTAACCAGTCTTTTTCCAAGCGTACTGTGACACCTAAAATCTCTGTCAAGCGATCTGCAACAGGCTGCAAAGTAAATTCATCACTGTATTCGCCTTCTGTCGGACGACCAAGATGTGACATTAATAATACTTTTGCACCTTGTTTCATTGCCATCTGAATAGTTGGCACTGATGCTTTAATTCGCTTGTCACTGGTTACCACGCCGTCTTTAATAGGCACGTTTAAATCTTGACGAATTAGCACTTTTTTAGAGCCAAGATCTAGATCTGATAAATTGATAACTGACATAATTTTCTCCTAGTTATTTATGCAATTGACTGATCAATTATATTGATCAGTGCTTGCTCAACTGGATCGATCACTAGAGATAAATCTAAATCAGTCAATTGAGCAATATGTTTAGTGGGTGACGCCATTCCAACTTTAGTGGCACCATCCTTTGTATATACTGAAATTCGACAAGGTAAGACACTTGCCAAATCCATATCCATTTCCAGGATATTCTTCGCAACCACTGGGTTGCAAATTTCAAACACATGACATTCTTCGGCTAATGTCTGGCCTTTTGAGGCTAGTGTTTGTTTAATATCATAAGAATACAGAATTCCAAATTTATTGTTTGGAACTGCTTCTTTTAATTTTTCAATAACTTCTTCAACACTAAGTTGAGAGTCTTTGATGATTAAATCTGGCATATAGATAACACGACTCACCAAGGCAAGTCGATGTTTTAAATATTAAGCTATGTGTTGTACTAAACGAAGCATGTTACATGTGTAACCATACTCGTTATCATACCAAGACACTACTTTCACAAACGTATCGTCTAATGCAATACCTGCACCAGCATCAAAGATTGAAGATTGGCTAATACCACGGAAGTCTGAAGAAACAACCGCTTCATCAGTGTAACCCAACGTACCTTTCATAGGGCCTTCTGAGGCTTTTTTCATTGCCGCACAAATTTCTTCGTAAGTTGCTGGCTTATCAAGCTCACAAGTTAAGTCAACTACTGAAACGTCAACTGAAGGAATACGAAAAGCCATGCCTGTTAACTTACCGTTAAGTTTTGGTAATACAACGCCTACTGCTTTTGCAGCACCAGTTGATGAAGGAATGATGTTTTCAAATACTGCACGACCACCTCTCCAATCTTTCATTGAAGGGCCATCAACTGTTTTTTGTGTTGCTGTTGACGCATGAACCGTTGTCATAAGACCACGCTTTAAGCCCCAGTTATCATCGATAACTTTCGCAATTGGCGCAAGACAGTTAGTTGTACAAGAAGCAGCTGAAACAATCGCTTGACCTGCATACTCAGTGTGGTTAACACCGTATACAAACATTGGCGTACCGTCTTTAGAAGGTGCTGATTGAACAACTTTCTTAGCACCTGCATCAATATGTGCTTGACAAGATTCTTCAGTTAAGAAAAAGCCCGTACAATCGATAACGATTTCTGCACCAATTTCGTCCCACTTAAGGTCTGCAGGATTACGTTCAGCTGAAAGACGAACTTTCTTACCGTCGATAATAAAGTTGTTACCTTCAACCGCTACTTCACCGTCAAAACGGCCTTGTGCTGTATCATACCTAAGCATATATGCTAAGTAATCATTTTCTAATAAGTCGTTAATACCAACTACTTCTAATTCTGGGAAGTCCTTTTTAATTGCACGAAATGCCATGCGACCAATACGACCAAAACCATTAATACCTACTTTAATTGTCATACTACTACTCCTTTTACTTTATTAATAAAATTAAGAACAACTGCCACAACAGCCGTCTTTAAAAAGCCCATCAATTGTGTTTACAACATTCTCAACTGTGAAGCCAAATTCTTTAAATAATTGATCTGCTGGTGCAGACTCGCCGAATGATTTCATGCCAACGATAGCGCCTTCTAAACCAACATACTTGTACCAACCGTTGTCAATACTCGCTTCAATTACAACACGCTTAATACCTGTTGGTAAAACACTTTCTTTGTATTCACCATCTTGCTTGTCAAATCTTTCAGGACAAGGCATAGAAACTACGCGAACATTTTTGCCCGATGCTTGTGCAGATTCAACTGCTAAGCCCACTTCAGAACCTGTTGCAATAACAACAACATCTGGCGTGCCATCGCAATCTTTAAGTACGTAACCGCCTTTTGAAATATTAGCAACTTGCTCAGCTGTTCTCTCGTTTGGCGCTAGCGCTTGACGTGAGAATACTAATGCAGTTGGGCCATTATCTCTAATAATTGCTTCTTTCCATGAAACAGCTGATTCAGTTGCATCACAACCTCTCCATGTTTCAAAGTTAGGGATAACGCGCATTGTCGCTAATTGCTCAACTGGCTGATGCGTTGGACCATCTTCGCCCAGACCAATAGAGTCATGCGTGTAAACGTAAATTGTGCCAATCTTCATTAAAGCAGACATACGCAATGCGTTGCGCATGAATTCCATAAACATGAAGAACGTCGCGCCATAAACTTTAAAACCACCATGTAGAACCATGCCGTTCATCATGTGTGCCATACCAAACTCACGAACACCCCAAGAGATGTAGTTACCGTTTGCGTTGTCTGCATTTACTTTAACAGTACCTGACCAGTTGGTTAGATTAGAGCCTGTTAAGTCAGCAGAACCACCAAACATCTCTGGTAATAATGGACCCATCGCTTCGATCGTTTTTTGTGA
>ERZ889078.2681-NODE-2681-length-12421-cov-47.903768_pt1 | contig 12421 bp, 16 predicted proteins | sample MGYA00521266_ERZ889078 | MGnify/ENA primary metagenome ERZ889078 (study PRJEB32303, sample SAMEA104408618) | aquatic metagenome | biome: Brackish water; feature: Pelagic; material: water | place: Baltic Sea | collected 2014-06-16T06:34:00 | depth 76,534 m ... | reverse complement strand
ACTTATCCAAAATAATTTAGGCGAATTTTATCATTTTTCCGTATAATTTGCACAACACAAACAAAAGTAATGAAGGTTTATAAGAATAAAATGATACAAAATGCACACAATGCTTACAACTCTGGAGATTTTCAAACAGCTTTTGAACTCTATACACAACTCGCCGATTCTGGAAATGCTGATGCTCAAACATCATTAGCCTTTATGTACCAAACAGAGCGAGCTTGCACAAAAGATGAAGCTAAAGCTTTAGAACTTTACACAAAAGCTGCTGAGGCAAAACAGCCTTATGCACTTTTTAATCTTGCGATTTTGTACTCAAATGGAATTGGCGGCGTCGCGCATGATCAATTTAAAGCGCACGACTTACACATGGAAGCTGCAACTAGAGAAGTTCCACCTGCGATGTACGAGGTGGCTTTAATGCTAGAACGCGGACTTGGCTGTATGCAAAATTACTCTGAGGCTGCTTTTTGGTATGAAGAGGGAGCTAAACGTGGACATTTAGAGTCTTTTAATAATCTTGGTGCTTTATACAAAGAAGGTCATGGAGTTCCTCAAGATAATGCTCGAACATTTGTTTGTTTTTCTCGTGCGGCGGAAGGTGGACTTGCAGAGGGTTTATACAATCTAGGTATGCTTTATGATCAAGGTATAGGGTGCGCACAAGACCATGACAAGGCACTTGATTTATGTAGAAAGGCTGCTTATAAAGGGCATGCAAAAGCAAAACAAATTATTGCTGGTCTTCAAGAAGAAGGCAAGATTGTATTTTAAGGAGTTCCCATTTTTACAGGACTAATAAGAGAGATAGCAACTGTTAAAAGTTTAGTAGGCAGTACGCTAAGCATTAGAGCCAAGCATAAAGCTGGGCTTGGTGATTCTATCGCTATTAATGGCGCATGTTTGACTGTTGTAAAAGTTTTAAATGACGGTTTTGCAGTGGAACTTTCACCAGAATCTCAAAATCTTCTTGCGATGGACAACTATAAAAATGAAGTGCACATTGAACCTGCTATGATGATGGGCGATAGATTTGAGGGGCATATTGTTCAAGGGCATGTGGATTGTATCGGCTCCGTAAAAGAGATTAAAAACAGTGGAAATTCTTTTGATGTTTTCATCTCTTTACCTAAAAAATTTATCCCTTTTGTCGTACCTAAAGGTTCTATAACGATAGACGGAGTGAGTCTTACAGTCAATGATGTGAATGCTGAGAGTTTTAGACTCACTATCATTCCTCATACAATGAAAGAAACGCTTTTTAGAAACTATAAAAAAGGTTCTAAGGTAAATATCGAAACAGATATGTTTGCGCGTTATGTTTCGCATATTATTTCTCATCAAACTAAAACTTCCACAGAGTTAAGCTGGAATGATGTTGATGCTATTTCGGCTCACTACTAGGTGAAAGAAAAAGTACTCAAAGACGTCTTCGGACACAATAGCTTTCGAGAATTTCAAGAAGAAGGTGTGGATGCGATTTTAGAAGGTCGTGACCTTATGATGATACTTCCAACTGGTGGTGGAAAATCTCTTGTGTATCAACTTCCCTCTCTTATAAAAGATGGCGTAAGCATCGTTATTTCACCGCTTATCGCACTTATGCAAGATCAGGTGTCTTCACTTAAGGCGCAAAATATCCAAGCAGATATGATAAGCTCAGCACAATCTCAAGATGAGATAGAGGAGATTCTTTATCTTTTACGCATGAAACAATTGAAATTTCTCTATCTTTCACCAGAGCGCTTAAACACTCAATGGACGTATGACCTACTAAGCACACTTGACATCAATTTTTTTGTGGTGGATGAAGCGCATTGCATCTCTCAGTGGGGACATGAATTTCGTGATGATTACAGAGCTTTGGGAAATTTAAAACATAACTTTCCAGATACAAATATTTGTGCCTTCACCGCAACTTCCACTGAGAATGTCACACAAGACATCATCCATGAACTTCAACTCAAGAATCCTCTTTTACTTCGTGGAAAAGTCTTTCGTAAAAATCTTTTTATCTCAGCTGAGAGACGTATCGTAAACGGTTATCCGCAACTGCAAAATTTTCTCGCGCGTCATAGTGGTGAAAGTGGTATTATCTATGTAAGTTCTCGAAAAAAAGCTGAAGAGTTGAGTGCTTTTTTAAACACTAAAGGCTATAAATCTTTAGCCTATCATGCAGGATTGCCAAATCATATCCGTGAGCAAAACTTTAAAATATTTGTAAATGATAAAGTAGACATCATGGTCGCAACTATTGCATTTGGAATGGGGATAGACAAAAGTGATATCCGTTTTGTTGTGCATATGTCTTTACCAAAATCTCAAGAGAACTATTATCAAGAGATAGGTCGCGCTGGACGTGATGGTGAAGATAGTGAAGTACTTCTTCTTTTTAATGCCGCAGATATGCTAATGCAAAAACAGTTTTTACACAACATCGAAAATATCGACTATCGCGCACATCTTGAGACAAAAATCGACGGAATTTATAAATACTCCACAAGCGAGATATGTTTTCACCAACAACTCGCTGAGTATTTTGACGATGCACTTGAGGCGTGCAAAGACAGATGTGACAACTGCTTAAACACGGATTCAAAACGTCAAGATATTACAAAACAAGCTCAAATGCTCTTAAGTGCTATATACAAAACTGCTCAAAACTTTGGTAAAAATTATATAGTGGACATACTAAGAGGTTCAAAAGAGCAAAAACTGTTAGCGAATGATGCAGATAAACTCTCAGTGTATGGAATCGGGACTGCTCTTAGTAAAAAAGAATGGTTTATAGTTTTGGAGAGATTACTAGAACTTCGCATTGTTACTATGGGTGAATTTTCTGCTTTAAAACTTACAGATGCTGCTGTAGAAATTTTAAAATCTTTAAAAAATATAGATATAAAATCCTCCCGTCTGGATGTAGATAAAAAAACAAAAGCTGTCAAACAAAAAGAAGAATTTGACTACGATGAAGCACTTTTTGAAGCCCTTCGTCAAAAACGTGCTGAAATTGCCAGCAAGAAAGGTGTACCTGCATATATAATATTTGGCGATAAAACACTCAAACATTTAGCAAACGAAAAGCCCTTTGATAAAAACAGTATGCTAGAAGTCAATGGTGTTGGTGAAAAAAAGTTTGAACAGTTCGGTGAAGAGTTCTTGAGCGTTATTAATCCATAAGAGATTTTACATCTGGGTTGCAAGAGATTTTATGTGGCATATCGACAATTTTGAAGCCGTCTAACTTAGATGGTGAAGCAAGAGTTGCATCTCTATAATCTTCACCACTATTTATGTAAATGTTAAAACCATTTTCATACAAAGCAAGACGTGTTGCAAGAGCGATAGAATACGTTGTTAAAACAGCGTCTTGCTTTATGATTCTTTTTATAGCTGCAAAATACTCTTTCGTCCAAAGCATTGGATTTGAAGAGGGTGAAAAAGCGTCTTGGTAGACAATATCAAACTTCATTTTTTCAAACTTTAAAATATACTCTCTTGCATCACCCAAAAACACTTCTATGTGAAATTGTTCATCCGTATAAAAACCATGCGAAACTATCTCTAAAATTATATGTTTTATAGATTCAAATTCTTTTGGATAGGTGAAGTTGCGTAAAGAATAAACTAAATCTGCGTCTAGTTCTGGTGAATAAATATTTACTTTTGTAGTCAAGTTATTTTGTTTAAGATAATAAATAGTAGCTAAAGTATTAAAACCTAAACCAAAACAAATATCTAAAATGTTTAATGCTTCTTTATCTTTTTGGATTCTAAGTGCTGGAATAACGTGCTTTATGAGTGATTCATACAAAGCACCATCTTTTGTGGAGTGATAATGTTCACCGTATTCTTTTGAGTATGCAGTAAAAGAACCGTCTTCACTCAAAGTCATTAAATGAAGGGAGTTGTTAAAACTATTGTCTATCATACAAATCTATATTTTTAGTCTTAATTCTTTTTCTATCACTTGGGCTGAAGACTCTTTATTATACAAATCTCCTTGCATTTCATAACAAGCATTATCAAATAAAAAATCCTGCTGTTCTTTTGTCTGAACTCCCTTTGCTGTAATAGCAAGATTCAAATTTTTTGCTGTCGCTATGATTGTTTTAATAATAGCTTCATTCTCTTTTATATTATGAATTAAAAAGCGATTTATTTTTAAACGGCTTAGGGATAATTTTGCAAGATACACGAGAGATACATTATTGCTTGCAAAATTATCAAGGGCTACGTCAATACCAAGTTTTTTAAGAGTATTGAGGGTAGCAACAAGATGTTTAGCTTCTAGTGTGAACTTGCTCTTAGTAATATCAAGACATAAATTCCCTTTAATACACTCGTTCTCTAGCATGAGTTGCTTCATATCTTCTAAAAAGCCTTTTTCCTCAAGTCTTGCAAAAGATATATTTAAAGAAAGAACCCCAGGGCGTAATCCATCCTCATGCCATATTTTATACTGACGTACAGCTTCTTGGGTTACCCATTTATCAATACTACTCACAAAACCTATCTCTTCACTCAAAGGTATAAATACATCTGGTTCAACAAGACCCATAACTGGATTTTTCCAACGTGTGAGCGCTTCGATCCCAATTATAACATCCTCTTGTGCGTTATACACAAGCTGATAATAGACTTGTATTTCATTATTTTGTATAGACTCTACTAATTCATGTTCTATTTTTGAATTGCTAAAAGCTTGTTCTGAGAGTTCTGGTGTATAAAACTTATATCCATTTCCTCCATCTTTTCTCACTAAGTCCATCACTGAAAATGCATGATAAAGGATACTCATAGTTTCTACTTTATCGTTAGGAAACATGGAAATCCCAATACTAAAACTACATTTAATTTTATGATGTTTTACGAAAAATATTTCATCTGGAATTTTCATGATATCTTCAACTGCTGCGTTAACGAAATCGATATCTTCAAAACTCTCAAGAATAACTAAAAATTCATTGTCATTTACCCTAGCTACCGTATCATTATTTTCAACAGTATCTACTAGTTTATCCGATAAAATTTGTAAAAATTCATTTATAACATCAAAACCTAAAGAGCTATTAACTTGCTTGAAATAATCTACCCCAATATATAAAACAGCAATTTTATTCTCATATCTCTTTGCATTTCTGATGGACTGACTTAAACGGTCTACAGCAACAGGGATACTTACGAGATCTGTAAGTTCATCATGACCAACTTCGTATTGAAGTTCTCTTTCAATTATAAAATGTTCTTGAAGACTTTTTTTCAGTCTATATACCCAAATGAGTAAAGATATTACCGCAAGAGATAGACATAGAATGAGGATGAGAAAAGAAGTCAAAAAAGTCTCAATGGATTTAGTTTGCCAATATCATGCATGTCGCTTTTCATATCTTTTGTGCTTGTATCCATATGTTCTAGATTTTTAGACATGCTTGATATCGTATCAGTCATTTTATTGACATCCACACTCATCTCTTTTGTACTTGTATCCATTGAATGAATATACTTTGTCATTGAATCCATATTTTGTTCTATCGCTTTCATGCTTGATGACATCGAATCGATATTTAACACGATTTTCTCCGTATGCACACTAAGCGTAGTCACGAGTCCTGCTAAAATATAGCCTACAACTATGACAACTAGGGAGATTACAAATAGTACTACATAGGAAAATATTTTATTGCTACTGCTATCTGTACGAATTGCATCAGCAATTTTGGCTTCACGTTTTCTATACATGTGTTATCATCCTTAAAGAACTTTTTAAACTATGGTCAGGCACTTGCATTATAGCTAAAACTTATAAATTTCTCAAAAGGATTGTTGTGTTCTTTTTCAAACAAACGGAAGAAAAAAAATTTCAAAAACTTTTCAAGTGGGCTGACAAGTTATCCATACCCGAAAATAAATTTCCACGAGATATAGATATACTCACAGGTTTAACAAAGCTTGACTTATCCGGCAATCAAATAACACAAATTCCCTCAGAGATAGAAAACTTAACAGCTTTGAGCTGCTTAAATCTATCAGATAATGAAATAAGCAGTATCCCTCAATCGATATGTCAGCTGAAGAATTTAAAAAAACTTTATTTAGATGAGAATAGAATTACAGAAGTTCCTCAAGAGATAGAGTGTCTTATTCACCTAAAAGAGCTTTCCTTGCACGGAAACCAAATAAGTATATTTCCTAAAGAAATATTAAAACTTCTCAACTTAGAAAAACTTCACCTTGATGACAATCAAATTATAGAAATCCCAAGTACAATAGAAAATTTAAAGAAATTGACTGCGCTGTATCTGGACGAGAATAGATTAACTCAACTGCCAAAAGAAATAGGAAATTTAACAAACTTACTCGAATTAAATCTAGCAAATAATCAGATAACACACCTACCTTCACAGATTGGAGAGCTAATAGAACTGGTAAAATTAAATGTATCTCACAACAAGATAAGCAAGCTTCCCAAAGAGATAAAAAACTTACTTGATCTAAGTTGGCTTAATATAGACGGTAATAAAATAGAAGATTTGTCTTCTTAGGAATCAAAATTAAATAATTCCTTATTCTACCTTGCTAAGATCTAGTGCTAGCGCGTCATTATCCATAATATCTATATCTTTGTTTAACACAGCTTGTGCTATAGCTTTTGCATCATCAAGTGAGTGCATTTTATATGTTCCGCATTGGTAAAGATTTAATTCTGGAATATCTTTTTGCTCTTGAACATTAAGAACATCTTTCATTGCTGCTTCCCAAGCCTTTACTACTCTTTCTTCATTTGGCTTACCAAGTACACTCATATAAAATCCTGTACGGCAACCCATCGGTGAAAGGTCAATTATCTCAGTATCGCTAGAGTTTAGGTGGTTACGCATAAAACCTGCAAATAAATGCTCTAGAGTATGTATACCTTCTTGAGATAATATCTCTTCGTTTGGTTTAACAAAACGTAAATCAAAAACTGTAATGTCATCACCGTGTGGTGTTTTCATTCCCTTAGCTTTTCTAACTGCTGGTGCGGGCATAATAGTATGGTCTACTGTAAATGAGTCTAATAATGGCATAGAATAAATTCCTTAATTTTAATTAGAAGTATTCTAGCAAGTTTTGATTTGTTTTTGTTGAAGAGAGAAAATTAATAGATTATTTTTTAGTATCTTCTTTGAAGTAATCTTCCATTTTTTTACCTAAGTCTTCCACACTAAACAAAAAACCTATTCCAACTCCAAGTATAGAAGTAATTATAAAAAAAATCCACATTCCTGTACTTATTTCCATCCGAATTTCCTTTAATTTTTTAGAATTCTAAGCAAATTGTACTTAAAAACAGCTAGTTGTTGTTTTTTCTCTTAGTTAAAAAATCAATTGCTTCAAGCGCATCTTTAAATATTATGTCTGTATGTTTACGTAAACTTTCTTCATTGTCATACCCGCTTAAAACGCCTATAGAATTTACGTTTGCATTCTTTGCAGAAATAAGATCGAGTTTTGTATCGCCTATCATCCATACTTCACCAGTCTCATGCTTTAAAGCTTCTAAGGCTTTTAATATTGGTTCAGCGTGAGGTTTTGGATTCTCGACATGTTCCCTGCCTATTAAAACTTTAAAGTGATGCATCAAACCAAAGTGTTCCATCAATACCTCTGAATAGGAGCCTGTTTTTGTTGTGACTATTCCTAGCGTTGCGATGAGACTTGCCTTTTGGACTGCTTCGATTGCACAAGCTAGAAGCTCAGTTTTTAAGGTTGATACTTTACGATACTCTTCTTTATAAGTGGCAACATAATCCCATACTTTTTCTTCTGCTACACCTAACTCTGTATACATAATATCTAGTGGATATCCAATAAGCGCCATAATTGCTTCATCAGATGGATGCGCAGTATTGTGTACATCAAAAGAATAATGAAAAGTACCCACAATTGCTTCTGTTGAATCTATAAGTGTTCCATCTAAATCAAATAATATAATCATTGTACGAAGCCTTTGTGCTATTAATTTATTATTATTTTATTAGTCTAATTAAAAAGAATAACAAGAGCGCTAATAAATTATGCTAATATTACCCAAAAATTTCATGAATATGAAGGACAACAAATGACAAGTGGAAAAGTATTAACCTTATATATGACTATGCCGGATATGGTGCGTGCTGGTCACCGAATGCAGGTTGATGACCTTGACTTTGATGATAATGGTATCCTAGGTAGCAGAGACTATGAAAATGGGAAAGAACATAGAATGGTTCTCGTTTCAAAAACGAGTTATGATATTATAGAAGAGGCAGACTTTGTTATTGAAAAGGGACTGTTGATGGAAGATATTTATGTAGATATTGACCTTTATCATCTCAACAAAGGATCTATTATCCAAATAGGTGAAGTGGAGTTTGAGGTTACTTCTTCATGCGAAGATTATCGTTACTTATATGCATTTGCACCGGAAGTTCCTGATCTTATTCGTTCAAAGCGTGGCCTTTTTATATCTCCACTAGACGATGGTGGCATTGTTGTTGGAGATGACGTTAAAGTAATCAAAGCAGTTTAGGGTGAAAAAGATTGGTATCGGAATTGATTATAGCAACATCTGTAAAGACTATAACACAGTCTATTTAGATAGAGACAATACAGATCCGGCGACTAAAAAATGTATGAACCAGGTGCTCGTTTGGACTAAGGAATTTGTATCAGAGGTCTTAAAAAATTTCGAATACAATATCTATAGTTTAAATTCTCCTATTACGGTAAATGTAGACGATATCGCTTCAAAAAGATTTCTTTTTTATTCCCTAGAAAAAGAGATTACACTACAAAGCTACGTGATGCAAAAAAAGTATGTAGACTATGGTGTTTTATCTGTTTGGGAAGTAGAGAGTAAAGATAGTATACTTGTTCAAAATGATGAAAATGGTGGAGCAATTTATTTCTTTGACAACGAAGATTCTAAAGTACTTCCATGGATACGAAATAAACTACATAACTTTTCTTTAGATGAAGTTAGTTTGGACACAAAGTAAGGCTCTTCTTAAGAGTTAGCCCTTGCTTTGTAAACTTCATTCACACCTCTTTTAAATGCCCCCGTAAACATCTCTGTTAAATCTTCATCGTCATGGTCATCATCATAATAGTACTCCACAAATCCAAAAAAATCCTCAGGTGAAATTTCACACTCTAACATTTTATGTATTGCTTTGTCATAATTATCACTAAAGAATAGACTCGCTATCTCTTCGCCTTGAGAAGTATGATGTATGTCATCAATCTCTTTAAAACATTTTTGCTCATCAAGCAATGCTTCTAGTCTGTCAATTGCATCTGCTTCTTCTATTGTTGCATTTCCAGTTTTTAAAATACTCATAACTATCGTATGTATATCTTGTATTATTTTTGCTTGTTCGCTCATCTGTCTTCCTTAGTCATCGTCTTCATCGTTTACACCGAGGTTATCCATAAATTGCTCTGCTAATATTTCAGCTTTTTTATAAAATTTATCCGCAATCTCTGGAGTGAAATATTCATAAACTACATCATGAAAAATTTCTAACCAGCGCTCAAAAGTTTCTGGATAGAGCTTTCCTATAAATGCATGCGGAGGGTAAGGATCACCACCATATCCTCTTTTACCAGTCATAATTAAAACCCAAAAATTATATAGAGTATTAAAATGCTCATACCATTTAGGAGAATTTAAATCATCACCTAAGGCTCTGATAAAATAAGGACCTACAGTTGCATCTTTGAGGATTCTTGTATAAAACTCACGAACCATTATCTCTATTTCAGGTCTGTCTACAGTGTCATATGGCATCATCTCTCCTATGTAATATAATGCAAATTATAGCCAAACTTATCTTCTTAGGCTTCCATTAATAATCCTATTTTAAATAATTAAAAGCATATTGCCTTAGTTGACTTCTAGGTCTTTTATATGGTTTGAGTTCAATTAGCAGCTCTAATCTGTAACTATTCTACTCATACTGAGAATTTTAGCATGCTACTATTTTACTCACATCTATTATATTAGTACAATAAATCACTATTGAGTTATCTAAAATCAGAGTGTCTAACAATATTTTTTTTTAAAATTCAAACCTTAATTTTGAATCTAAAATAAGTATATATACCAAGAATAAAGTCCTTATAGTAGGGATTTAAGCCAACATTCGTTAATCAGTCATATCTTCGTTAGCAGTAGACTTTATCACATCCATTATGCCTCTGCAAACTATAGCTTCTAAATCTCATATAGAAGCAAAATAATTTTAATATACTTAAAGGATTAATTCGATACTATAAGCCAAATTCATGCTTTTCTATACTGAAAAGCTTTATTATAGCTAGCGTTAATGTTTATCATTAGCTATAGAATTTAAAATGTTTTATGCACTTTTTGTGTAATTAACCAAAACTTTTTTATTAATATAAGGAGTCACCATGACAAAAATAGTAACTGAAGGTCCCGCTGGGTATATGCCTCAGTCAGCACCATCCATGGGAGTTGTGCTAGCACCAAAAGGTCAAGCCCTACTTTATGGAAATGTTGTATCTGCAGAAGAGGCAATGAGAGATGCTGCCGTAGCATTACTTACAAAAAGGAACCCAACCATCTTCCCTGGTCCTCAAGTTCTATGGGACTGGAAAGAGGATGTGGCAGAAAAAGCTGCAGCTATATTAGACTTAGCATCTGAAATTCCAAACTGTAAAATTATTCCAATGCCAGACTACAGACCTAAATATCCAAAAATCGATGTTAAGGCTGAGATTAATCCAAATCACCCGAACTTGACAATCCTTGATAACAGAATCGATGCTTGTATTTTTGTTGGTGTGCATTGTCACTACGCAAATCTTACACTTAGAATGATTCGTGCTGGTACAAGTTGTTATACAATTGCATTATGTGCTTATATGGGACATGAAGAAGCAATGGCATCCATTAGAGATTTACATGCATCTGATATTTTAAAATTCAGAGATATCGTTATTGAAGAAAGAAATAGATTAGGCATTGAGTGGACTACTACTCTTCCACCTGAAAATCCATCTTTACCAAAAGATGATTATGGTACATTATCACCAGCTGATTATGGCGAGTACAGAAGTCTCATCATGACCAAAAAAGGTGAACATGTTACTGACGTTGAATAAAGGAGATAATAAATGAGTGCAATTGAAAGACCACAACCAAAAAAGACATATGCAGATATAAATTACCTGTTAAAAGAGGCTCCGAGAAAGCAACACTTTATCACAGGTGCTCAAGCAATGGCGGAAGCTGTTAAAAGAGCAAATGTAGATATGGCTATTGCTTATCCTATTACACCACAATCAGAGGTTATGCACCTTGTTGGTGATATTTATGCGCAAGGTCACCTTAAAGAGTATTATAGAGCTGAAGAAGAGCTTGGTACAATGTCAGCTATTGCTGGTGCTGCACGAGCTGGTGTTCGTTTATTTACAGCAACATCAGGTCCAGGACTTCTTAGAGGTTTAGAAGCAATCGTATCATGGTCAGGTCACAGATGTCCGGTTGTACTTGGTATTTTAACACGTGTTGTTAATGCACCTTTGTCAATTCAACCAGACAATATCGAAATGGCTTACATGCTGTACAGTGGAGCAGTTATGCTACACGCTGAAAATCAGCAAGATACATTTGACATGACATTAGCAGCATTTGCTATTACAGAAAAAGTGGATGTTTATATTCCAGTTGCTGTTGCTACAGAAGGTTTCTTCGTAACACACGCAAAAGGTTATGTTGATATGTTTGATGAAGAATATGCTCTTCCTCCTTTTGATTCTGTTGCAGCACCAGTTCCTGCTATGGATAATGAAACGCCTCCAGCTAGAATCCAAAGAGATGCGCCTGTTCAAAAATCAAACTTTATGTCTTACTTGATTCATGCAGTATGGCAACAAGAGATTTGGGATTCAAACAGTCGTGCGATGAAATATATCTATGAATACCTAGGCGGACCAATCGAGGTTCAAAATCCTGAAGCTGATGTATTTGTTGTTGCATCTGGTTGTGCTGCTGCACAAGCTAGAGAAGCACATAGATATGCTCAAAAAGCAGGTTTAAGTGTTGGTCTTATTAAAGTAAGATCAATCAGACCATTCCCTAAAGATGAAATCAGAGATGCAGTTAAAAATGCTAAGGCACTAATTGTTCCTGAACACAACTACGTTGGTTGGTTATGTGCAGAAATTAAAGCAACTATCCCTAATGGTGGAATTGTTGTAGAAGGTCCAAGAGTGTACGGTGGTATGACACTTCCAGTAGAATTAATTATGAAAGAAATTTATACGTCTCTAGGTTTAGAGTACGATTTAAAATTATAACAAGGGGATAAAAATGAGTTTAAAATATATAACTCCGGCAGAAAGATTTAAAAGATACTTGCCAAAA
>ERZ889078.2680-NODE-2680-length-12422-cov-7.141748_pt1 | contig 12422 bp, 5 predicted proteins | sample MGYA00521266_ERZ889078 | MGnify/ENA primary metagenome ERZ889078 (study PRJEB32303, sample SAMEA104408618) | aquatic metagenome | biome: Brackish water; feature: Pelagic; material: water | place: Baltic Sea | collected 2014-06-16T06:34:00 | depth 76,534 m ... | reverse complement strand
TCTGGATCGACACCTGCGTGACGAACCAGATCCGAAACAGCACCACAGTGACCTCGCCTTTGAACTTGACGAGGACCTGATGTTTCTCAGCGCCGGCGCTCTCACCGCCACCCTTCTCGTCGCCGGTGAGCTTCACGCCCGCGGTGCCGTCCGTCGGCAGCACGTTCGTGTCTTCGCTCTCCAATTGAGCAGCGCAGTCTTTGACGCCGGCGAAACGCCACACCGCACGCGTGTGCACTTTGACGCGCACGGCGACGCCGGTGAGCTGAGCGGTGTTGTAGATGACGTGCCGGTCGGCCCACGCGAACAAGCCCCGCACCTCATCGGCGGCGAGGTGCACGTGCCCCGTAGCGCCAGAACCCGCGCCATCATGCACAACAGCTGCCGTCCCGGGCCCCACCAGCGGGACGTTTTGCAGCGTGTGAAGCTTGTGCGTGACGCCCTTGATCCAGGCTTTAGCGCCAATCTGGATGGTCAGGCTGAGTTTGACCTTGAACGTGACGGTCGCGATGAGGACTTTGCCGCTGACCTGACCGATTCCGACGCCTGCGCCGCGCTTTGCGACGAGACGCACGCTGGCGGCGCTCTGTTTGACCTCGCCCTCCAGCAGCGCGCTCAGCGTGACGTTCGCCACTTCGAGCTTGGTGTTATCGTACTGCAGGTCGACATCCACCGAATCCAGCGGATTGACCATCGTGTGGGCATACACCGGGACCGCAAACGTCGCTCCGGGCCCTTGCTCCGCGGCTGGCAGCACCAGGTCGACCCCTGTGAGCGGCGACGCCGCGTGCTTCACCAGCGCCAACAAGTTCACGCCATGCGCCTGCGACTGCGCGGCCGGATCTACGACCAAGCGCGCTCGGAGACTCGCGTTCACGACCGCGCCGACCTTGAACCAAGCGCCGGGCACTGTGAGCGCAAAGGCTGCGTGTCCGAAGGCGTCGACCTGTACCTCAACCGCGACTGGATCTTGGCCGCTCACTGTGGCGCTAACCTGCACCAGCGTGCCTGCCTTGACGCGGCCGCTGCCGATGAGATCGCGCGCAACCACGTGTCCGGTGACCACAGCGTGGTCAGCGCTAATCGTCGGGGTTCGTACAATCAGGCGCACCGACTTAGCGTGGCGGACGGCGGTCTCGAAAGTCAGCTTCGTCTCAAGTGGCCCGGCCTTCGCGACGACGGCTCCGGTCGTGCCAGCTGGTTCATCATCGAGCCCAATAATCGTCGCCTTTGCGCCGGGATGTTCGGTTCCTGAGTTGTTGCCGCCACCGCTCGCGCCGCCACTGCTCGCGCCGCCACCGCTCGAGCCAACCTGGGTCGGGACGTCGTCTCCGGAGATGATTCCTGGCTGATGTGCCGGCACCTCGATCTCGACCGGGATGGTGGTTGGCAAGTTGCCCGCGTCATCTGGTGCGGCTGGGTCGAGGGTTGCGTTGCCGGCTGTGCCAGTCTCCGTGCCGCCGCTGCTTGTCGCGGTGCCTGCGCCGCTGCTGCCGCTCGCGCCGCCGCTGCTGGACGCGGCCACGCCGCCGCTGGAGCCTGGCTGGTCGAATGAGATCGGCGCAGCGCGATTTCCGGGTTCCGTGCCACAGCTAACGCCGAGGACAAGCAGTCCGGTCACCAGCATCAGGCCAAGCGGACCTCCGCCAAAGATGGGGCGAGATTCGATTCGCGGTCGGTCCATGGGGCGCCTCCCGGTCACAGTTGTGGCCGCCTCCCAGAGTAGACTCTCTGAATGCTCGCTTGCAAGCATTCGATTCGACGGCTAATGTTGGGCGGTGTCCGCATGCCCCGGGGCTGCCCGGTAGGAGGCTGCTATGGGATTCCGTACGCGCGAGTTGGTTGGTGCCCTCGCTATTGTGTCCCTCACGTTTGCCTGCGGGTCGGGCGACGCCGAAGGTGGGGGCGGTGCAGCCGACAGTGGCGGCGCTGGCGCTGTCGACAGCGCGATCGCCGCGAATGATGCCGGAAAAACGGGTGAAGACGGCAGCGGCGGCGGCGCTTCGACCGACATTCTCAGCGGCGGTGACGCTGTTTCTACGAGTCCTGATGGGTTGTCGGATAGCGGCGCGAACGGCGACGCAGCGACCGGCTCCAGCGGCGACGCGACGGCTGGCGGCGATGCCGCCGGCGGCGCTGGAGATGGTGGTAGCGGCGCTGGCGATGCGGGCAGCGGCGCGGTCGATGCGGCCGGCGATGCGGGCAGCGGCAGCGGAAGCGCCGACGCAGGGAGCGGCCAATCGGACGCTGGTGGCGCTGGCGCGAAGGTCTGCACGTACGATGCGACTAAGGGCCCGTCTGGCACCGAGTGCCCAGCAGGCCTGAGCTGTTTGGTTGGCGTCGGCAAGTGCAGCGGGCTGGTGATCGGGCAGTGCGCCAAGGTCCCAACCTCCTGCCCAGCGGTCATCGCGACTGTGTGTGGATGCGATGGCACGACCTACAACAGCCTGTGTGATGCACAAGCATCCGGCGTGATCGTGAAGACCGGAGGCACCTGCGCAAAGCCAGACGTGCTGTGCGGCGGTAAGTACGGCAAGACCTGCCAGGCCGCGGAGATCTGCGATCCATCCTGCGGCATTGACGGCGTCGGCACGTGCCGCGATGCGCCAGCGAAGCTTTGTCCCAACGGGGGCACCGCGGAATGTGGCTGCGACGGCAAGACTTACCCGAACGCCTGTTTCCGTCAGCAGGCGTCGATCGGGTTGGCGCATCAGGGCGCGTGCCCAACGGGCGCCACCGCCGTCACCTGCAAGATTGGACCGGTCAAACCGATCCTCTGCGCCGCGGGGTTCTACTGTAAGATCACGGTATTCGGCGAGTGCAGCGGTCTCGGCAAGTGCATGGCCTTGCCGCCGGTGTGCGATGCCACGAAGAAGCCGCTCTGTGGCTGCGATAAGAACACGTACGACAACGCCTGCAAGCTTGGCCAGTCGGGCTTTTCGCCGCTGTCACTCGACCCCTGCAAGTAGGCGGCGTTGGCCGGGGGCGCGTTCTCCCACGCCACCGCCGCGTCTCCGCTGTCCACTGGGCCACTCCTCAGCGACTGACGATCGGGTTGTGCCGACTGTTGTCGGTGGCGCTTCGATCGTTCGTGTCCACCCTGGTCATGCGTGGCCCCGAGTCCTACCTTCGGCGTCGGGTTGCTGAACAGGACCCGGGGGGACGTCGTGACACGCAAAGACCAGGGCAGGAGCAAGAGCAGCAAGCGCGGCAAGCGCGGTGGTGACAAGGCGTCGCGGTCGCGGCCGGCTCCGACCGACCTGACGCAGCGCAACGCCATTGAACCGCAGCTCTACATCAATCGCGAACTCGCGCTTCTGAGCTTTAATCGCCGCGTATTGGCGCAGGCGATCGATGAGGGGACACCCCAGCTGGAGCGGCTGTTCTTCGTCACGATCTGCTCGACGAACATGGACGAATTTTTCGAGGTCCGGGTCGGGCGCGTCAAGCAGGAGATGGCCCTCGAGCTCGGCGTGACGGGGCCAGACGGCCTGTCGCCGCGGCAGACGTTGGAGGCGATCAGCCACGAAGCCCACCGACTGGTCGTTGAGCACTATGGCGTGCTCAACGAGATGGTGTTGCCCGCCCTGCGCGTCGCCGGTATTCGCATCAGTCGGCGGCGTGATTGGAACGATGACCAGCGCGCCTGGGCGCGGACGTACTTCTCGCGCGAGGTGCTGCCGGTTTTGACGCCAATGGGCCTCGATCCGGCGCATCCATTCCCGAATATTCAGAATAAGATTTTGAATTTCGTCGTCTCCCTCGATGGTCGGGACGCGTTTGGTCGCGACAGCGGCTTGGCGATCGTGCAGGTGCCTAGGTCGCTGCCGCGGCTGATCGAAATACCGCCGGAGTTTGCCGAGACTTCTCATGATTTCATGCTATTATCGTCAGTCATCCACGCCAATGCTGACCTGCTCTTTCCGGGCATGGAGGTCACCGGGTGTCATCAATTCCGCGTGACACGAAATAGCGACCTCTGGGTGGATGAGGAGGAGATCGACGATCTGAAGAACGCGCTCGAGGGCGAATTGGTGCGACGGCCGTACGGCGACGCGGTGCGGCTGGAGGTTGTGGACACGTGTCCGGACCATCTGCGCGAGCTGCTGCTGGCGCAGTTTGGGCTGACAGAGCTCGATCTGTACGCCGTGAACGGGCCCGTAAACCTGCATCGCTTGCAGGCGTTGGTCGATTTGGTCGATCGCGCTGACCTGAAGTCGCGGACCTTTCTGCCCGGTGCGCCCCCAGAGCTAGGCTACAGCCCTGATATTTTTGAGGTGTTACGGCGTGGGGACGTGATGAGTCACCAGCCGTTTGAAGGATTTGCCCCTGTGTTGGAGCTGTTGCGCCAGGCGGCCGACGATCCAAGCGTATTGGCCATCAAAATGACGGTGTATCGCACCGGCAAGCGGTCGCCAGCGGCCGACATCCTGGTCGAGGCTGCGAAAGCCGGAAAGGAGGTCACGGCGGTGATCGAGCTTCGCGCCCGGTTCGATGAACGCGCCAACATCGAGCTCGCGTCGAAGCTCCATCAGGCTGGCGCTACGGTTGCCTACGGCGTGGTGGGCCATAAGACGCACAGCAAGTTGTTGATGGTGGTCCGGCGCGAGGGCGATCGCATGCGGCGCTACGTGCACCTCGGCACTGGCAACTACCACTCCGGCACGGCCAAGGCGTACACCGATATCAGCTTCATGAGCTCAAGGGAGGCGCTGTGCGAGGACGTCCACAACGTCTTCATGCAGCTCACCGGGCTTGGCCAAAACGTCGATTTACACGAGCTGATCCAGGCGCCGTTCAAACTCCACGGAACCATGTGCACGCTCATCGACGCTGAGACCGCGCGTGCCGCCGCGGGTGAGCCGGCCCGCATCATCCTCAAGATGAACTCCCTGACTGAACCTCGCATTATCCAGCGCTTGTATGCGGCGGGTCAGGCCGGGGTTCAGATCGACCTCATCGTGCGCGGGATTTGTTGTTTACGCCCAGGAATTCAGGGTGTGTCAGATAATATCCGAGTCCGGAGTATTGTCGGGCGCTTCCTGGAACACACACGTATCTATCACTTTCACGCTGGCGGTGAACGCAAGACCTACTGCGCGAGCGCAGACTGGATGGGTCGCAACTTCTTTCGGCGGGTTGAGACGTGTTGGCCGATCATCGATCCGCGGCTCGTCAATCGCCTGATCGACGAGTGTCTGATGACGTATCTGCGCGACAACGCACAGGCCTGGCTGTTGCAGCCCGATGGTACGTACGAACGCGCCGCAGCGGCGAAGGGTGAGGTGCGGTTCTGCGCGCAGGAGGCGCTGTTGGCGCTGCTGTCTGAGGCGACCGATTAGCGGCGGGGGCCGAGCCGTTCGTTGCCCACACAGTTCACGGTGAGCTTGACGCCGGCGTGTGCCAGCCGCGTGGCCTCGGTGGTTAAGTCTGCGATCGTCAGCGGGTGCTGTTCGAGCCACGTCGTCGGGACGCTCAGGGTGAAGCGATCGTCCTGCGCCTCCGCGAAGAGCCGAGGCAGCGGCTCGCTCGACCGACTGCGATGCAGACGCACGGCGACCCGCAGCAGGACCGTGAGCCGTCTCACCAATCTGCGGTGTTTGCGCTCGGGCAGGTCCTTGAACATGTCGCGCCGCAACTTCCGCCGATGACAGACGATCATCGTCGCCAAAACCACCTGGTCGTCCCGCGAAAAGCCCGGCATGTCAGCATTTTGGACGAGGTAGGCGCCGTGTCGATGGTGGCCGCCATAGCTCACGGCGAGCCCGATCTCGTGGAGTTCACACGCCCACCGCAGCAGCGTCTGTGGCCACGGACCCGCGATCTGCCACGACTCGGCGACGTCGCTCAGCAACGCCAGCGCCGTCACTCGGACTCGCTCGGCCTGGGTGACGTCGACGACAAACCGCTCGCGCAACCGATGAATCGTCCGATCGCGGACATCTTCGTGGCGCAGGCGCCCCTGGAGATCGTAGAGCACGCCCTCACGCAGCGCGCCACTGGCCGGCCACATCTCCTGGAGTTGCAGCTGGTCGAACACACCGCTCAACACCGCCACTCCGCCTGCGATGACGGGCGCTCGCTCGGACTTGAGCCCGGGCAGCGCGAGCGCGTCGAGGTGGCCGGCGGCGACCAGCGCCTCCCGCAACTTGGCGAGTCCGCCGGGGGTGATTGCGCCGGCGCTCCAGCCGTTTTCACGAAGAACATGCGCCACAGCCGCGATCGTGCCGGAGGATCCGAGCGCGCGGTCCCATCCCAGGCTGGTGTAGGCACGACTGAGCGGTTCGACCTTCTGCTGGGCGGCCAGGTGCGCGGCGTGCATGTTTGCGGCGTCGATCCTGCCGTCGGGAAAGTAGCGCCGGCTGTACGAGACGCAGCCCATGTAGAGGCTGTCGGCCAGGATCGGCTCAAAGCGCTCGCCGATAATGCACTCAGTGCTGCCGCCGCCAATGTCGACGACGAGGTTGCGCCCTGGTTGCTCACCCTCGGTGTGACTGACGCCGAGGTAGACGAGGCGGGCTTCCTCACGGCCGCGGATGATCTCGATCGGATGCCCCAGGGCCGCCGTCGCTTGCCGCCGAAACTCCGCTTCGCTTTGCGCTCGGCGCAGGGTGTTTGTGCCGACGATCCGGACGTGGGAGGGGTCGGCGGCCTTCAGACGCTGGCCAAAGCGTTCAAGACAGCGCAGCGCGCGGGCCTGGACGTCAGGATCGAGGCTGCCATCCGGGTTGAGGCCGGCGGCGAGTCGCACCGTCTCCTTGAGGCGATCGATGATCTGCAGCTCGCCGTCGACCTCGCGCGCCACGACCATGTGAAAGCTGTTGGAGCCAAGGTCCACGGCGGCAAACGTCGTCTGGGCGCCGCGAAGCGCCGGTATCGGCGGGGGGACGATGGTCATGTTGGGGGCCTTTCAGCCAGCGGCTCGGCGCAGCGACAGCAGTAGCGCGCGGCGGGCTGATGGTCAGCGAGGCCGCAGCGAACACACGTCTGTTGACCCGGATTCTCAGCCCCTTGGGTGGTGCGCCGCGCAGCGGATCGCTGACCTTCGCGCGCGATCTCGACGGAGACGATCCCGGTCGGCACCGCGATGATGGCGTACCCGAGCACCATGATCGCCGCCGCGATGCTCTGACCGAAGGCGCTGGCCGGCGCGATGTCGCCGTATCCAACGGTGGTGAGGGTGACGATGGCCCAATAGATGCCGCGGGGGATGCTGTCGAAACCGGCCTCCTTGCCTTCGACCAGGTACATCACCGATCCCATGATGACGACGATGGTGAGGACGGTGCCCAGGAACACGATCAGGCGCGAGGCGCTCGCGACCAGGGCCGCCGCTAGCGCCTCGGCCTCGCCGGCGAACTGGGAGACCTGCAGCAGACGAAAAACACGCAGCACCCGCAGCACGCGAATGACGGCGAGCACCTGCGTGCCGGCGAAGATGAGGCTGAGCCATGTCGGTAGCAGACTCAGGAGATCGATGACGCCAAAAAACGTGACGCTGTAGGCCAGCGGGCGTTTGACCGTCAGCAACCGCAGCCCGTACTCGGCGGTGAACAGCAGGGTCAGCGTCCACTCGATGGCGTGGAGCGTACCGCCCCACTGCGCGCGCACTGGGCGGACGCTGTCGAGCATGACCACGCCGACGGAGGTCACGATGAGCAGGATCAGCACCCAGTCGTAGAGCGAACCGAGGCGGGTGTCCGCGCTGAAGATGATGGTGTTGAGGCGCAGACGCCACGCTGGCCAGTGCTCGCCCGGGCCCGCTGCGGGCGGATTGAAGAGGCTGTGCACCCTCGGGACGCCACGCGGGGCCGGTCGTGACGAGCGTGGTTGCGGCGCGGAGTTGGTCGGAGATTGCGGCAGCTTCGTGGTCCTCTCGAGACGACAGCGGCACGCGCAAACGTCCACCGCGGCCCGACTCTGGCGCTAGGGTACAGCACGCGTCGAGCCGAATGAACCAGCGTCCGCGAGGCGTGCATCGTTGCACAGGATAGCCTCGGTGTTTGCGTCGATTCGGGGTGCGTCGCGACGGCTTGGCTGTGGTATTTAGCGGGCCTTGGAGGTGATGTCGTGATTTTTGGCGCTTTCAGTCGGGTGACGGTCTCCACAAGCGCCTCACCGCCGTCGGTTCGCCCGCCGTCTCGAGCGCCGGGGACCGTGCCCACAGTCGCGCGTCTGGCGACGCTCTCCGTGACGCTCACGCTGGCGCTTGGCCTTGCGTTTGGATGCACGGATCCGGGTGAGGAGGGCGGTGGCCTGCAGCTGGCCGACGCCACGATGTCGTACGACGCCACGCTCGACACCGGCGCCAATTCACAGGATCCGGATGCCAGTGATGCCGCGGACGTGACACCGATCAAGGGATGCAGCCACGACAACCACTGCAAGGCGTTTGGGCAGGTCTGCGACGCGCTGCGCAACATCTGCGTCAACTGCCTCACCGATCAGAACTGTCCGCAGGCTGAGTTCTGCATCGAGAATCAGTGTCTGCCGGACTTGTGCACCGCCGGCGAGACCCGCTGCTGGGGCAAGCCTGACCCGACGACCCACGTGGCGCTCTGCAAGGTCAATGGCGGCGGTTGGGTCGCGACGCCTTGCCAGACGGGAGCGTACTGCGACGACGGCAAGTGCATCCCGCTACCGTGCAAACCGGGCGCGCTGAGCTGTGGTCCCGGCACAGGTGGCCCTGGCGCTGCGGGCGGCGGGGGCGGTGTGGTGCTGCAGTGTGCGCCGAACGGCATCCAACAGCTCGTCAAGCAGGACTGCGAGTCGACCGGCCTTGTGTGCAAAGGCGGCAAGTGCGTCGACACGTCGTGCTCGCCCGGCGATGTGCAGTGCGCCAGTGACGCGGTCTCCCTGGTCTGCAAGCAAACTGGTGGCAAGTGGCGGTTTGAGCCGGTGGCCTGCGGCGACGGCGACCTGTGCACCTGGGACCGGTGCATCGTCGGCAAGGGCTGCGAAAACCCCGGAAAACCAAACGGCATCGCGTGCGATAAGCAGAAGTGGTGCTACGAAGGGCAGTGTACGGACGTGCGCAACAACTTGATCGTGATGTTCGACACGTCGGGCTCCATGCGGTTCAAGGTCCCAGGCAAGATCTGCTACGAAGAGACCTGGCCACAATGCCTCGATCCCCACAAATCGTGCAGCCGCATGGGCGTGAGCAAGTCGGTATTCAAGAAGGCTTTCGTTCACGTCGACAGCAGCAAGACGCGGCTGGCGATGTTTCGTTTTCCGCAGCTCTGGCTCTCCCCAGAGCGGACGACCTCGCCGAAACCGCCGCACTGGAAGCCCGTCGTCGCGTGCGGCAACGGCAACTACATGGGGTACTTCGACATGACCGGCCACGGCGTCGCGGAGACGGTGACGGAGGGCTCCGACTGGTACTGGAGTCACCTCGACGAGGTGCTGTGTGCGCCGTTCCCTGAGACGGACACCGAGCAGACGAAACCCAAGATTTTGAGTTGGATGGACGGCAAGGAGACCTTCGGTAGCGATCCTGAGCTCCGCGCGATCGGCGGCACACCGATCGGCCGAACCTTGTTCTATCTCGGCGAGTACTTGCGCAATCGGGTCGTGATCGACGGCAAGGTCTGTGCGGTGAGCGCGGACTGCAAAAACCCGAATTATCAGTGCGTAAGCGGCAAGTGCAGCGACCCCATGCGGTCCTGCCGACAGACCACGGTGGTTGTCTTCACGGACGGCGGCGAAGAGAACTACGCCAACAAGCTGTTTTCGCCGTGGGTGCAGGCCAAGCGCCTCGCGTATGGGTTGTCCTGCGACGCCGACATCGACTGCGTCGGCGGGTCGCGCTGCCTCTGCGCGCCTGGGCAGGCTGGCTGCGATGCGTCCGATCGCGAGTGTCTGCCTGAAGACTTGCAGACCGGCTACTACTGCAGAAGCAGTATGCAGAGCTGCCTCCCCGAGGCGCCGCTGGGAGCGCCGGGATACTGCCCGAAGGCAGGGGGGGTGCAGGACTGCGTGAAAGACCCGGTCGTCGGCGTCGCGGCTGAAGCCAAAGCCATGGCCAACAACGTGCTGCGAAGCCCGGACGGTGTGCCTTTTGGCGTGAAGATCCACGTCGTCGACATCAGCGGCAACAAGGACGCGCTAGAGCGATCCGGCAACTTGGCGCGCGCGGGTGGCGGATTGCTGCTGGCATCCGACGACGCCGATGAGGACGGTTTTCTCCTCAATCTGCGTCGCGCGTTTGATGTGGAGTCGAAGCCAGCGTGCGGGATCACGTCCGTCGCCTGCGCCGTGGCAGGCAAGTCCGCTGCGCCCTGCGACGATGGCAACCCCTGCACCAACGATGCCTGCAACAAAAGCACCGGCACCTGTGTCTTCGTGCCCAACACGGTCGCGTGTGAAGACGGCGACCTGTGCACGCTCAGTGAGCGTTGCTTGGGCGGGACCTGTCAGGGCGGCATCCCCCAGGTCACGACGCTCGCGGGTAACGGATTGAGCAAGATCGCTGACGGCAACGCCCTCAACGTCGGGATGGCCGGCCCTCGAGGCGTCGCGCTCGACAAGTCGGCGCGCATCTATGTGAGCGACGGGCATCGCATCGCCCGAGTCGACCCGAAGACGGCGATCCTGCAGACCTGGCTCGGTAACGAAGACGCCGGTCTGGCCGATGGATCCGGCAAGGTAGCGCGCTTTTTGACCCCCGGCGGTCTCGATTTCGCGCCGGACGGCAGCCTCATCATCGCCGACACCGGCAACCACCGAATTCGCGCGGCGGCGGCGGATGGCGCCGTGACGACCCTCGCTGGCGGCGCGAGCGGATTTGTCGACGGTCCAGGTGTGAGCGCGCGGTTTCAGTCGCCGGCGGATGTCTCCGTCGATGACCAAGGCCGCATCTGGGTGGCCGACACGCTCAATCACCGGGTGCGGCGCATCGCGCTCGACGGGACGGTCTCGACGGTCCTCGGCAACGGCGTCGTGACGACCGTCGATGGCCCCATCGCGACCGCTACGACGGCGTATCCGCAGCGGGTGGATGTCGCGCCTGACGGAACGTTGATGCTGGCCGAACGTTACGTGGTGCGTCGCCTCGCGCTTGGCGTCGTGACGACCCTCGCAGGCGGCGCCCCCGGGTATGTGAACGACATCGGCGCCAAGGCCCAGTTCGACACCATCGGCGGCATCGTCGCGGACGCGGCCGGCGGCGTGTGGGTGGCGGACCGAGAGAACAACCGGCTCCGCTATGTCACCAAGCACGGCGCCGTCACTACGCAGGCCGGCGGCGGCAAACCTGCGTTCAAAGACGGGTTTGGGTCCGCCACGCGACTGTGGCACCCAGAGGGGTTGGTCGCCGAGGTGGGCGGCGCGCTGGTCCTCGCCGATTTTGACAACCGTCGTCTGCGCCGAATCGCGATTCCATTCGTGGCCTGCGCCGACGGTGGTCCGTGCAACGCGGGCGCCTGCGACGTAAAAACCGGGAAATGTGTCGCAAAACCCCTGAAAGACGGGGCGCCTTGCGCAACGGATGCCTGTTTGGAGGGGGAGACCTGTCAGCAGCTGAGCTGCACCGGCGGCACCAAGAAGACGTGCGATGATGGCGACCTGTGCACCGCCGACAGCTGCAAGGCGAGCACCGGGACGTGTAGCTTCGTCGCCGTCGCCGCGCCGTGCGACGATGGCAGCGCCTGCACCAAGAATGACGCTTGCAAGGGTGGGTGGTGCCAAGGCACGCCGCTCAACTGCGATGATGATGAGCCCGCGACGTTGGACGTCTGCGAGGCCGGAAAATGCCTCCACAAGACGGGTCCCTGCAAAACGGACACGGACTGCTTCGACGGCGAGCTCGTGTGCACGTTGGACCGCTGTGTCGGCGGCACCTGTCAGTACCAGCCGACCAACGCGGCTGGTTGCTGTGAATCAGCGCCGTTCAAACATGACTTCAACGACGGCAAGCTGGGCGGGATGAAGCTCGTCAACGACCAGACCGCCGGTGGCTGGGGTGTGTGGAACGACCTGAAGAAGCAGACGCCGCCGGTGTTTGCGCTGTACTACGGCGATCCAAAGACGCAAGGCTACGCGCTAGCTGGAGCCAACAGCGGCCAAGCGCTGGTGCCAAAGCTGACGCTGCCTGCGGGGCGCGGTGTGACGCTGCGTCTGCGCGTGTGGTTGGATGTGGAGCGGGCGGTGCTGTTCGACGAGCTTCGCGTCGTAGCCAAGGTCCTCGGTCAAGACATCGTTTTGTGGCAGAAGGGGCCGACGAGCGTGCAGAAGGCGTGGCTACAGCTCGAGCTGGACCTGTCGCCCTTCTCCGGCAAGCAGGTTGAGATTCGGCTCGCGTTCGACACCATCGACCACAAGTACAATGACGGCCTGGGCGTGTTGATTGACGATGTGCGTGTCGATGTCGCCTGTAACTGATGTCGCCTATAACTGATGTCGCCTATAACTGATGTCGC
>ERZ889078.2677-NODE-2677-length-12428-cov-13.641316_pt1 | contig 12428 bp, 16 predicted proteins | sample MGYA00521266_ERZ889078 | MGnify/ENA primary metagenome ERZ889078 (study PRJEB32303, sample SAMEA104408618) | aquatic metagenome | biome: Brackish water; feature: Pelagic; material: water | place: Baltic Sea | collected 2014-06-16T06:34:00 | depth 76,534 m ... | reverse complement strand
TCACATGAATTAATCTTGTTAACCAACTAAAAAACATTATATCAAAATCAAACCCCCCATTTGCATAAAATAATCCTATAAAAAGAATTATTGCTAAAGCTAATGATGCATGAATTGTTTTAGGTAGAGATGATAATAAATTTCCCACAATTCTTATAACCATACACTAAAAATGTTAAATTTATCAACTATTCATTGAATCTTTCCTCAAGCATTGGTTTAAATATTAACCTGTATAAATGCTTATAATTTTTACTATTTTCTCTGGTTTCCCTTTGGCCCAATATGATCTAGCACCAGAGATAGACATGCGTATTAACTGTGAGAAGAGTAAAAAGATAATTACAGCAGTAACCATTGACCATAAATCAGGGCCAATATGCATTAACTGTTTTAATTCAAATCAAATTTAATTAGATGCTGCGATTAACTCTGGAAGTAGTGGAGGACCTATTGTCAATGAAGATGGTAATTTAGTAGCTACTGCAAAATAATGGCTACAAAAACTTCTGCGATTTTGTTATCCATAAGTGTTATTGATTAGTATTCTCAAAAAAAAACACACCTATCATAACTAAGCGACAATATGTCAACTTTTTTATACAATCTATACTTGACTAATTTAGTCAAGTTTATATAAATAGTTTATACAAATATAAGCAAATATGAAATTAACGTCAAAAGGTAGATATGCAGTAATGGCATTAGCTGACTTAGCTAATTTCAATAGTGTGAATCCTGTACCTTTAAGAGACATATCATTAAGACAAAACATATCATTAGATTTTCTTGAGCAGATATTTTCAAAGTTAAAAAAAAATAACATAGTCAAAAGCATCAGAGGTATCAATGGGGGGTATGTTTTAAACAAAGATCCTGTTCAAATTAAAATAGCAAACATACTTAATGCTGTAGATGAAAAAGTTAAAACACTCCAATGTAACAAAGAGTCAAAAAAAGGCTGTAATAGCAAAACATCAAAATGTATTACTCACAATTTGTGGGATGAGCTTGAGACACATATTAATTATTTCTTTGAAGAAAAAAATTTAAAAGACCTTATAACTAACACCTCAAAAAGTATAAATTAAAATGGACGCTAGACAACAAGAAATAGAAAAATTAAAAGATTACAAATACGGTTTTTCAACTGATATTGACAATACAAGAGCACCCAAAGGATTGAGCGAAGAAGTTATTAAATTTATTTCAAATATAAAAAAAGAACCTAAGTGGATGCTCGATTGGAGACTAAAAGCTTTTGAAAGACTAAAACAATCAAAAGAGCCAAATTGGCAAAAACCAAAATATCCTAAAATAGATTATCAAGATCTTTATTATTACTCTGCACCGAAAAGTATGGATGATAAGCCTAAAAGTTTAGATGAGTTGGATCCAAAATTATTAGAGACGTACAAAAAACTTGGAATACCATTGCAAGAACAAGCAAAATTAAATGGCATAGCTGTAGATGCTGTATTTGATTCTGTTTCTGTTGCGACAACTTTTAAAGAGGAGTTAAATAAAAAAGGAATAATTTTTTGCTCAATGTCTGAGGCAATTCTAGAGCACCCTGAGCTTGTAAAAAAATATCTAGGAACAGTAATTCCATTGTCAGATCATTACTTTGCAACATTAAATTCTGCAGTATTTACAGATGGTTCATTTGTTTACATTCCAGAAAATGTTAAGTGTCCAATGGAACTCTCAACATATTTTAGAATTAATGATCCAGAGACAGGTCAATTTGAAAGAACATTAATTATTGCCGATAAAGGAAGTTATGTTAGTTATTTGGAAGGTTGTACGGCACCCATGCGAGATGAGAATCAGTTGCATGCAGCTAATGTAGAATTAATTGCACTAGATGATGCTGAAATTAAATATTCAACAGTTCAAAATTGGTATCCAGGCGATAAAGATGGAAAAGGTGGAATTTATAACTTTGTTACTAAGAGAGGATTGTGCAAGGGAAAAAATTCAAAAATTTCCTGGACCCAAGTTGAAACCGGTTCTGCAATCACATGGAAGTACCCAAGTTGTATTTTGCAAGGAGACAATTCTCAAGGAGAGTTTTACTCTGTAGCTATTACCAACAATTACCAAAAAGCTGACACTGGTACTAAAATGATTCATTTGGGAAAAAATACTAGAAGTAAAATTATTTCAAAAGGAATATCAGCGGGACACGCAGATAACACCTATAGAGGCATGGTTAGCATTCATCCCAAAGCAACAGGTGCAAAAAATTATACTCAATGCGATTCATTGCTAGTCGGAAACAAATGTGGAGCCCACACAATTCCTTATATTGAAAATAAGAACGCGTCATCTGAAATTGAGCACGAAGCAACAACTTCAAAAATCAGTGAAGATCAATTGTTCTATTGCAGACAAAGAGGACTGAACCAAGAAGAGGCTGTTAGTTTAATTGTAAATGGATTCTGCAAAGAAGTTTTGCAACAATTGCCGATGGAATTTGCAGTAGAGGCACAAAAATTGGTTGGAATTAGCTTGGAAGGAAGCGTTGGTTAATGATTGAAATTAAGAATTTAAAAACAAGTGTAGACGATAAAGAAATTTTAAAAGGCTTAAATCTAAGCATTGGAAAAGGTGAAGTGCATGCAATTATGGGACCAAATGGGTCTGGCAAAAGCACGCTATCTTATGCTTTGGCGGGAAAAGAAGGGTACAATGTATCGGGAGAAATTAAGTTTAATAAAACAAATCTTCTAGAGCTTAATGCTGAGCAGAGGGCTCAAGAAGGAGTTTTTTTAGCTTTTCAATATCCAATTGAAATACCAGGTGTGTTTACTAATAATTTCTTAAGAACTTCATTAAATTCAGTGCGCAAAGCAAACGGAAAACCTGAGCTTAATGCAATTGAATTTTTAAAAATTGTTAAAGAAAAATCCAAAGAATTAAATATAGACGCTGAAATGCTAGCAAGACCTTTGAATGTTGGCTTTTCAGGAGGAGAGAAAAAAAGGAATGAAATTTTACAAATGTCATTGCTAGAACCAAGCTTCATTATTATGGACGAAACTGATTCAGGGCTAGATATAGATGCTTTAAAAGTAGTATCGAATGGAGTAAATAGCTTAAGAGATCCAGACAGATCTTTCCTGATTATCACTCACTATCAAAGACTTTTGAATTATATCAAGCCTGATTTTGTTCATGTATTATCTGATGGAAAAATAGTTAAAACGGGAGATTGGAAATTAGCGCTAGAACTGGAAAATGAAGGTTATGGTCAATTTATCAATTAAATGGAAAATTATAACGACATTAAAATAAATTTTGAAACATTTATTCAATCATTTAAAACAGATGATAACGATCTTGAATTTAGGAAAAAATCTTTTAATCATTTTTTAAAAAGTGGCTTTCCCAAGCCTAAAGACGAGAGTTGGAAATATTCTCCACTCGTTAAAGATTTGAAAAAATTTTCAAGTTTTAATTTTAAAAATTCCAATACAAAAGAACTTCCAAAAAATTTACTAGAAAATTACGACCATTACTCAATAGTTTTTGCAGATGGAGTTTTGATCGCTAATGACATTAGGGAGCAAGGCTTAGTCATTAAGAAAAACAACTCTTTTCTAAAATCGGTGAAAAAAGAAGGAGTGAATCCAGTTTTAAATCTAAACAACGCCTTTGCCGACAAAGGTTACTTAATTGAAGTTGAAGCTGACACGATTATATCAAAACCTATCGTAGTTTATCATTATTATTCTAATAATTTTTCATCAAGCTTTGTTAGCGCGAAAAATTTTATTTTACTGAATGAGAATGCAAATATAACTGTATTTGAAAAAGTAATTTACGATTCAAGTATAGAGTTTTTGATTACAGCTAATACAGAAATATTTTTGGCCAAAGGAGCAAAACTTAAAAAATACGATCTTAATAGTGATAACAAATACTCAACTATTTTTAATTTTGTTAAGGCAAACCTAGATAGCAATTCTGATCTGGAGTATTTTACTTTTTCAGAAGATGTTAATTCCTGTAGGGATGAAACTATCGTTAATTTAAATGGAAAAAATTGCTACGCATCTATTAACGCAATTCAATTGTTGCACTCTAACTGCAATCATGAAATTAAACTGCAGATCAATCATAATGAGGAACACACAAGAAGTTCACAATTTGTTAAATCTGTTTTACACGATAGCGCCACGGCAGCATTTCAAGGAAAAATATTTGTCGATTCTAAAGCGCAAAAAACGGATGGCTATCAATTGTCCAAAGCTTTGTTGTTGTCGGATACTGCTAAATTCTTTTCTAAGCCTGAGCTTGAAATCTATGCTGACGATGTGAAATGCTCACATGGCTCTTCTTCTGGGAGCATTGATAAAGAATCCGTTTTTTATTTGAGATCAAGAGGAATCAATGAGCAAGACGCTAAGCAGATGATGATCAAAGGTTTTTTGGCAGAGGTCATTGAGAAAATAACAGATGAAAAATTTAAGAAAATCTTTTCTAAAAAATTAGGGCACAATTCTGACGATGTTTAAAAATATTAAAGATCAATTTCCAATATTTAAGAAAAAAATAAAAGGTAAAGAGCTGGTTTACTTGGATAGTGCGAATTCTTCGCAAAAGCCACAATCAGTTATTGATGCAGTCAGCAATTTTTACAGCAATGAATTCGCCAATGTCGGCAGAGGCATTTACACCTTAGCTGTTAACGCTTCTGAAATGTATGAAAATTCTAGATCAAATTTGAAAAATTTTATCGGCGCCAGTTCAGATTTTGAAATTGTCTTTACTAAAAATGCAACTGAATCTTTAAATCTAGTTGCTAGCTGTTTTGGAGAAAAGTTTATTGAAAAAGATGATGAGATTATTTTAACAGAATTAGAACATCATGCTAATTACGTTCCTTGGCATTTTTTAAGAAAAAAAAAAGGGAGCTGTTATTAAATTTTTACCAATAGATGAAAATGGCAACTTAAAAATAGAGCAATTAGAATCTTTGATTACAAGCAAAACAAAGATTATTAGCGTTACTCACATGTCTAACGTAACGGGGTCTATTAGTTCATTGGAAGAAATAATTGAAATAGCTAAGAAGCATAGCATTCCGGTTTGTGTTGATGGGACACAAGGAGCTGCCCACCTAGAAGTTGATGTAAAAAAACTAGATTGTGATTTTTATGCTTTTTCAGGACACAAAATGTACGGACCAACAGGAGTTGGCTTGTTAGCCATTAAGTATAAATGGTTAGAGGTATTTGAACCCTTTATCGGCGGAGGTGGAATGATTGACCATGTCTCTAAAAAAGACATTGCTTATGCAAGAGGTGTTTGGAAAATGGAGGCGGGAACCATGCCAACAGCTCAGGTAATTGCCCTTAATGAATCGGTAAATTTTATCAATAAGATTGGAAAAGAAAATATTACTAAGCATGAAATAGCATTGACACAAATAGCTTTAGAAAAACTAAGAAGCAATAATGCAGTTAAAATTATTGCCTCTCCCAAAAATCAGGGTGGAGTTTTTTCATTCAATATTGACCAGATCCATTCTCATGACGTTTCTACTATTTTAGATCAGGAAGGAATTGCAGTAAGAGGAGGTCACCATTGTTGCCAAGTATTGCACGAGGTTCTTAAAATCAATTCTTCGGTCAGAGTATCATTTGGTGTTTACAATAACGAAGAAGATATAGATGTTCTTTGCGAGGGTATTAAAAAGTGTCAAAAAATTTTCAAAAAGTAAATGGATGTTAAAGAGCTTTATCAAAAGCTAATATTTGATCACGGAACCAACCCTAGAAACAGGTTTCGATTGAAGTCTTTTAATAGGGATATCATTGGATTTAACCGGTTGTGCGGTGATCAAGTGCATGTTTTTATAAGCTTGGTTGACCATATCATTAAGGAAGTTAGTTTTGAGGGCGAGGGTTGTGCTATTTGTATTGCAGCAAGCTCTGTAATGACAGAGGTTTTGAAAAACAAGTCAGAGAAAAATGCCATTGTCATAGCTCAATTTTTCAACAAACTTATTAAAAACAAAAATGAACCAATACCAACCATTTTAAACAAGGAAGACCAAACCAAGTTAAACTCCTTTATATCAGTGGGAGAATTTCCAATGCGCATTAAATGTGCTACATTACCCTGGATTACTGTAGAGTCGGTAATTAAAAATAACACTAAAGAAATTAGTATAGAATAATTAAATTAATGGACCCAAATCATTCAGCGTTAATGGACAAGGTTGTGGAAAAACTGAAAACAGTTTTTGATCCAGAAATTCCTGTAGATATATATGAGCTTGGATTAATTTATGATGTTCGAATTGAAGGAAAAAAAGTTTCAATGGACATGACTTTGACAAGCCCTAATTGCCCAGTTGCAGAATCTCTGCCTATGGAAGTGAGAAGGTCAGTTGAGACAATTCCAGAAGTTGAAGAGGTGGAAGTCAAGATTGTATGGGAGCCAGCTTGGGATAAGACAAAAATGTCTGAGGCTGCAAAATTAGAACTAAATTTATAATTATGAGCTCACAAGTTATTAGCGTTACAGAAGCAGCAGCAGAACGAATAAAAGAAATTATGTCTGGAGCTAAAGATGACAATGTTAAGGGAGTTCGTGTTACCGTAGTAACCGGAGGGTGTGCAGGCATGGCCTATGAAATGAATTATATCAAAGATCAAAACCCAGGTGATGAGATTATAGAAGACAAAGGTGTAAAAGTTTATATAGATCCCAAAGCGGTTATGTATTTGCTTGGTACCAGCATGGATTACAAAAAAGATAAGTTTTCATCTTCTTTTGTTTTTAATAATCCCAACGAGACAGAGCGTTGCGGTTGTGGTGAATCTTTTAAAATTTAAATTGCTCTGCGAGATTTCTTTCCTGAAGTCCAAATTTTTTATTATACAATAGCTTAAAGCCAATCGATTGGTTTACAGATATTTTTATAAGAGTTGCATTTCTAATTTCTGTATTATCAGCAACAGCACTGACAGGTCTTTTTTTAGGATCTAAATTTTTGATAATAATTTTTGATTTGCTTGAAACAATTGCACCCCTCCAGCCTCTTGGTCTAAATGGGCTTATTGGAGTTACAGTAAGTTTTTGGCTATCTAAATTAATTATGCGACCACCAGCTGAAAGATTATAAGCAGTACTTCCAGCCGGGGTTGCTACTAATATTCCATCGCCAGTTAATTCCTTAACTCTTAATTTCCCATCTACATAAATTCCTAACTTTGCCGTTTGCTTGCTTTGCCTAAATATAGAAACTTCATTAATCGCTATTTTTTTTTTAGTAATTTTACCATGGCTTGTAACTACCATTTCAAGAGGATGAAGAATAATTTCATTACTTTTTTTAATATTGTTTTGTAAATTTTTGATAGAATAAGGATTTAGTAAAAAACCATGATTTCCCATGTTCATTCCGTAAAATGGCTTTTGGTATTGATTATATTTTTTTAAAGATTGCAACATAAAGCCATCACCACCAATTACCACAATAGTGGTACATTTTTTTACTGGATAGTTCTTGAAAGATTTTAATATTTGTTTTTTTGCCAAAAGAGCTTTAGGTGTATTGTCAGTGATTAAGCAAATTTTTAAATCGTTCATTATTAACGATTTGATATCATAAAAATAATTAAAAAAAATGGATATAAAATCTTTAAAGAAAGCCTTTATAGAGCACTGTTCAGAACATAAGTTAAAAAAAAACCATGAACAAATAAAAGTTATTGAAGGGCTTATTCAATTTTATCAAAACACAAATAAAATTAGCAATTTATTGACTCAATTTTTTTTTAAAAAATCAAATAAACTTGGATTTTATTTGCATGGAGACGTAGGTGTTGGCAAAACAATGGTTTTAAATTTTTTTTATAATTATTTAAATATTCCTAAGCAGCGTTTGCATTTTAACGAGTTTATGATCGGCGTGCATGATTTTCTCCATGCTAACAAAGACAAATCTAAAAATGAAAATTTATTAGAGCTATTCGTGAGGAATCTTAAAGACAAAGTAGATATTGTTTATTTTGATGAATTTCAGGTAACAAATATTGTTGATGCAATGATTTTGGGAAAGTTGTTTGAAATTATTTTTAAAAATAATATAAAAATAATATTCACATCAAATATAAAAATTGAGAATCTTTATAAAGACGGATTGCAACGCGATCAGTTTATCCCTTTTATTAAAATTATAGAACAACACTGCATAGAAACAGAGCTTGTTATTAAGGAAGACTATAGAAAGTCAGGAATCAAAACTTTAGAACGTTTTTTTTATCCAAACAATGAAAAAACATCATTTGAAGTAAATCAATTATTTCGAGAAATCACTAAAGAAAAAAAACAATCTATTGAAATTATCAATACGAAGGGAAGAAATCTAACTGTAAAAAATTACTTCGAAGGTATTGCCAGGTTTGACTTTAAAAATCTTTGTAAAGACAACTTGGGAGCTGAAGACTACATTGCGATTGCAAGCAAATGCTCTTTTATTGTTATCGATAATATACCTAATTTTTGCGATGAAAATATTAATGAGCAACAAAGATTTATCACATTAATTGATATTTTGTATGAGAGGCGCATTCCAATGATGGTTACTTGCGAAGTTTCTCTTGATAAATATGAAACCTCTCAAAAGTTAGAGCAAGTTTTTAAACGAACGATAAGCAGATTGTACGAGCTTACATCCCCAGATATTAAGATTGATTAATATTGTTTTTTGCAATTTTTACCAAGGTATCTATTAAATTAGAAAGACCACTTTGCCTTTGAGCGGTTAGCAATTCTAAGATGCCAAGAGTTCTAAAATTTTCCCTGCTTAACTCTGCAATTTCAGAAGCCTGTTCACTATTAAGTATGTCAATAACAAGTTTGGCAGTCCCTTTTGTAATAAAGGAATCTGCATCAAATTGATAAAGCATACTATTGTCTTTTTGTTTATGTCCAATAACCCACAAGTTAGATGCGCATCCGGTAATTTTATTTTTTTCAATTTTATGTTCATTGCCCAAAGAGCTATTTTCCGCAGCAATATCTATTAAATATTGCAAACGATCAGCACCATCCAAAACAGATATTTCGATACCTTTTTGTTTAATTTTATCAATGATCATTTTATTTTTGGTGTATCGAGAATAGCATTGATCGGTAAAGCAATACACTCTTTCCTCGAGTTGTTTTCTTTTTTTAACAAGTGCTTAAAATCAAAAATTACCAAAGTTTGATTTTGCTTGTCGTTACTAAAGTAATCATAAATTTGATTTTTTAATTCTTTTAATTTTTCCAAAGTTAGTTTGCTCAAGTTTTTAGACAATAGAGATGCTGAAGCTTGGCAATACACGCAAGCCTCTCCTTCGTATCTGAAATTCATTAATTTTTGTTCATTAAGATCAAATTCGATCTTGATCTCATCTCCACAATTTTTGTTTTTTAACACATGCTTAAACTGACCTCTGCCTTTTAGGCCATAAGCGTTTGTTTTTGCAGCAAGTTTAATAATCTTTTCCATGAAAGAGTATTATTGAAGTAAAGTAATAATTTTTAAAATAACCTGTTCTTTAGCAATGTAGTAATCTTGAAATCCAGGAAACATATTGACCAATAATTTTTTAGATAAATCGATGACCCCAATAAGCGTGATAAGTACAACTGAAAAAATAATCAATTTAGAAATATTTAGCAAATCATAAACTACAATTAGCAAAATAAACAAGATCGAGAAAATAATTAACTTAGAAATATTGATGATGTAGTAGTCGTGAAGTATTGGCCATATGCTTACTAAATAACTTTTGGATAAATCAATAATTCCCACCAGTGCAATAAAAAAAATTAAAAAAATAATCAATTTTGAAACAAGTGAAATTTTATAGGAAGATGGTCTTTTTTGGACAGATTCACCATGAATCCATTTTTCATTGCAAATACCACACTGAACTTCTTTATTGGATTTTTCTAGATCTGATTTTTTTACGTCAAATTGATACTGGCCGCATTTACAATTTATAATCATCTATTTCCAGCTCCGTGTGTTTTCATGGCAATAATTTTTAAATGAGAGTTGTGTAGTTTTTTTAAAAATAACGCTTTGCTTTTCGCCGGTTCATACTTGATAATGTTTGTGAGCATAAGAGGTTGTGTGTAAGTTTTTTCTTTCTTTTCAATTACAATCTTAGGATATATTTTTTCTTTTATAGCGTCTTTTTCAACAGGTAATTGAGCTGAAGAGGTTTTGTTGATTGCCTTTAATTCGTAATTTTTTTTATTCAACTCTTCTTTTGGACTTAGTTGGCTCCTAGTTTCGTTTAAGTCTTGAATTGCACTGAGTATCTCTTCTTTAGAAAATTTTTTTGTGCTGATTTTTTCAGGATTGATAATGCTGACCGACTCTAGAATGTCCTTTATCGAGTATTTTTGATTCATCTGCGACCGTTATATCATTTTTTGCAAATAAATATAATTTTACTTCAATTTAAATCAGATGCATATGTCGGTAATTATAATGAGAAATACCTTTTTATTTATTACAACTTTGCTTTGTTGGTCACCCACTTGGTATATTATTAAATTTCAACTTGGTTATATAGACCCATTAATTTCCGTATTTTATAGAATAGCACTTGCCGCTGCCATTCTTTTTTTTATTCTTATCCTTACTAAAAAATCTTTGAGATTTAACTTGAACCAACATTTGTGGTTTTCAATGCTTGGCTTGTGTCTTTTTTCATTTAATTATATATTTTTTTATTTAGCTAACACATATTTAATTAGTGGTGTCGTAACCATAGCATTTTCCACCAATCTAATTTTTAATATAGTCGGTGAAAAAATTATTTACAAAGTTAACGCCTCTGCTAGCACTTGGATGGCTGCATTGTTCGGTTTAATTGGAATTTTGATTATTTTTAATAATGAAATATTTCATTTTAATCCAAATGACAAAACCCACATTGGCATAGCACTTTCTTTTGTTGCTACATTTTTTTGGTCTTGTGGAAACATGATCCATATTCGTAATGCAAAAAACAAACTTCCATTTTTTCCCTCAATTGCATACGCGATGCTTTACGGAAGTATTCTTACCTTGGTTGCTGCCAAAGTAAGAGGAGCTGAGATTTTATTTGAGTTTAGTTTTGCTTATATTTCTGCACTTTTATTTTTGTCTATTTTTGGAACAGTTGTTGCTTTTTATTTGTACCTAACCTTGCTCAACAACATCGGCCCTGGAAGAGCTGGCTATGTCGGTGTTTTAATGCCTGTCTTGGCGCTTTTAATTTCTACTCATTTTGAAAATTTAGAGTGGTCAAACAATCTAATTATTGGACTGCCGATTTTGATTGCGGGATCTGTTTTAATTCTTAATCAAAAAGCTAAATTGGCTAGTTAAAAACCAAATTCTTTTGTATTGTTTTCATTACATTAATTATGTAAAAACCATTTTCTTTTGCCCCCTTAGCTCATTTGGTAGAGCAACTGATTTGTAATCAGTAGGTGGCCTGTTCGAATCAGGCAGGGGGCACCAGTTATTTAAAAAATATTTGTTTATTTTCCTACATTTGCGTCGTGATTGAAAAATTTTTAAAAATTGTTGTATTCAGTTATATAAAGGATCTAAGATAAAATTTAATTATGAACAATGTATTAATACTGGGGTTTGGTGTTGCTAGCACAGCATACATTTCTTTATTAGATCACAACAAAAAAAAAGTGTCTGTGGTCGGCACTCCTTACGATGTCAAAAAAATAAAATCTTTAAAAGCAGCTAAAATTAAAAAAGAAAGTAACTTTGGATTAATTTTCTCTAAAAATATTTATTTCTATGAAAATCTAGAGGAAGTAAATAGCAAGCAGTACTCCTTGATAGTTGTTGGTGTTAATTCTAATGGAATTTTTTGGGCTGCAGATCAGCTGAAAAAATTAAAAGCAACTTGCCCTGTCCTGATATTAACTAAGGGCTTGCATAAAGAAAAAGGAAAAATTTATACTATGAGTGATTTTTTTAAATCAAGAACTGGATTTAAAAAAGTAGTATCTGCAGCAGGACCTTGTCTTGCTGGAGAGCTGGTTAAAAAAACACATACAAGAACTGTCCTCGCAAGCTCTACTATTGCGGATGGAAGGTACGTTAAGAATATTTTGGAGAATGACTATTACCATCCTGATGTGACAACAGATATTAAGGGTGCGGAAATTTGTGCGGCTACTAAAAATATTTATGCAACTATTATCGGTGCTGCAATAGGGCAGTCCAATTCTTATTTGGATATGTCTGAAAAAAGAAAATACCATTTTAATGCGGCATCGGCTTTATTTGAACAGTCTCTTCGGGAAATGAGCGTTATTATCAAAAAATACAAGGGTTTAACATCTACTGTTATGGGCCCAGCTGGAGCAGGCGATCTTTATGTTAGTGCCTTAGG
>ERZ889078.2674-NODE-2674-length-12436-cov-11.242226_pt1 | contig 12436 bp, 8 predicted proteins | sample MGYA00521266_ERZ889078 | MGnify/ENA primary metagenome ERZ889078 (study PRJEB32303, sample SAMEA104408618) | aquatic metagenome | biome: Brackish water; feature: Pelagic; material: water | place: Baltic Sea | collected 2014-06-16T06:34:00 | depth 76,534 m ... | reverse complement strand
GAATGCAAATTATGTAGAGAACAGCACCATTGCTGGCCTTTGCTATGAAAGTTTGATAGGCACACATCCCGTAAACCTCGAGTTTATACCTGCCCTGGCCACACACTGGAAGATTTCCGATGACAAAATGAAATTCTGGTTTCGCATCAATCCAGATGCACGTTGGTCAGATGGTCGCGAGGTTATTGCTGAAGATGTTGTGGCTACCTGGGATTTACATATGGACGAAACCATCTTGTCACCTTCTGACCAGTTGGTCTTTGGAAAATTTGAACGTCCTGTTGTGGAAGGGAAATATATTGTTGCTGTTGTGGCAAAAGAATTAAGCTGGAGAAATTTTCTCTATTTTGGCGGCATGTCCATTCTACCATCCTTTTATTTGAACCAGATTGATGGTACGGACTATCTCAAAGAATATCAGTTTAAGATGCTCCCCGGTACAGGACCATATGAGATAAAAGAAGAAGATATCATCAGCCAGGAGTCGTTCACGCTGACACGTCGCACTGACTATTGGGGCAAAGATGATCCTGCTAATAAATACACCTCTAACTTTGACAAAATTAAGTTCATAGTTGTTAAGGATAATAACCCACTCATCTTTGAAAAATTCAAGAAGGGTGAGGCCGATTTCTATACCGTATCAGGTGCCAGGGAATGGATTGAAGAATGCGAAGCTGATTCGCTCAAACCGGGCGAAACGAACTGGCCCTATGCCCTTGATAAAGGGTGGGTTCAGAAACACAAAATTTACTCGGAGAAACCAGCTGGAACCTCTGGTTTTGCCTTCAATATGAGAAAATGGCCTTTCGATGATAAACGGGTTCGCATGGCCTTTACCTATCTTTATAACCGGGAAAAAATGAACGAAGAAATGTATTACAGCGAATACTCTATGATGAATTCACTGTACTCTGGTTCAGTCTATGAAAACCCCGATAACGAGAAGGTGGTTTATAGCCCTGAAAAGGCTGCCAAGCTCCTTAATGAAGCAGGCTATACTTCACGTAATGCTGATGGTTGGCTGGTCCATGAAGACGGTCGCATCTTAAGGTTTGAGCTGGCCATACAAAAGGGTTTGGACTATATGGTTACCCCCGTCCAACAGATGATGAAAGAGTATGGCATCGATATGCAGATCAAGTATATCGATGGTAATGCCAACTGGAAAAATCTCATGGAGAGAAATTTTACCATTTTTATGCAAGCCTGGAATGGTCTGGTATTTCCCAATCCCGAAACCTCTCTAAAATCTTCTTTGGCTGATGAAAACAACACCAATAATATTGGCGGCTTTAAGAATGACAGGGTTGACGAGCTTCTGGAAGAATATGATGTGACCTTTGACCAAGCATCTCGTGTGAAGATTATCCGCGAAATTGATGGGATATATTCGGATATTCATCCAGCAGCCTGGGGTATTGCCAGAAATTATCAACGTGTGCTGTTCTGGGATAAATTTGGATATCCGGAATACATGGTTGGTAGATATACGGGTGACTACCGTACCGTATTTACGCATTGGTGGTTTGATGAGGACAAGGGAAAAGCACTTGAGAAAGCCATGAAAAATGGAACAGAACTACCCAAGGGTGAAATAGACAATATGTTTTGGCCTGAATATCTAAAAGAACAGAACAAGTAATCCCATCATTGCAGGAGATTCTTAATCTGGCAAATAATCCTAATTCGTCATCGCGAGCCCCGTTCTCTAACGGGGCGTGGCGATCTCGAACTATAAGTTGTCCAGGAAGACGGAGATTGCTTCGTCGATCCTCTCCTCGCAATGACTCACGATAAAATGATTCCCAAAATTCAGTTAGACTAACTATGACTACGTATTTTATTCGCCGCATTTTACTCATGATCCCCACCTTTCTGGGATCAACCATCCTTATTTTTGTCATCCTCCAGATGGCACCAGGTGGACCCCTGGAAAGGACTATCCAACAATTACAGGCTGGCGCTATGCAGCAGGGGGAATCTGCTGGAAGCGTGGGTGATATCATGAGTGGTGGAAGCTCAGTGCTGCCGGAGTCAGCATTACGGGAATTAAGAAGATTTTATGGATTCGACAAGCCGGTCTATCAGAGATATCTGATATGGCTAGGGATCTGGCCCAGAGAGACAAAACATCGCGAAGTTGATTTCAGTGGTGATGTGACAGAAGTCAGCAAAAACGTAGGACGTGGAAATTACATGACCCTGCGCCTCGAAGGTGATCGGGTCGGTGTTTATGACCCGGATGGGAATACCAGCGATATCTGGAAAGCAGCCATCGATGAGGAAGCCTCAAAAGATGGGAAGATTGTGGCTACCATTTTTCAAACTGAGTTTTCAGGAATCCTCACCGGTAACCTGGGAACATCCTATACCTATGATCAACCAGTAACTGAGGTGATGGCTCCCCGCTTTAAAATTTCCATGTTTTTCGGACTCACGGGATTATTTCTCTCATATATCGTCTGTATTCCTCTGGGAATCAGAAAAGCCTTGCATCATGGGTCTGCCTTTGACTTTCTATCCAGTGTGGTGGTTTTTGCAGCTTATTCCATCCCTGGTTATGCTCTTGGTGCAGTTTTGCTCGTTCTGTTGGGAGGCGGTTCTTTTTGGGACATTTTCCCTCTCGGGGGCTTTCGTTCACCTACCGAGGTTTGGGAAGCCATGACCCTTTGGGAACAAATAAAAGATCAGCTATGGCATGCCGTTTTACCCATCATTTCCTGGTCAATTGGTAGTTTTGCCGGCTTGACCATCTTGATGAAGAATAGTCTATTGGAAAATATCTCTCAGGACTATATCAGGACCGCTTTTGCTAAAGGACTGCAGGAAAATAGAGTTATCTGGGTCCATGCGATACGGAATTCAGTCATTCCTATTGCCTCTGGTATTGGTGGTGTCATCGGTGTGGTCATCGCGGGATCATACCTTATTGAAAAAGTTTTCAATATTGATGGGTTTGGTAAAATGGGTTTCCAGGCCATCCTGGATCGTGATTACCCCATCACCCTTGGTTTTCTGGTGATCGTAGTTGTAATCCGACTTGTATCCAATATTCTGTCAGATATCGCCCTGGCAACCGTAGATCCCAGAATAAGATTTAAATAGAGATGGAAAGCAAGAAAATGCCTGAACAACAAGAAATATCCCTTTCCATTCTAAAGAAGCGCTGGCTGAAATTTAAGACCATGAAGCGGGGATATTACTCCTTCACTCTGCTGGTGATTCTCTATGCCCTCTCCTGGTTTTTGCCCGTTCTCATCAATAATCGTGCGCTGGTGCTCAGTTATGAAGGTGAGTTGTATTTCCCCGTCGCGACGGGCTACTATGCAGGTTCAGACTTTGGTCAGGAAGTCCCTGGTGAAGCCATTTATCGTCAACTCCAGGCAACCTGGGAGGCAGAGGGGAGTGATAATTGGGTGATCATGCCACTTTATCCATATAGCCCCTATGAGGACATCACAGTAACCGGGAATAAAATGTATGACCCACCATCTGGCACCCACTGGCTGGGTACTGACAATACAGGTCGAGATGTATTTGCTCGCCTGTGTTATGGCTTTAATATTTCCATATCATTTGCTCTGGTTCTTACCATCCTGAATTACATCATCGGTGTGATAATCGGTGGGAGCATGGGCTATTTCGGTGGCAAATTCGATCTCTTTTTCCAAAGAATCATTGAGATCTGGTCCAGCCTGCCTATGCTGTTTGTCATCATTATTATCAGCTCCATTATTCGGCCCTCATTCTTCCTGCTGATTTTCATCTATACCATCGTAAACTGGATTGGCATGACTTATCTCATGCGGGCTGAATTTTATCGTGAAAAATCCAAGGATTATGTCGCAGCAGCTCTGTCAATGGGCCAGACAAATTTCAAAGTGATGTTTAAGCACATTCTTCCCAATGCCATGGTTCCCATTATCACCTTCTTTCCCTTTGCCGTTGTCGGTGGAATTTCAGCCCTTGTAAGTCTTGATTATCTTGGGTTTGGAATGCCACCACCCACACCCAGCTGGGGGCAAATGTTAGATGTTGGGTTGCAGAATATTACCAAGACCTGGATGGTTTTTGCACCCATCTCGGCTTTGTTTTCCACGCTGATTATGGTTGTATTTATCGGGGAGGCTGTACGTGAAGCCTTTGATCCAAAAGTTTATTCGAGGTTAAGATGAGTCGGGAAAAGCTGGTAGAAGTCAAAGGGCTTAAGACCCGTTTCAAAGTTGGTGGTGAGTGGGCTAAGGCCGTGGATGGCGTCAGCTTTGACATCTATGAAGGGGAAACACTTGGTATCGTGGGAGAATCCGGGTCCGGTAAGTCAGTCTCCGTGCTCTCATTGATTCAGTTGATTCCCAACCCTCCCGGAGAAGTCTCAGACGGTGAGATTATTTTTAAGGGTAAAAAAATATTTGATGCTGATGATCTGGCTCGCGTCAGAGAATTTCCTCAATACAAATATTTCCCAAAACTTCCAGAAGCAAAACGTAACACGGCAGCCGGCATCTTCTTCCTTGCCTGGATGCTTATCCATATCCTACTACCAATAAGCGGTCTGGGCTGGGGTATTCTATCCCTCATTGTAGCATTATCCGTTATGGTTCACCTTTTTTATAATTCACCTCAGAATATTGCCATGGCCGAGTTCAGGCAGAACATTTACAGCCGTATGTGGGATATACGGGGTTCTGAAATCGCTATGATTTTCCAGGAACCAATGACTTCTCTGAATCCCGTGTTCAATATTGGAATGCAGACGATGGAGTCTATCAGACCGACACCCCTGAAGGATTCTTTTAAAGCCTGGTTTGTGAATCGCGCCAAAAACCTGAAAAGCTATTCCATCAAAAACAGGGCGCAGACCTCAGGTGTTTTTGCTGCAATTGCCCTGGTCTTTTCCCAGCTGGGTGCGGGCTGGAGTTTCAACCCCACATCCATATTGATAAGTTTGATAGTCGGAGGTCTGGTGCCGACGGGTATTGCCTATTTAATCATAGGCATTGACAAGCTGATCAGCGATGCGTTCAAGAGCCGGCATCTGGAACTCTTCACCTCAGCAGTTAAACTGCTGGATACTGTGGGAATCCCCGATGCAGAACGTCGCATGGGTGACTATCCACATCAATTTTCAGGTGGAATGCGTCAACGCGTTATGATCGCCATGGCCCTGGCAAAGAATCCATCACTGCTCATTGCAGATGAGCCAACCACGGCACTGGATGTAACCATTCAAGCGCAGATCCTCGATTTGATGTTAGATCTTAAAAAGCATAACACGGAAGCCGCCGTGGTTTTGATTACCCATGATCTGGCTGTTGTTGCCGAGACCTGTGAGCGGGTTATTGTGATGTATGGTGGTGTCATTCAGGAAATTGCTGAAGTGAATGATCTGTTTAGTAGACCCCTGCATCCCTATACCAATGGATTGCTCGGTTCAATTCCCAGACCAGACATACACTCTAAACGAGAACGGCTGGAGACGATTCCCGGCATGGTTCCCAATATTCTGGATTTACCAGTGGGATGTAAATTTTGTACCCGATGTACAGTTAAATTAGATAAATGTGATACAGAAGAACCGCCACTTCAGGAGATAACTCCAGGTCATTTTGTGCGCTGTTTCGTGACCCAGGAAGAACAGGTGTCCGCATGAGCAAAAACACACTGGTAGACGTAAAAAATCTGTCTGTACACTTTCCAGTACATGGTGGTGTCTTTTCCAAAAGAGTCGCTACTGTGAAGGCTGTGGATGGCATCAATTTTTCAATCGACCGCAAGCAGATTGTGGGCATGGTTGGAGAATCAGGTTGTGGAAAGACCACTGTGGGAAGAGCCATGATCAATATCCTGCGTCATGTGGCTCCAGATGTTGAAATCGGTGGAAGTATTGAATATCATTTTGGTGATGAAGTGGTGGATTTTGCCAAATTAAGCTCAAGCGAAGTGAGAAAGTATAGATCCAGGGTTCAAATGATTTTTCAAGATCCCTATGCCTCCTTAAATCCACGCATGACAGTGGCACAAATTATAAGCGAACCCCTCCAATTACACACGAAGATGAATAACAAAGAACAAACGGATCGCGTGGGTTGGCTCCTTGACAAAGTTGGACTACAGCCAGAACAGGCCAGGCGCTACCCTCATGAATTTTCAGGTGGTCAACGGCAACGTGTGGGTATTGCCCGGGCCCTGGCCACAAACCCTGATCTCATTATCTGTGATGAACCGGTTTCAGCCCTGGATGTTTCCATTCAAGCCCAGGTGATCAACCTGATGTTGGACCTTCAGGAAGAGTTTGATGTTTCCTATCTGTTTATTGCCCACGATCTTTCCGTCGTCGAACATATTTCTGACAAAATTGCAGTGATGTATCTGGGAGACATGGCTGAATATGGCAACGCCCAGGATGTATATCATCACCCTCGACACCCCTATAGCAAAGCCTTGTTGTCAGCAGTTCCCCTGCCTGATCCCAGTCGCAAAAATCGAAAAAGGATCGTGTTGCAGGGAGATGTACCGACACCATTAAACAAGCCAAGTGGCTGTGCCTTCAGGACGCGCTGTCCTATCGCTCAACCCTCCTGTGCAGAATCAAAACCGGAGTTTAAGGAACAGGCCAAAGATCATTTTGTCGCTTGTCCCTTGGTGGAGTAATACTTTTCAGGGGCTTACTTTGCCCGGTTCTTCCTGGGGGAATGCACTTTTTTCACATGTTCTACAAAATCTGCCATGGGCAGGGAGGCAATTGTTCTGCCAATAATATCCAGGGGCAGATCCTCCACTTTTCGAAATCGAACACATGATTTACCCAGATCAAGACGCTTTCCTGTTTCACGATAAGCAGCCTCAAATGCCGTGTGACGATCTTCGAACATATAAATCCCAGACAGATATACAGCCATATGATTTTTTTGAGAGGCCAGGGCGGCATATAGCAGGGCCTGCTTGTTGTAGGTGTCTGGATAGACTTTGAGAGGCACCTGATAGGTTATCATACCCCAATTCATGGTTTCCTCATAACCGGGAGGCAGGTGGTCGAGGATGACCTTTCTCACCTGGGTGATTTGAGCAGCCCGGTCTTCCGGCAAGCTGTTTATATATTCTTCTATGTTTGCAGCATTTGATTGCATTTTTGATTCCTCTTAAATTGAGAATTCATGCGAAGGTATTAAACCTTCACAAGGATAAACACTAATCTTGCTTCCAATAAGTGGAATCGCGCCTAAATTTGTGGCCATTACCTCAGGAGAAAACATAAATTTCTCCATCAGAGCACGATAAAACAATGCATGAAAGGTCACTCTAGAAGGTTCAATGAAGAAAAGAATTTATCTCATCTCGCTTGTTCTGGTCTGGCTTTTCCTGTCTGGCCGACTTTTCTATATGACTTACTTACACGGAGGGTCTGGTTCCTATCTATCACTGGCTTCCGGATTGCGTGAACTCCCCAGTGAATCAGAGTGGATGAATATTTATCTTGATGGCAAAAAAATGGGACATACGGTTTACTCTATTGAAAATCAGGGTGCCAATGGTTACACCATAAAAAGTTCAAGCAACCTGAATGTTGTTTTTGGTGGTCTGGAATCAGAAATTCACCTGGAAAATTCTGCTATTATGGATACATCCTTCAGGCTCGAAGCCTTTAGTTTCTGGATGGTATCCGATCAATATTCAACCCATGTACAAGGGCAAAAGTACGGCACGACAATGGCCTTGGAGTTCATTCAGGGCAAGGATACAACCCGAAGTGAAATCACGGTGCCTCAAGACCTCTACACCTACACTGCCATTCAACCCATGATTGCCAGCAAGGGTATTTTAGAGGGGCAAACTATCCGGGTACCCGCCTATGACGCCATGTCCAATGAAATGGCTGATGTGATGATCACCCATGAAGGCAAGGAGATCATTGCCGTTGCTGGTGAGAAACACTTACTGAACAAGCTCCGTATCGAGTTTAAGAACATACCCTCCATCATGTGGCTGGATGACAATGGTATCACCTACAAGGAAGAAACCATCATGGGAATGATGATGGAGAGAACCACTCCAGAATTAGCTTTGGCGAAATCTGAAGGGGGTCAAGTTGATTTGTTAAATGGTTTTGCTGTCATCCCGAGCTACCCCATTTCAAACACGAAGAAGCTAAAGGAGTTAAAAATTGGCCTATCCGGTATCACACCAGATGTCCTTAAAGGCCTAACATCAGAGCGACAGAAAATTGAGAGTCTGGATCCATTTGTTGTTGCCCTGAGTCAAGCTGCGACGCCCTTGAATCCAGACGAACTGGAACGCCACCTGAAAGCCTCAGATATGGTCCAGAGTGATCATGAGCAAATTCGTGAAAAGGCGTTTCAGATTTTAGGGGGCGAGAGTAAAGCTATCGCCATTAGTCATACACTGACCAAGTGGGTTTATAACTATCTGGAGAAAAAACCAGTTGCCAGTATTTCCGGGGCTGTAGACATTCTAAACACGGGTATAGGGGATTGTACGGAACATACCACACTCTATACTGCCCTGAGTCGGGCTGCCGGAGTTCCCACAAAAATTCATATTGGGCTGGTGTATCTCCAGGGACGCTTCCTGTTCCATGCCTGGCCTGTCGTCGCCATTGACGGTGAATGGGTAGATGTTGACCCCAGCCTGAATCAATTTCCTGCCGATGCCACACACATAGCTCTGGTTGAAGGAGATTTTGAAAACCTGACCAATCTCATTCCAGTCCTGGGCAATGTTAAAATAGAGATTCTTGAACAAATCTATTAAGTCTGAACCAATAGATACAGTCAAGACCAAAACGCCATGTTTTTAATCGATGCACCCTTCGTTTCTGATTACCTGAAACAGACGCTTCAGAAGCTCAAAATTCCAGTTGTCCAAACTGCTTATGCAGAAGAGGCTCTGGAGGGATATGAGGTAAATTTTATCTCTGAGCAGGAGGCAACCCAGGCCTATGATACGAACAGAAAGCTTGAGTTTTATACCAACTCTGAAAACGCTTTGGATTGGATTCTTTCTCGATTCCCATCAACGGGGCTTGCACGAACTGTAGCGCAGGTGAAGGATAAGGTGCGCTTCCGGGATGTGTTATCAGAGATTCACCCGACCTATTACTATATGGGATGCCCGTATTCAAAGCTGGAGAATATTGATCCGGAAACAATTCCATTTCCTGTTATTCTGAAACCGTCCATTGGTTTTTTTAGTTTGGGTGTGCAGAGAATAGATGATAAAACACAGTGGATGAACACGTTGGCTACAGTGGATTCGCTGACCAACAGCTATGCAGGCATCTATCCCACTGGAGTTCTGGACAACACCATTTTTATTCTGGAAGCAGTAATTCCCGGGGAGGAGTTTGCAGTAGATTGCTATTATGATGACCAAGGGCAGGTTGTCATATTAAATATGATGAAACACTTGTTTGCCTCTGGCGATGATGTGAATGACCGGGTTTATATCACCTCATCAGCCATAGTGGAGCGATATCTGACCCCCATTCAGACATATCTCAATAAGCTGGGGTCACTTTTTGACCTGAAGAATTTTCAAGCCCATATTGAAATTAGAATTCACCATGATGAAATCGCAGCTATAGAAATAAATCCATTACGTTTTGGCGGATGGTGTTCTACTGCGGATCTGGCTCAGTATGCCTGGGGCATGAATATCTATGAGGCTCTGATCACAAAATTGATACCCGATTGGACCCAGTTAATCAAGCGTGATCCATCAGAGGTGTTTGCCCTCATCGTGCTAAACAACAGTACGGGAATTCCCGGTAAGCAGATTATCAGTTTTGATTATATAGGCTTGCTAAAAACCGTCCAGGGTCCATTGGAGCTGCGCAAAACTGACTTCGCCACCTTCCCCCTGTTTGGTTTTCTCATGTGCCATGTTCCAGAAAATGATTTATCTGATCTGGAAAGACTGCTTCATTCAGACCTGAGTGAGTTTGTCACAATCTACTCCGGGTAATAATTCTTCAATCTATTTTCCTGAGTTTCAATCACTTCACCCAGGTCATCGCCTGACAGGTCTTGCTTTTTCTGAAGGAGCCAGAGGATTTTCTCTTCAGCTACCCGTGCTCGAGGATGAACAGGCTGAAGTTCAAGACTTAATTGGTAGAGATGTAGGGCGGAATCAACCTGCCCCACCTGACTTTCAGATGCTACCATATCCTGTGCATCAAGTTGACCGTAAAGCGCTTCAGCATTTTCAAACGCCTCAAACCATTTTTCAAGAGAGTACCACTCATATCCAACTGCAGTCAAAAAACTGAAGGGGATGGGATGCATGGCATTACCCTGAATATTCCGGGCAAAAATCTGGAAGGAAACGTTCTTTTCAGTCGAGGTTTCCGGGGTAACGGTGAGAATACCTGAATTCGAATCCCAACGGGACTGAATTTGCACTCCATCCTGTAAAACCTTGAAGCTGTTTTCTTCAAAAAAGGTGTTACTAAAGCCATCATCAAGTTCGAATTCAATTGGTTGGCTCAGGTCGATAAACTTGAGCGAATCAGGGAGTAAACAGGTGGCGAAGGGTGTCCCTCGATTAAAATATTCCAGGATAGCCCTGTAATAAATCTCAGCCTCCAATTTATTATAAGCCTTTGATTTAAGTCGCCCTTCCCCGGCAGGATTGGTAAAAAAGCCAGCCTCCCCAATGACACCAGGCATGTCGTTGATTGTGTTTCTCAATACTGATGTTCCAGAGCTATAGATAAGATGATCACTGTATGCAGCCCCAGCTTGCTGCTGTTTGAAAGTCATTCCGGCGCGCATGCTATCAATGAGAATTTTCGCAAAATCAACTGAAGCGGGATTCAGAGTGGCTGCTCCAAAAAAGTAGACAAGGGGCAGGTCGATCGCAGGATCATTTTGTGATCCATTGTGATGGATGGAAACAAACAGGTCACTCCCATGACCTATGGCCAGGGCCGCCCTCCCACCCAGACTCACATCTCGATCTTTGGTTCGGGTCATTAGCACATTGGCTCCAGCAAGATTGAGTTTTCTGCTAAGCATTTTGGCAACCCTGAGGTTAATCCACTCTTCACGCTCCCCAGTTTGGCCAATTCTAAACGAATCGTAGGCCTGTGTATTTCCATGTCCAGGATCAATGGTGATGTTGATGCCCGCCAGGGGTTGATCTTCTAAAACCATATATTGAGGGCCGGTACATGCTGAGAGAACCAGCATGGTGAGGGTGAAAAAAGTAATTTTTTGGAACATAATGACCTCGTTATTCATGTATGGCAGACGTGTTTGTCACAGGCCTATAATATGGTCATGAAATGGGAAGCCCTAAAAAGAAAATCCCCGCTGAACAATCAACGGGGATATGAAAAAAGAAGCTGGTACAGCAGCCTAGATTAAAGCGAGAGCTTGCTCCAGATCAGCCTGTAAGTCCTCTACATCTTCAGTCCCGATGGCAAAGCGCACCAGTCCATCCGTAATTCCGGCGGCCAGGCGTTCATCCTCAGGGATATTTGCATGAGTCATGGATGCTGGATGCTGGATGAGTGATTCATAACCACCGAGAGAGACGGCGAGTTGTGGAATGGTTACATTGTTCAACACGGTTTTCCCGGCCTCAACACCACCTTTAACCTCGAAGCTGATCATAGATCCAAAACCCTTCATTTGTCGCCTGGCGAGATCGTGTTGAGGGTGAGATTTCAAACCCGGGTATCGCACCCATTCGATCTTGGGGTGGGCTTCCAGAAACTCTGCCAGTTTCTGTGCATTTTCCTCACCTCTCCGAACGCGTAGTGAGAGGGTTCTCATGCCTCGTAAAACCAGCCAGCTCTGATGGGGATCCATGGTTCCGCCAGTCGCATTGATAACCGATTTTATACGGTCAAAATTTTCCTGAGTTTTAGTAATAATCACCCCGCCCACAACATCAGTATGCCCATTTATATATTTGGTGATGCTATGAAGAACCACATCAGCCCCCAGATCGAGGGGGTTCTGAAGAATGGGACTCATAAAAGTATTATCAACAACCAGCAAGGCTCCGTGTTCATGAGCAATGTCAGCGCAGGCTTCAATATCTGTTAGTTTTATAGTTGGATTGGCAGGTGTTTCAATATACAGCAGAGAGGTATTTGGTTTCATGGCGCGTCGAACGATATCCAGGTCTGACGTATCCACAAAAGAGCTCTCCACACCAAAACGGCTGAAGTCATTTTCCACAACCATTCTTGAAGAGCCATACATGGCATCTGTTCCCACCATATGGGCTCCTGCCCCCAGATAGGTCATATAGATGCCACAGACTGCCGCCATACCCGATGCTGTTGCGATACCACCAATCCCGTGTTCAAGTAAGGCTACGGCCTCCTCAAAGGCGTTGGTTGTAGGATTGCCAATACGGGTATAGATGTAACCCTTCTCTTCGCCACCAAACAGGCGAGCACCAT
>ERZ889078.2673-NODE-2673-length-12437-cov-15.422630_pt1 | contig 12437 bp, 9 predicted proteins | sample MGYA00521266_ERZ889078 | MGnify/ENA primary metagenome ERZ889078 (study PRJEB32303, sample SAMEA104408618) | aquatic metagenome | biome: Brackish water; feature: Pelagic; material: water | place: Baltic Sea | collected 2014-06-16T06:34:00 | depth 76,534 m ... | reverse complement strand
TATACGTCCAAACATCTAATTCTGTCCAGTTTGAAATTGGAAAAACACGTACATTTTGACCTAAATCAATATTTCCATTTAGCATATCAAATAGTTCTGGGCGTTGGTTTTTTTCATCCCACTGACCAAAATCATCACGTACTGAAAAGATACGCTCTTTAGCTCTTGCTTTTTCTTCATCTCTTCTTGCTCCACCTATACAAGCATCAAATTTAAATTCTTCAATGGCATCTAAAAGTGTAGTTGTTTGCAACATATTTCTACTTGAATACCTTCCAGACTCTTCTTTCACTTTTCCTTGATCTATACTATCTTGTACATTTCTAACAATCAATTCAACACCTAATTCTTCTACCAATCGATCACGAAATTCAATTGTTTCAGGAAAATTATGTCCTGTATCAATATGCATTAAAGGAAAAGGGATTTTTGCTGGATAAAATGCTTTTTGAGCTAATCTAACCAATGTTATAGAATCCTTTCCACCAGAAAATAATAATACTGGTTTTTCAAATTGTGCTGCAACCTCTCTAAAAATATAAATTGCTTCATTCTCCAATGCGTTAATATGTAATTTCTCTGTCATTTTTTATAATTTTAGGAATGCAAACCACATTCTCTGTTTTCCAATACTTTTGTTGGATCAAAATATTTAAACTCGTTTGGTAATTTATTTTCTACTAAATAAACATCTAATTGTTCATCTGTCCAGTGATAAAACGGACTTACTTTTAACAATCCATCTTTACTCATAGATACTATATCTATGCTACTTCTAAAAGCTGTTTGCCCTTTTCTTAAATTTGTAAACCAAACATCAGGCAAGTGTTCTTTCATGGCTCTATTAAAAGGCTCCAATTTTACTTGTTCAGTAAACAATTTGTGCAAAGGGTCTTCTATTTGAGGGATTCCAATTGTAGCATCTCTATGAGCTGCTGTTTGTTTTGGCACATATAAATGAACATTTAAACCCAATCTATCAATCAACTCATTTGCATGTTTATAGGTTTGAGGTGTGTTATAACCAGTATCGCACCAAATAACTTTCAAATCTTTTTTTACTTCTATACAAACATTTAAAATTGCAACCTCATAAGGCCTGAAATTTGTAGTAACTAAAGGTGATTTTGCAATACTTAAAGCCCAAGCAACAATTTCAGCTGGGGATTTATCTTGTAAATCTTTATTAATTTGATTTATATTTAAATTTTTCATCTTTTAAAGTTTAATGTTTTCCCCATTTTATTAAATTCCAAACTCTCTCATGAAAGAAGTATAACACCATTTTAGTCACAACTTCAATCAAGCCAATTGATAATGCCAAAGCAATTTTTCCAGTTACAAGCCAAGATATTAAAATGGTATCTATTGTGCCAACCATTCTCCAGCTTATAGCTTTAACTATACTACGTGTTGCTTTTTCTGAATTTTTAACAACTTCAAAACTTTTTTCAGGCTTCTCATTTTTTGAAGTTAATATTTGTTCTAATATCATTTTTATTTATTCTTTTACAAGTGTCAAAAATACATGTTTTTTATTACTCTACCAATTTAATAGACTTCTAAAATTAAAGAAAGTAAGCCTTAAAATTTAATTTTTAAAGAAATTTTCGAAATTTATTTAGTTAACGCCTGATTGATGTCCTGAACTATATCTGAAATATGTTCTAAACCAACAGAAACACGAACCAAGCCAGGAGTTATTCCTGCTGCTAATTGCTCTTTTTCTGATAATTTACTGTGTGTTGTAGAAGCTGGATGCGTTACAATAGTTCTTGTATCTCCCAAATTGGCAGATAACGAACACATTTTAATGGCATTTAAAAACTTTTTTCCTGCTTCTAACCCACCTTTTACTTCTATTGCAATGATATTTCCGCCTAATTTCATTTGCTTTTTGGCTATTTCAAACTGTGGATGTGACTTTAAAAATGGGTATTTCACTTTTGTAACTTCAGCATGATTTTCTAAAAATTCAGCTAATTTTAAAGCGTTTTCACAATGTTTTTCAACTCTTATAGCTAAAGTTTCTAAACTTTTAGATAAAATCCAGGCATTAAAGGGAGATAAAGCTGGACCAGTATTCCGAGAAAATAAATATATTTCACGTACTAATTCTAATTTTCCAACTACAACACCTCCTAAAACACGACCTTGCCCGTCCATTAATTTTGTAGCAGAATGTATCACCAAATCCGCACCAAATTTAATGGGTTGCTGAATATAAGGTGTTGCAAAACAATTGTCTATTACTAGTAATAAATTGTGCTTTTTAGCAATCTCACCTAACAATTCTAAGTCAATAATATCTACTCCTGGATTTGTTGGAGATTCTGCATATAGAATTTTGGTTGAAGGTTGAATTAAACTTTCAATTTCTTCAGGTCTATTAATATCAAAATACGAAGTCTCAATATTCCATTTTGGAAAATATTTGGTAAACAAAGTATGTGTTGAACCAAAAACGGAGCGAGCCGAAACTATATGATCTCCACTACTTAACAAAGCCGCAAATGTTGAAAAAACTGCAGCCATTCCTGTTGCAAAGGCATAACCATCTTCTGCCCCTTCCATTTGCACCACTTTTTCAACAAATTCTGTCGTATTTGGATTACTAAAACGAGAATAAATATTACGCTGATTTTCTTCCGAAAACGCTGCTCTCATTTCTTCAGCATCTTCAAATACAAAACTTGAAGTAAGGTACAACGGTGTTGAATGTTCTTGGAATTGTGAACGTTCTAACTGTGTTCTAATAGCTTCGGTTTCAAAATGATTTTTGCTCATGATGTTATTTTTATCTTTTAATTTTTATAACTAAATTTCAGAATAATGTACTTCTTAATTTTTATCTGCCAATCTTAAAATATCGCCAAAAACTCCACGAGCTGTTACCGCTGCACCGGCACCAGCACCTTGAATTACCAACGGTTTTTCACCATAGGATTCTGTGTATATTTCAAATATAGCATCAGCTCCTTGTATTTGGCCTAAGGCACTATTTCTTGGAACAGAAACTAAATTCACTTCCAAATTCCCTTTATCTTCTTGTAAATTTCCAGAAAGATCACCAATATACCTTAACACATGGTTCTCTTTCTGGTTCTCTTTTATATTCTGAAAATAAGCATCCATTGCATCTAATTTACTTAAAAAATCGCTGGCATTGCCTTCTCTTAAATTTTTAGGTATTAAATTCTCAATAGCTACATCCTCAAACTCATTTTGTAAATCTAGTTCACGTGCTAGAATTAACAATTTACGTCCAACGTCATTACCACATAAATCTTCACGAGGATCTGGCTCTGTATATCCACAGGCAATTGCTTCTTGTAAAATTGCACTAAATGGCTTATCTTGAATTGAAAAATTATTAAATAAATAACTTAATGAGCCCGAAAAAACACCACGTATTCTTGTGATATTTTCACCTGAATCATGTAATAATTTTATGGTTTCAATCAATGGTAATCCGGCACCTACATTGGTTTCGTATAAATATGATTTTTTGTTTTCTTTTATTTTTTCACGTAGTTCTTTATAATCATTGTAACTAACTGTATTTGCAATTTTATTAGATGAAATTAAATCGAATCCGTTTTCTACTAGTTCCAGATAATTTTTAATAAATTGATCACTTGCAGTATTATCAATTGCTATTAAATTTTCTAAATGATTTTTTTCGGCAAAACTAATAACATCATTAATAGTATAATTTTTTAATGAATTAGTGTCAAAGTCTTCTTCCCAGTTGGTTGTAATTCCATTTTGATTCAGCAATACTTTTGCTGAGTTTGCAACTGCAAAAATATTTAATTTTATGTTTTTACGTTTTAAAATAGTTTCCTGACTTTTAAAAATTTGTTCAATTAAAGTACCTCCAACCAAGCCTTTTCCAAAAATGGCAATGTTAATATTTTTTGAGACTCCAAATATTTCACCATGTATTACATTCGCAGCTTTCCGTAAATCGGATTTTTTAACCACCAAACAAACATTTTCACCAGTTACTGTATTATTAATTAAAATTGGTGTAATCCTATTTTTTATTAACGCGCTATAAGGCTGATTAAATGAATATAAACTTTGACCAATAATGGATATTACCGAAACATCTTCCGTAATAAATATTTGACTTACATCTTTACTTTGAAACTCGTTTTTAAACTCGTTTTCTAACACAATTTTTGCTTTATACCCATTTTTTGCATCAACAATAAAACCGATACCACGTTCTGATGAGCCTTGAGAAATGATACTAACATTAATATCTTCTTTTCCTAACGCACTAAAAATTCGTCCATCAACACCTACTTTACCCAATAAACCTCTACCAATAAAATTTACCAGACATACATTTTCTTGAATTGACAAAGATTTAATTCCTCCTCTTTCAGTTTCTGAGCCTATTAAAGTTCCTGAATTATCGGAGTCAAAAGTGTTTAAAATACGCAATGGAATATTTTTTTCAATGAGTGGAATAATAGTCTTCGCATGTAAAATATCTGTTCCAAAATTTGCCATTTCATTTGCTTCCTGATAAGAAAGTTTTTCTATTTTTTTTGAAGTTGAAACAAAATCAGGGTTTGCAGTGTAAATTCCGTTTAAATGCGTGTAATTCTGAAACTCTTCAGCATTTAAAAAATTAGCAAATAAGGCCGCAGAATAATTACTCCCATTTCTTCCTAAAGTTGTAGTTTCACCTTGTAAATTAGAGCCAATAAAACCGGTTATGATTTGAGTAGTATCTCCATTAATTTTTTTGAAATGAGCTATTACATTATCTTCTGAAACACCTTCAAATGGTTGAGCCGATCCAAATTGATCATTTGTTTTTATTAATAAACGTGAATCTACAAAATTAGCTTTAACACCTTGTTTGTTTAACAAATGTGTAATCACTTTACCCGACAAAATTTCTCCTTGGGAAAGCACCTGATCTTTTACTTTTGCACTATAATCTCCCAATAAATTAACACCTCTAAAAATTTCATCTAACAATTTAAATTCTTCCTTTAAATTAACTGTATCATCAATTTTAGTTTGATAATTTTTAAGGTTTTCAAACTCTTCTAAAAAAGGTAAATTTTTCTTTGCTTTCTCTAAAATAGATTCTAAATGATCTGTCGTTTTTCCTCTGGCAGAAACAACAACAGCTATTTTCTCCCCATTCTTAATTTTGGTTTTAATAATAGCTAAAGCACTCTCTAACCCAATACCATTTGCCAAAGATTTTCCTCCAAACTTTACTACCTTCATGTTGTTATTCTTAAAATTTTTATTAAATATTGGCGCTATTATTTTTTCCAATTGCTCGTATTCTATTAAAAAAGCATCGTGTCCGTGAACAGAATTAATTTCGTTATAAGTAACATTTGGGTTTAATAACGCTAATTGCTTTTGTGTTTCTTTGTTCTCTTCAGCAGAAAAAAATAAATCTGAGTTTACTCCTATAATATGAATATTTGCTTTAATTGCATCTAATACATTTTCTGTTCTTCCTTTAGTAACATCAATAGTTTTTAATAATTGATTCATTAGTTTATAAGCTGATAATTGAAATCGTTCTTGCAATTTATTTCCATGATGCAATAACCAACTCTCAACATTAAAAATTTCCAAATCTTCATTTTTTGAACGTTGAAAACGCTCTTTAAAAGATTCTGGAGTTCTGTAACATAACATCGCGTGCATACGAGCATCGTGCACAGGATTGCTTGAATTTGATAAAAATTGTTCTTGAATTTGACAGTTAGCAATCAGCCAATCAGTCGATTTCCAATCAGTTGCAACAGCAATTAAATGTTTTGTAATCACTGGATTTAACACAGCCATTTCCCAAGCAATTCCACCTCCCAAAGAACCTCCAACAATTGCAAATAATTCTTTAATATTTAGCTTTTCAAGGCCAATTAAGAATAGTTGAGCTATATCTCTTGCTACAAAATCCTTGTAATTTTCAATCACAAAACCATCATATCCATTTCCAGGAATATTGAAGGCCAAAATTGTATATTTTTCAGTATCAATAACTTTATTTTCACCAACTACATCTTTCCACCACCCATATTCTCCTGCCACATCAGAATTTCCAGTTAGCGCATGATTTACTAACACGATTGGAGCCGTATGCAATTTTTTACCAAACACTTGGTATGAAAGTGTAATAGCATTATTAGCTATTCCTTTTTCAGAAATGAAGTTATTTACCGTTATGTATTGTAATAGATTCATCAATTAATATTTATAAATTATCAATAACCAAAATTGTTTGGTAGGTATACTTAAATAAAAATTGTCATGAAAAAATGCAAAAATTACCAAAAGGTAATTGCGATTCGTTATCTATCCAAAATGGGTAGAATTTAGCACCTTCTTTATAAATAAAGGGTTGCTAAGGCTTCACAGGGTCTATTCCCTCTGCCTTTCTTGATAACAATAGTCAATAAGTTTATGAACTAAGCTGCAAATTAACACAATAATTTTTTTCTAAACAATTGTTTTCTATTTAAATAACTTTTTTTTGAATTTTGTTAATTATAGATTCCTGCCTTCGCAGGAATGACAAATCTATATTGCCAATTCCGAAATTGCTTTAAAAGCCTCATGTAAATCTTGCTTTAAATCTTCAATATCTTCAATTCCTACTGACAGTCTAATTAAATCTTGTGTCACTCCAGCTGCAGACTGTTGCTCAACTGTTAATTGTTGATGTGTTGTACTTGCAGGGTGAATTATTAATGATTTTGTATCTCCTATATTAGCCAATAACGAAAACAGTTGAGTAGCATCCGTAACCTTTTTAGCAGCCTCAAAACCTCCTTTTACACCAAAAGTAACTAGTCCGCTTTGACCCTTTGGTAAATATTTTTTAGCCAAGACATTGTATTTATTACTTTCTAAACCTGGGTAATTTACCCAAGCAACTTCCTCTCTACTTTCTAACCATTGTGCTAATTCTAAGGCATTTGCACTGTGTTGTTTGATACGCACTGGCAATGTTTCTAACCCTTGAATAATTTGAAATGCGTTAAATGGACTTAAAGCTCCTCCAAAATCACGCAAACCTTCTAAAATTAATTTAAACGTAAAAGCTGCTGCTCCTAAAGCATCACTGTAAACAAGACCGTGATATCCAGCTGAAGGCTCCGTAAATTCAGGAAATTTTCCATTGGTCCAATCAAAAGTTCCCGCATCAATAATGGCGCCACCTAAAGAGTTTCCTTGTCCGCCAATATATTTGGTTAATGAATGAATTACCAAATTTGCTCCGTGCTTAATAGGGTTTAATAAAGCCGGACTTGCAACAGTATTATCAACAATAAATGGCACTCCAGCTGCTTTAGAATGTTCAGCAATTGCTTCTAAATCCAAGACATCTAATTTTGGATTTCCTAAAGATTCAACAAAAAAGGCTCTTGTATTATTTTGAACAGCTTTCTTGAAATTTTCTGGATTTGATGCATCTACAAAAGTAGTTGTAATTCCCAATCTTGGTAACGTAACATTTAACAAGGTAAATGTTCCTCCATACAAACTACTTGAAGCTACAATATGATCACCTGATTTTAGCAAAGTTAATAAACCTGTAGAAATTGCCGAAGTTCCTGAAGCAAAAACAACTGCTCCTATTCCTCCTTCAATGGCTGCCAAACGTTGTTGTAAAATATCGTTAGTTGGATTGTTTAATCTTGTATAGATAAATCCTAATTCTTTTAATGAAAATAAGTTTGCCGCATGTTCTGTATCATTAAAAACATACGATGATGTTTGATAAATTGGAACTGCTCTTGTTCCTCCTGTTTTAGTTGTGTCGTGTCCTGCGTGTAATGCTTGTGTTGCTATTTTTTGAGTACTCATAATTATATTTTTTATGTTTTATTCTAGTTTTTGAAATAAAAAAAGTCCCTTTGGTATTTTGATATTACCAAAGGGACTTAAATCTTTTCGATTTTTATTATTCCATTTATTTTAGGCAATACCGTTTCATTGTGCTACACATCATTTGCATACACATTATCATTAGGTTACACATACTTTTATGGAAATTTAAATTCATTTTAGTTATTCTTTTAAAATAAAAAACCTCTGATAATTCAGAGGTTTCTATTTGTTATATATTATTAGATTTTAAACAATAGTATCCTCAACGTAATTTTTACACATCATACCACACATATTGTTCAATTTAATTGTCATTTTTTATCTTTTTGTTGCTGCAAATGTAATTACATTTTTTTAATACGCAACTAAAAAATTATTTTTTTAATTCAGCAGTACCAAAACTTACTGAAAAATCTACACACCAAATATTCACTATTTTAAATTTTTCCAAATCGATATTTGTTGGAATTATATAAGTAAAATCACCCAAAATACCTTTTAAACCTCCAAGATTAATGAATTCAGTAGCATTAGCATCTGTAGATAAATAAACTAACAACTTTGGACCATTATCAGTTTTAAAATTGGTAAAAGTTAATATTGTTTCATCAGAATTTACAGCTGTTTTTCCTGAAGTTGGATGTGCTCTAGCAATAAAATCACCCATTAAAAATGTGTTAGAATTCATATCATCAATCACAACATCTCCTTCCATTTGCTCTATAACGATTTGCATATCATCACTTTTAGAACAACTCATAATGAACACTAAACTAAATAAAAATATTACTATCTTCTTCATAATAAAAATGGTTTTTAATTTTCTTCATCGGAATTCTTATCAAGACCTTACAAACATTTTTATGAATTATTTAAGACTAAATTGCTATTTAGGTTTTAATTTTTTATAACTTTGTACTCGAAAATAACTCGAGGAAAAATTTGAACTGATTGCAACCTCATTAAAAAATGCTAAAGCAGTAATTAATTACTTCTTTTAGCGACCAAAGCAATCTCAACAATCTTCCTTTAAATTAATAAATTAAAATTATGTCATATTTATTTACATCCGAATCTGTTTCAGAAGGACATCCAGATAAAGTTGCTGATCAAATTTCAGATGCTTTAGTTGATAATTTTTTAGCATTTGATAAAAATTCAAAAGTTGCCTGCGAAACACTTGTAACTACTGGCCAAGTTGTTTTGGCTGGAGAAGTGAAATCTAAAACATATTTAGATGTTCAAAAAATAGCAAGAGATGTAATCAATAAAATTGGTTATACAAAAAGTGAATATATGTTTGATGGAAATTCTTGTGGAGTTTTTTCTGCAATTCATGAACAAAGTCAAGATATTAACCAAGGTGTTGATAGAGAAACTAAAGAACAACAAGGTGCAGGTGACCAAGGAATGATGTTTGGTTATGCAACTAACGAAACTGAAAATTACATGCCGTTGGCTTTAGATTTAAGCCACAAAATATTAGTTGAACTTGCTGAATTAAGAAGAGAAAATAAGGATATCACTTATTTAAGACCTGATTCTAAAAGTCAGGTTACTATTGAATATACTGATGATAATGTACCTTTTAGAATTAAAGATATTGTTGTTTCCACACAACACGATGATTTTGGTCCAGATGACACTAAAATGTTGGCTAAAATTAAAAGTGATGTTATTACTATTTTAATTCCAAGAGTAATTGCAAAATTACCTGCTTCTTTAAAAGCATTATTTAATGATAATATTGTGTATCACGTAAATCCAACTGGTAAATTTGTAATTGGTGGACCTCACGGTGATACTGGTTTAACCGGAAGAAAAATTATTGTTGACACTTACGGAGGAAAAGGGGCTCACGGTGGTGGTGCTTTCTCTGGTAAAGATCCAAGTAAAGTAGATAGAAGTGCAGCATATGCAACACGTCATATTGCAAAAAACATTGTTGCTGCTGGAGTTGCTGATGAAATTTTAATCCAGGTTTCTTATGCAATCGGTGTTGCTGAGCCTATGGGAATTTATGTAAATACTTACGGAACATCAAATGTTGATAAATCGGATGGTGAAATTGCTGAAGTTGTTGAAAAATTATTTGATATGCGCCCTGCATTTATTGAAGAACGCTTAAAGTTAAGACAACCAATGTATTTAGAAACTGCTGCTTACGGGCATATGGGTCGTGAAAATACAACAATTACTAAAACATTTGAAAATGTTGATGGTACTAAAAAAACAATTGATGTTGAGCTATTTACTTGGGAAAAATTAGATTATGTAGACAACATAAAAAAAGCTTTCGGTCTGTAAAAAATCATTTTGAATACGATAAAAGGTTGCTGATAAATTTTAATTTCTTAGCAGCCTTTTTTATTGCGCACAATTCACGCAAAATAAACTTTCAGGCCTAATTAAAATTCTTCCTAATGGAATTGGCTGTTTGCACTTTAAACAAATTCCAAATTCATCACTTCCCAATTGAGAAAAAACACGTTTCAAGTTTCTTAATTTACTTTCAGCTTGTCTCAAAGATGCTTCCATCACACTTTTATTATTAATAGCATCCATGCGAGAAACTCTCCCAATTGCACAATCTGGCTCAATAGGTTTTGTTAATTCTTTATATTCTTTAATAAGGTCTTCCGTTTTTAAAATTTCATCAGACAGGTTTTGTTTTATTTCATCTGTATTCATAATTAAAAGAGTTTTTATTTATTTTAGAGGTCTTTTCTTTATCATTCCACCTTTTGCATCTTTTATACTATGCATTACAATAAAAGCTTCTTTATCTATTTTATCAATTTCAGTATGAAGTTTGGCTAATTCTAACCTAGTTATAAGTGTATAAAGTATATCTGTTGATTTTAGCACATCTCCGCGCTTACCAAAACCTCGTTTACCTGAATAAATAGTACAACCTCTTCCCATATTTTCAATAATAGCCAATCTAATATCTTCATTTTTATCTGAAATTATGGTGACACCAACATATTCTTCAATACCTGAAACTATAAAATCTACTGTTTTTGATGCTGCTAAATAAGTTAAAATAGCATACAAAGCAATTTCTACTGAAAATACATAGGCAGCAACTCCAAAAATAAGAATATTAAATATTAAGATGATGTCACCAATTGTTAATGCTGTTTTTCGACTTATAAAAACTGCTAAAACTTCAGTTCCATCAATAACTGAACCTCCACGAATTGCTAAACCAATTCCCATTCCTAAAAAGAAACCACCAAAAACCGCAATTAACAATTTATCATCGGTAATAATTGGAAATGGTACAAAATGCACAAAAATTGCCAATAAGAAAATCGCTATAATGCTCCGTAAAGCAAACTGTTTACTTATGGTAGAGTATGCCATAAATATAAATGGTAAGTTTATAACTACTAATAAAACAGACAAAGGTAATTTTGTAGATTCTGAAATTATTAGTGAAATACCTGTAACTCCACCATCAATAAAAGAATTTGGCAATAAAAAACCTTTTAAACCAAATGCAGCTGATATGATACCTAATAAAATAAAAAAACTATCTCTTATTAAATGTGTGAATTCAACTTTTGTATTTATAATTTCCTTCTCTATTTCGTTTAATTCTATTTTATTTTTTTTAAGTTTTCGCTTTGCTAGTTCATTTACAATGAATTGAAAAATTGGCTTCATATATATGTTGGTTTTTAAACTTCTAAAATTTTTATTTATTGATTTCAGTATATTTTCTAATCAAATTCATTTTTATATTTAAAATGAATTTCAAATTTAACCATTATGAATGAAGAATCCTCCTATAAAATTTCTTTTGGAAGAATTTTACGCGTCCAAGTTTTAACACGTTTTAACTTATTTACTTTTGAATCTGGATTAAAATTTAATGTAGTTTCCCAAGAATTTTCAGGATTAAATTCTATTTCCATGCCTTTTAAAACATCACTTGCTACTTCTTTAGAATGAATAATAGCGATGCACTCTGTATTTAAATTTGCGCTTCTAGGATCTAAATTAAAAGTTCCAATAACCGTTATATTTCCATCAACTACCATAGATTTTGCATGCAACCCAAAAATAGGTGCATAATCTAAAGTTACCTGCAAATCACCTGTCATAATTTTTTTTCGCTCTGCTGCATCTGGCCGAAATTCAAAAATTTGAATACCCGTTTCTAATAATTTTTTACGATCGGTTTGATAACTACTAAATGCTTCCAAATTATCGGTTGACGCTAAACTATTTGTTAATATTCTAATTTTTACGCCACGGTTAACAGCATCTCTAAAAAGACCTTGACTTAACTCTGATGTTATTAAATAAGGCGTTTGTATATCCAATGATAATTTAGCATTTTTCACCAATTCAACTAAAGCGTCGGTAGAAACTCCTCCGCCACCTAAACCACTTGTTCCATCATTTTTCCCAGGAATATCCGAAACAAAAGAAACATTATCAACCCAAACAAGTTCTCCTGATTCCTTTATTTTTTGAAAAGCTTTTGGTAGATTTTGTATTTGAGTTCGTATTTGAGGCCAAAAATTTTCAGGATTACAAGC
>ERZ889078.2672-NODE-2672-length-12440-cov-10.698183_pt1 | contig 12440 bp, 9 predicted proteins | sample MGYA00521266_ERZ889078 | MGnify/ENA primary metagenome ERZ889078 (study PRJEB32303, sample SAMEA104408618) | aquatic metagenome | biome: Brackish water; feature: Pelagic; material: water | place: Baltic Sea | collected 2014-06-16T06:34:00 | depth 76,534 m ... | reverse complement strand
AAAGAGTTTTCTGCCGGTCTGTTGACAGGCCAGGGACATGGCCTCGCGAAGCCTGAGATTGGCTGATACACCACCACCCAATACAACGGTTTCAATACCATGCGCTGTTGCGGCGGTCAGGGTCTTTTTGACCAGGACCTCGATGACCGCCTCCTGGAAGGAGGCACAGATATCGGAAACGGCCAGCGGTTGAAGGCGTTGGCTTTCTCGCTGGCAATGGTTCAGGACTGCGGTTTTCAGGCCGGAGAAACTGAAATCAAGGGAATCGTCTTCCAGCCAGGCTCGTGGAAACTGGATGGCCGTTGGGTTACCGGCCATGGCCTCCCGGGAGATGCGTGGCCCGCCGGGATAGCCCAGGTCAAGGAGTTTGGCGACCTTGTCAAAGGCCTCTCCGGCCGCGTCATCCCGGGTCCGGCCAAGCAGGGTGAATGTCTGCTCATCTCGGGCAAGATAGATAGAACTGCTGCCCCCTGAGACGATCAGGGCAATGGCGGGGAAGGGCGGTTTGTCATCCTCCAGCTGAGCTGCGAGGATATGACCGGCCATATGATCAACCCCGACCAGCGGAATGTCACGGGCCGTGGACAATGCCTTGGCAAAAGAAAAACCCACCAGAAGGGAACCGATCAATCCCGGCCCCTGAGTCACCGCAATCAGGTCTATGTCGTCAAAAGTCTTTTGGGCACGCTCCAGGGCAATCTGGACCATGGGGACGATGGCCTCCAGATGGCGGCGCGAGGCAAGTTCCGGCACCACTCCGCCAAAGGGACTATGGATCTCGTCCTGGCTGCTGAGGACGCTGGCCAGCAAGGTGTCATTGTCTTGCAGAACAGCTGCGGCAGTGTCATCGCAAGAGCTTTCAATACCAAGGGTTATCATGATCCAGGGGAGTTTTTTGGTAAATGTGGACGAATAGTCATTGTCAGCGCCAGGGGATAGGAGTAAAAAAGGCACTATATCTGTGGCCCAAACGAAAGTCAATCATCCTCATTGAATCATCTCATACCCATGAATCAGATCATGTCACCTCTGGAATCAGCTGTCCCGGTCACCTCGCCAGAACTGGTCGATCAGTTTTCACGAACCATTTCTTATCTTCGACTCTCTCTCACCGATCGTTGTAATCTGCGTTGTCGCTATTGCATGCCCCAGGGCGTGGAAAATGATGTGGAGGGATTGCCCAGGATCGATCTTTTAAGCTACGATGAACTGCTGCGCATTGTGCGCGTGGCCGTGTCCATGGGGATGAACAAGCTGCGTCTGACCGGCGGAGAACCTCTGGTCCGGCCAGGAGTGATGGGTTTTATTGGTGACTTGTCTGCCATTCCAGGGCTGGATGATATTCGTCTGACCACCAATGGGGTATTGCTCCAGGACAAGGTGGATGCCCTGTATGAGGCAGGAATCCGCAAGCTGAATATCTCTCTTGATACCCTGAAGCCCGAACGGTTTGCCAAGATTACCGGGGTGGATTGTTTTGCCAAGGTCTGGCAGGGGATTGAAGCGGCCTGTGCGCGAGGCTTTCAGGTCAAGCTGAACGCAGTGGCCATGCGGGATGTCAATGACGATGAATTGGCCGACTTTGCCAACCTGGCAGTGGAACGCCCTCTGCAGGTCCGCTTTATCGAGTTTATGCCCATGGGCGAGCGCAGCAGCTGGGAAAGGAATCGGTTTATTTCAGCCCAGGAACTGCGTGAGCGCCTGGCCAGGATCGGGACCCTGGAGCGGATACCCGGCTGTCGCATAGATGGTCCGGCCCGGATCTATGATCTGGTCATGAGCGATGGCAGGAGGGGCAAGGTGGGGTTTATCAGTCCGATCAGCCACCATTTCTGCGACCGCTGCAATCGTCTGCGTCTGACCTCAGAAGGACGTCTGCGGGCCTGTCTCCTGCACGATCGGGAGACTGACCTCAAGGAGATGATTCGTGCAGGCGGCAGCGATCAGGCGATTGCCGCCTCGATTCGTCAGACCATACTGGACAAACCTAAAGGGCACACTTTAGAAAATGATTTGGCCGTGAGCCAGCGGGGTGGATGTCAGGGGCGGATGTCACGCATCGGCGGATGAAATCTCCTCGCAGGCAGGATATGAGCCCAGCCAGTCAAAATATGAGCAGAGTTCTTTCAGCCGTTCGCAGCCGCGTTTAATTTTCTCATCCTCGATGTGTCCCATCATATCGAGGAAGAACAGGTACTTCCAGTGTTTGCCTTTGATGGGCCGCGATTCGATCTTGGCCAGGTTGATGCCCTCTTCCGAGAGTACGGTCAGCGCCGTGTTCAGGGCTCCGGGGCGATCCATGAGTCCCAGGAGCAGGGACGTCCGGTCTGCGCCGCTGGGGCTGGGTGATTTCTGGCCAAGAACCAGGAAGCGTGTGGTGTTGCCGCGGTAGTCCTCAATGCCCTTGACCACCACCTGTAATTCATAGGTCTTGATGGCCAGGGATGAGGCAATGGCTCCGATATTGGGGTTGTTGGCTGCCATCTGAGCGGCTGCTCCGGTGGAAAAAACCGGCAGGGTCGGGACTGAAGGCAGGTTGTGACGCAGCCACTCCCGGCACTGGGCCAGGGGTTGGGTATGAGAGGCCACGGTCTGGATGTCCTCAATATTCCCTGATCGGCAGACCAGATTGTGGCTGATCTCCATCTGGACCTCCCCGCATATCTTGGCCTTATATTTCATGAATGAGTCCAAAGTGGAGAAGACGGCGCCCTCAATGGAGTTTTCAACCGGGACGATGCCATATTCGGTGCGTCCCTTTTCCACCTCGGAAAAGACATCACTGATGGATTCCAACGGCTTGTAGTTGGCAGATTGACCAAAGTATTTGACTCCGGCCAGGTGGGTGAAGGTGGCCTCTGGTCCTAAATAGGCGACTGTGGCCTTCTTTTGTGACAGCCGGCAGGTCGTTATGATCTCATGAAAGATCGAGCGCAGGGCCTGGTCGGGAAAGGTGTCCTGATTGAGTTCGGTCAGTCGCTGGTAGATCTGGCGTTCACGCAGAGGGTCCCATTTGGCCCGGTTATTTTCATTCTTGAGTTGACCGATGTCCTTGGCGCAACTGATCCGCTCCTTGAGGAGTGCCAGAATCTGGTTGTCGATGGTGTCGATCCGGTCGCGGACGGTTGAGATATCAGGTGCTTTTTGAGTGGACATGGGTCTATGATTTTTTTGATGGAGTTGAGGTCAATCTGAGAAAAAAGTGGGTAATCGGCAGAGATCACGGGTATCATTCAGTCCGATTTTGAGAGTGGGAAAATCGTTCCTCGATGTTACCCATTGACAATTCTCGGACTTTAGGTGAAAGAAAAAAGCTTGTCAAGTTGTAAAAAAGCCGGCGCAACATGTGGCTTCAGGCCTTTTAATAGCCCCAGGGGGGTGTTTGATGGTCGTGGGCCAGGTGGGTGATTGCTGGTAGAAATAGTATTATTTCAGGAGGTTGTTCGGGTATGGGAAAAGAAGCGGTTCAGAAAACATATGAAGAGATTAACGCCAGAATCAAGGCCGGCGAGGCCGTGGTTGTGACCGCTGAGGAGATGGTTGATATCGTCAGGGCCAAAGGAGCGGAAGAGGCTGCACGGAGCGTTGATGTGGTGACCACCGGAACGTTTTCGCCCATGTGTTCCTCTGGACTGTTTTTTAATTTTGGTCAGATGACCCCGACCATCAAGGCCTCAAAGGTCTGGCTGAACAAGGTCTCTGCATACGCGGGTCTGGCCGCGGTCGATGCCTATATCGGCGCCACCGAGCCCATGGAAGACGATCCTCTGAACAAGGTGTATCCGGGTGAATTCCGCTACGGAGGTGGCCATGTGATCGAGGACCTGGTGGCTGGTCGTTCGGTTTTGCTTGAGGCCAAGGCCTATGGAACCGACTGCTATATGGCCAGAAAGATGAAAAAAGAGATCACCCTGGCCGATCTGCCCTATGCCCTGCTTTGTAATCCCCGCAACGGGTATCAAAACTATAATTGTGCGGTGAATCTTTCAGATAAGACCGTTTATACCTATATGGGCATGCTGAAACCCAATTGCCGGAATGCCAACTACTGCAGTGCCGGTGCCCTGAGCCCGCTGCTCAACGATCCCCATTATCGGACCATCGGGATGGGCACCCGAATTTTTCTGGGAGGTGGCATTGGCTATGTGACCTGGCACGGGACTCAGCACAATCCAAATGCTCCCCGCACAGAAGGCGGTGTACCCAGGAAGCCGGCAGGAACCATGATGGTCCAGGGTGATCTCAAGCAGATGTCAGACAAGTGGCTGCGTGGTGTTTCAATTATCGGCTATGGCAGTTCGCTGGCCGTGGGCCTTGGGGTGCCGATTCCCATTCTGAATGCCGAGATGGCGGCTTTTACTGGGGTCTCGGATGAGGATCTGGTCACTCAGGTGATCGATTATGGCCATGATTATACCAACGGTATTGCCAGGTCCTATGGTGAGGTCACGTATGCCCAACTCAAGTCCGGGACCATTGAGGTCAACGGGCAGAAGGTTCACACCGCACCCTTATCGAGCATTGTCAAGGCCCGGCAGATAGCCGAGGAACTGAAAGGCTGGATCAGAGATGGCCACTTTTTCCTCAATCGCCCGGCTGAACTACTGCCTGATCAAAAGGTCTGAGAGGGCGTGGCCGGAAATTGCGAGCGGCGATATCGTCAGTTATGCGCCATCCTTGCCCGTTACAGTGGTCAGGGCAAAGTGGCCGTGGCCTATTCCGGAGGAGTTGATTCAAGTCTCCTGGCCCATGTGGCCCTGAGGACCCTTGGTTCTGAAAATGTCCTGGTCCTGCACGGGGTGTCGCAGCTTTTAGCTCGTTATGATCTGGCCCTGGTTCAAGATGACCTGGACCGCGATTCCATCCTGAAGCAGGCCTGTTGCCAGGTCCTGGTTGACCCTCTGCTCTGGCCAGAATTTGTGGAAAACACAGAGCAGCGTTGCTATCACTGCAAGAGACGTCTGTATTCCCTGTTCCTTGAAGAGATCAAGGCCGCGGGTGGGTCTGTTGTCATGGATGGAACCAATTGTGATGATCGCATGTCTGTTCGTCCCGGTCTGCGCGCCATTGAAGAGTTGGGGGTGATCGTTCCTTTGGAAGAGGCGGGTCTTGGAAAACAGGAAATTCGGTCGCTGTCTAAGCATCTCGGACTTCCTGCCCATGACCGGCTTTCCAATTCATGTCTGGCGACTCGTATTCCGACCCTGACGCCCATTTCTCCTGGTTTATTACGGAGTGTGGAAAAGGGTGAGGAACTCCTGCGAGGGATGGGTTTTTATGGGTGTCGTGTCCGTCCGCAAAAAAAAGGTGTGGTGCTGCATCTTTGCGATCAAGATTTTAACCGTTTGGCTGACAGAGGAGTTTGTGCTGATATTATAGAGTGTTTCCGAGTGATTGGATTCCAGGGGTCGCATTTTGAACTGAATGGAGAGTCAGGCGGAAGGATTGAGTTAGATATTTTATGAAAACCTTAAGTTGAATTATCTCTTGATTCTGATCTTTAATTGCTGTATTCAAAATAACAGTGACTCTCCTTGAGGCTTTTCTGGGACGGGAATCCTTGTCAGTAAAGGTTTTCCGAAAATTGAGAGTCTTTTTTTTTTTGAGCTGACAAACGAGAATGAATCTGGCTGGGATTTTTCCGGTTTTTATGTTTCATTGATTGAAGAAGATGTAGGAGAGAGGGGGAACGGGCTTCCCAAATCCCCGAGAGGCAGAAACACATTATTTTTCCAGGAGGAAAGGATGAACAAGAAAGAACTGGTTGAAAGCATTGCCGCAGCAGCAGATATCAGCAAAGCTGCCGCTGAGAAAGCACTCAATGGTACATTGGCCGCTATTGCCGAGACTCTCAAAAAGGGTGATAAGATCACACTGGTTGGTTTTGGTACTTTTTCTGTCTCCAAGCGTGAGGCACGTAAAGGACGCAATCCTCAGTCTGGTAAGACCATTAATATTCCAGCCAAGAAGGTTGCCAAATTCAAGGCGGGTTCAAAACTTTCTGAGGCCATCAATTAATTAATATCCGTAGAGTGTCTCAGTTGTCTTCGGGCAGGTTCCTGAATGACTGGCGACAACGTATGATGACCGGTGAATAGATTCAGATTCACTCCTTTTTGGCCGGTTGTAGGATAAAAAAAATCCGCAGGACAGTTCGTGCTGTCCTGCGGATTTTTTTGTTTCCTGATATCAGGTGGCAATGATGGTGGAATAGTCTGGTTCACAGGTTTGTTTTCCCTTGACCGAAGACGTGAATTCTGGCATCATTTCGTCCCTGATGTTCGTTGATTTGTCAGTAATAATTTGTAACTGTCCAGTGCCATCACATCTGCCGTCGTTATCCATCTGGCTTTTGAGCGGGTTTATGTACGCAGACCTTTTTCTCATCTGCTGGGCTGCGTGACTGTTACAATTTTGGACAGAGTGGACTGTTTTGAGTTTTATCTGATAGTTCATCGGAGACCATCATTGGCCATGCCGAAGCAACAAAATTTCATGTTTTGTTGTGGTCGGTCAATTTGATCCAGTTTTGCTGGTTAGAGAGTTGTAAAAAATTTATAGCTTATCATACTCATGTAGGTCGGGACGTGGCTCAGTCTGGTAGAGTACAGCGTTCGGGACGCTGGGGTCGGAGGTTCGAATCCTCTCGTCCCGACCATTTGTGTTGAGCAGGAAAATACAATCCTGTAAAAAGGCCATCCAGGCAGACGGGATGGCCTTTTTTTATTGTTTTTACGTCTGGCAGAAGCGTTATCTGGTGATGCCCCTTCCAAATGATCAATCCCAGGGCCTGGTCCTGCTCTTTACCGGAAACGGCAAGGGCAAGACCACGGCTGCTCTTGGCATGGCCTTTCGGGCCCTTGGCCATGGACAGCGGGTCTGTGTCATTCAGTTTATCAAAGGGAGCTGGAAGTACGGTGAACTTGTTTCGGCCCGGCAGTTTGCTGGACAACTTGACGTTCATGTCATGGGCCGGGGGTTTACCTGGCAGTCTGATGATCTGGACAAAGACCGGGCAGCGGCCCGTGAGGCCTGGGAATTTGCGGTTCAGACCGTGGAGTCCGGGGCCTATAAACTGGTGATCCTTGACGAACTGACCTATCTTCCCTATTATCAGATCCTGGACGAAGCGGAAATTATTGATCTGCTGCGTCGTCGTCCCTCTTCCCTGAACCTGGTGATCACTGGTCGGCACGCCTCGCCTGCCCTGATTGAAGCCTCTGATCTGGTAACAGAGATGCGGGAGATCAAACATCCCTATGCTAACGGCACCAAGGCCCGCAAAGGGATAGAGTTTTAATCCTGCCGGCCAAATCTTTTCCGGTCGGTTCCAATCAGCATGGCTGGCTCAAATTGGCCAGCCACCACCAACCATGAAGGTTTGTTCCTTTGGTATGGCCAATGACGGTCTCTGGTGAACTTTCTTATACACAGTTGGAGATACCTTTATGGAGTCATTTGAAGTTTTGCTCGAGCGTTCGACTGCGGTGCATGGACATACCTGCGCCGGCCAGGTGATCGGGGTCAGGATGTCGATGCTTGGTCTGACAATTATTGGGATTCATGATCCCCGCGGTCTTGATCGTAAAAAACTCTATGTCCTGGTGGAGATTGATCGCTGCGCCACCGATGCCGTTCAGAGTGTGACCGGTTGCAGTCTTGGAAAACGATCCATGCGCTGGATCGATTATGGGGTCATGGCAGCCACCTTTGTCAATCTCGAGACTGGACGAGCCGTGCGCATTACAGCTCGAGAGGAATCCAGGGAACTGGCCGACAAATATTGCCCTGAGATCGAAAACAAATATGCGCGCCAACTTGAGGCCTATCGGGTCATGCCCGAAGATGAACTCTTTCTTGTGGAAGATGTCGAGGTGAAGATCCCCCCTGAGGATATGCCTGGACGCCCCTTGAAACGAGTCCAGTGTCAGGGCTGCGGTGACTGGGTCCAGGACTGTCGAGATGTGACACAGGACGATAAAATTCTCTGCCGTGGTTGTGCCTATGGAAAGTATTATCATCGTCTGACCGAAGTCGGCCAGCAATAATCGTCTGGTCAGCCGATTGACCTCTGGGAAGCACGATGAACAAGGGTTCTTATGCTTTTTAAAGGCCAAAATCTGCGGGTTCATTTTCTTCACCTCTAATTTTTAACCAGTTGATAACTCATGATTACTCTGCTTGATTACGGGGCTGGAAATGTCCGGAGTGTCCGCAATGCCATTGCCAAACTGGGCCATGAGGTCAGGGACGTTGCAGGACCCGAGGATATCCTCCAGGCCGAAAAACTGATTTTTCCAGGAGTTGGCAGATTCGGATCGGTCATGGAACGGTTGCAGCGCGACGGCCTCATTGAGCCACTCATCCAGCGGATTCGCTCTGACAAACCTTTTCTCGGCATCTGTGTGGCCCTTCAGGTCTTGTTTGAGGGCAGTGAGGAGTCACCCGGGGTTGCTGGGCTTTCCATTTTTCCGGGGCAGGTCAAGCGTTTTGCTCCAGGGTTGCTCTCAGTCCCCCAGATTGGCTGGAACGGTATCCATATCCAGGCAGACTCTCCGCTGTTTGATGGCTATCAGGAAGAAAAACTCTACTTTGTCCATTCGTACCGGGTCTCCTGTGAGAATGTCCCTGATGAATGGCTGCTGACCACCACTGATTATGGCGAGCATTATGTGAGCGGTGTGGCCCGGGGGCATGTGGCTGCACTGCAGTTTCATCCTGAAAAAAGTGGCGCGGCTGGTCTCAGGATTCTGGAGAATTTCCTGAATCTGGGACAGGGCAGGGTCAGTGAGGTCTTGCCGCGTCCTGCGGCCGGGCAACCGCCCACGAAAATGGCCAAACGGGTAATTGCCTGTCTTGATGTGCGCAGTAATGATCGCGGTGATCTGGTGGTGACCAAGGGCGATCAGTATGATGTGCGACAGGAGGGAGAGGTTCGGAATCTTGGTAAACCCGTCGAGCTTGCCCGTCGCTATTACGAGGAGGGGGCCGACGAGATCACCTTTCTGAACATCACCGGGTTCCGTGATTTTCCCATGCAGGATCAGCCCATGATCGAGGTCCTGCGCAAGACCTCGGAAGAGGTCTTTGTGCCTCTGACTATCGGCGGTGGAATTCGTGAATTCACCGATTCAGAGGGACGTTCGTATACCGCCCTTGATGTGGCCTCCGAGTATTTCAGATCTGGTGCCGACAAGATCTCCATCGGCAGTGACGCGGTCTATGCGGTTGAGGAATTGATCAGGAATCAGGGCCGAACCAGTGGCAGGAGCTCCATCGAGCAAATCTCTAGAACCTATGGGGCCCAGGCCGTGGTCATATCCGTTGATCCCCGTCGAGTGTATGTGAAAAGCCCGGAAGACACCTTCCACCAGACCATCAGGACCGGACAGGTTGGTCCTGGCGGTGAGCACTACTGCTGGTACCAGTGCACGGTCAAGGGGGGACGTGAGGGGCGCGATCTGGATGCGGTACAGCTGGTCCAGGGCTGTGAACAGCTGGGTGCCGGGGAGATCCTCTTGAACTGCATTGATCGTGACGGCACGAACTCAGGGTTTGATCTTGAACTGATCAATCTGGTGCGTGGGGCGGTCTCCATTCCAGTGATTGCCTCATCAGGTGCTGGCAGCGCCGTCCATTTTGTCGAGGTTTTCCAGAAGACTCCTGCCGAGGCGGCTTTAGCGGCCGGGATCTTTCACCGCCGTGAGGTGCCCATCAGTGCTGTCAAGGAGGCCCTTCGGGAGGTGGATATCGAAGTTCGTTAAATTGAGCTGCTCCATAAATGAGTTCTTCAGGCGCACTCTCAGGTGTTGGATTTTTTTCTTCACACCTTGTCTGTCTTTCCTCGGCCATTGCTGTTGGGCGTGGCATTTCGTTGATCATATCCGGTTTGCCAGTGATGGGTTTGTGTAATAACCGACTGTATTGATTTCCCATCCCTTGTGTGTGGCACGGATTTTTCCTTCATTCGTTCCTGTTTTCGTATCTTCCTGTCTTCCCACCTTCCGGTTCCAAAGTCATCATAATGGCACCGGTGTCTTGTGTTAACTTGCTGATGTTTATCCTATTTTGTCGCAGTTTGATTTTTGATTTATTTTTGAACACTTCTCATGTGTCCTGTTTCTGTATTGAACGAGAAGGCAGAGAGTAGATATCAAGGGGATGGGGCGATCTTGCTCTGTTTGTTTATGCTTTGGCCTAAAATTCCAGTAATAAAACAGGTCAGCATTGACCAGTTTTATTACTGGAAAAGAAATAAACGACATCCTAAGTAAGAATGATTATCCTTAATGGCAAGCCCACTGTAAGTCATATATTGATTCAGCAGCTTCACTGGATACCATGAAAGGATAACTCATTATGTCGACAAGAAAGGTCAAACAAAGTGGCAGGGGAAATGAGAGGCCAGAAAATCAACTGGCAGGGGAGGCCAGCCCCTATCTGCGGCAGCATGCTGATAATCCGGTACACTGGCAGGTCTGGGGTGAGAGGGCTTTTGAGCAGTCTCGCGCTGAGAACAAGCCAATTTTCCTCTCCATTGGCTATTCAACCTGTCACTGGTGCCATGTGATGGCCCATGAATCGTTCGAGAACCAGGATGTGGCTGAATTTCTGAATGAGCATTTCGTCTCCATCAAGGTCGATCGTGAGGAACGACCCGATGTGGATCAGGTCTATATGGCGGCCTGTCATCTGCTTTCAGGATCAGGGGGCTGGCCCTTGTCGTTTTTTCTGCTTCCTGATCTCAGACCTTTTTATGGCGGGACGTATTTCCCCCCACAGGCCTATGGCAATAGGCCCGGTTTTCTGCAACTTCTCCAGTCCATCCATCAGGCTTGGCAGGACCAGCAACCACAGTTGAAAGAGTCTGCCGGAGAGGTACTGGCCCAACTCAAGCAACAGGAAGTGTATTCATCCGGCCCGATCGATGATCATTGGGTTGATCGAGGTGCACGTCAGATTGCTGATTCAATCGACACCCAATATGGTGGATTTGGTCATGCACCGAAGTTTCCCCGTCCGGTTGTCCCTGATTTTCTGCTCCGCCATGGCAAACGCCTGGCCGATTCCAGGATTCAGGCCATGGCCCAGGATAATCTTCGAGCCATGGCCTGGGGAGGGATTCATGATCAGGTTGGTGGTGGTTTTCATCGCTATTCAGTTGATGAGGCCTGGCAGGTCCCACATTTTGAAAAGATGCTCTATGATCAGGCCCAGTTGGCAAGTTCCTATCTTCTGGCCTTTGAGCAGACGTCCGATCCCTTTTTTGCCCGGATTGCCCGATCGACTCTTGACTCTGTTATGCGAGATTTAAGAGATGTCAGCGGTACATTCTACTGTGGTGAAGATGCCGACAGTCCAGATCTGGAAGTGGCCGGGCAGCAGCGGGAAGGGGCCTTTTATTTGTGGCGGCATGATGAGTTGAGCGCCCATCTCTTACCAGACGATCTGAACCTGCTCGAGCTGATTTACGGAATTGCCAGCCATGGCAATGTCACTCAAGATCCGCACCAGGAATTCAGCCATTGGAATATCCTCTATCGTCAAGCAGATTGGCGACAGAATATTGTCCAGTTGAGATGTGCTGAGGAGGTGGTTGAAGAGAGATTAGACGACATCCTGTCAGTCTTGCAGAAGATCAGATCAGAGCGGCCGAGGCCACACCGGGATGAGAAGATTCTGGTATCCTGGAACGGCCTGATGATTTCTGCCCTGGCCCGGGCGGCCCGGGTTCTCGGGGATGAATCCTTCTTGAAGGCAGCCACCCAGGCTGCAGATTTCTTTGTCTGTCGTTTTCAGGAGCAAGGCCGGTTACAGCATTGGTGGCGTCCGGATGGGAAAGAGTGCCCGGCGGGCCTGGCCGATTATACCTTTCTTGTGCAGGGGCTGTTGGATCTGTACCAGGCTGAAAATAATCAGCAGTGGTTGGATCTTGCCTTGCAGTTAAGTCGGGTCCAGGAAGCCCTTTTTGCTGATGGTCGAGGAGGTCTGAATGATTTTCAGAGCCTGCCTGATATCCTGCTGGGTGGTCGTTCAGACTATGATGGGGCTGAACCCGCGCCAGGTTCTGTGGCGGTCATGAACTATTTACGCCTGGGCCAGATCACTGGAGATCCTAAGTGGACTTGCCGGGGGGAGGAAGTCCTTGGTTCTTTTGCCGAGGCCCTGAACCGATATCCGGCAGCCTTGCCGCATCTGCTCACGGCCCTGGAGTATCGACAGCAACCCTGGTGATGGATTTCCTGTATTGTTCAGCCAATAAAAAAGGGCGGCCTCCAATAATCGGAGGTCGCCCTTTTCTTTAGGCAAGCGTTATGTCCTGGCTCAGGCCGCCTTGTTGCGTCTGAACAACGGTTTGATCCAGATACCGCTCAGGAGCCAGGAGTAGAACCAGGTACCAAAGATGATCATAACGTAGGCCTTGAAAATATCCATGGGTG
>ERZ889078.2670-NODE-2670-length-12450-cov-12.154659_pt1 | contig 12450 bp, 2 predicted proteins | sample MGYA00521266_ERZ889078 | MGnify/ENA primary metagenome ERZ889078 (study PRJEB32303, sample SAMEA104408618) | aquatic metagenome | biome: Brackish water; feature: Pelagic; material: water | place: Baltic Sea | collected 2014-06-16T06:34:00 | depth 76,534 m ... | reverse complement strand
CGCAGTTTCGAGGGGTACGATAACCTCAACCGGGTGTGGAACGGTACCAACCAGAGAGGTGAGTCTGTTCCCGACGGCACCTATTATTATATCCTGAATATCCCGGGGATAGAAACGAAAACCGGATGGGTTTTTGTCCGGTGAAGTCCTGCAACCCGCATACCATGGGACGAGGCATGCCTCGTCCCTACTTTGTTTCATTTCTCCATCCCTTTCCATCCCTCACACCATTTATACACCCATACCCTAATACCCTCAATCCCTGAAACAATATTTTTAATAACTTTACCGCAATAAACGCATTCAAACCCAGTGTGAGAGCGATATTCTTTCTTTGTTTATGTATTTTCGGCGGTTTCTCTGTTAGTGCCCAGATCGATAAGGAGTTCTGGTTTGTGGGACCTGAACTTGCTCAGGGCCATGGTGACCGGCCTATCTACATTCATATTTCAACCATGCAGGATACGGCTAACATCATGCTTCGGATGCCTGCGAACCTCTCGTTTGATCCCATCATCCAGAAAGTCAATCCAAATACAACCTTCAGTATCAACCTGACTCCCTGGATAGATATCATTGAAAACAAGCCTGCCGATATCAGACTTAATAATGGGCTTTTACTGACATCAGACCAGGAGGTTACCGCATATTATGAATGTGCTCACCCGAACAATCCGGGGATTTTCTCGTTGAAAGGGAAGAACGGTAAAGGAACCGATTTTTTTATTGTATCACAAAATGATTATCATAACCAGGTCGGGCAGGAATCATTTGATATTGTAGCTACCGAGGACAACACGAATATAACCATTATCCCGTCCGACGATATTGTTGGCCACGGTGCAGGGATTCCCTTTGAAGTGACCCTGAACAAAGGCCAGACCTATTCGGCACGGGCAGTATTCACAACTGCAATACATACTCTTTCGGGCTCCAGGATCACATCTGATAAACCTATCACCGTTTCATGGCAGGATGACTCAATCTACCAGGGCGGTTCATATGATGTCATTTGCGACCAGATCATTCCAAACAACATCCTGGGCTTGCAATATATCGCCATCCGCGGATATGCCAACGCCTTTGAAGCGATCTATGTTTGCGGGACCAGGGACAATACATCGATCTGGATCAATGGAGATCCTGCTCCTGTTGCAACCATTCAAACTGGTGAACTGTATAAATACCAATTGCCCGGAACCGACAATACCGTATACCTTGAATCGTCAGAACCGGTTCATGTGATGCATCTCTCCGGCTACAACAACGAATTTGGCGGCTCCATCCTGCCCCAGGATTCCTGTACCGGTTCCTCACAGATGGGGTTCAACCGGACCAATGACAATACATTCGCGTTGCTGATCCTCACTTACAGTGGTTATGAGGGCGGATTTCTCCTGAATGGGTCGGGATCCATCATTACCGCCTCAGATTTTTCTGTAGTGCCGGGTACAGGAGGAGCCTGGATGTATGCACGAAAACAGTTATCCACTGCACAGATCCCAGTTGGGCCTAACATGATATTAAATACGCTTGGGAAATTTCACCTGGGAATTCTCCATAAAACCGGAGCCAGCGCTGAATACGGATATTTTAGTGATTTCAGCAGCCTCTACCTTGGCGCCGATGCGAGTATCTGTCCGAACGACAGCATGATCCTCGACGGAGGAGCGAACATGGCATCCTATCTCTGGCAGCGACTTGTTGGAACAAGCTGGACAACAGTCGGTACGGACCGGTTCTATTCAGTAATTGACAGTGGCTCTTATGCCTGCGTGGTTAATGGGAATTTCTGTACACTGATGGATACAATCCAAATCGGCTATTATCCCGGGGCCAATGTAGATCTGGGACCTGATACTTCCATCTGTATAGGAACCTCCATCACGTTCGATCCCGGAGCGTTTGTCTCTTATGTGTGGAACACAGGATATACAGGCCAGCAACTGACTGCGGATACCGGCGGAATCTATTGGGTGCGGACAATCAATAATAACAATTGCATTGGAAATGATTCCATTCTCCTTTCCATTGATTCCCTGCCACTGGCTAACCAGGCTATCATCGGCACTGACACTGTATGCCAGGAACAATCCGGCATCCTTTATTCCATTGACAGCCTTGGATTTGCGACCTCCTATATCTGGACTCTTCCCTCCGGAGCAACCGGAAGCAGTGATTCTTCAGAAATCGTTCTGGATTTTGCCCATAACGCTACCACCGGGTTGCTCAAAGTAAGAGGTGTGAACGAATGCGGAGAGGGTCCTGATACCACCTTTGTCATAAATATTAAACCTCTCCCGTATACATCCGGAGGAATATCCGGGCCTGATACAGTTTGCCAGACACAAACAGGTGTGGAATTCACTGCACAGGTTATTTCAAATGCTCTTTCTTATACCTGGATACTACCTCCCGGAGCGAGCCTGATCAGTGGCGCAGGAACCAACAGCATCCAGTTAAATTTCAGTTCAACTGCCACCTCCGGCACAATCCAGGTGTTTGGAGAAAACGTTTGTGGATTTGGCGATACTACACTTTTACAGCTAACGGTCAATCCCCTCCCGGCAACTCCAGGACATATCACAGGCCCTTCACCGGTTTGTCAGGACCAATCAGGAGCCAGTTACTCCGTGTTCCCGGTGATGAATGCAACTACCTACCTCTGGAATTATACCGGAACCGGCGCTACAATTACCAACAATGACAATGTTGCCCTTCTTGATTTTTCAACTGCGGCAACCAGTGGGATTCTCACTGTGCAGGCTTCTAACGTATGTGGATCAGGATATGTATCCCCTCCTTTATCGATCCAGGTTGACCCAATTCCGTATGTCACATTGGATATGCTATACCGGATTGTCACACATGAAGCACAATCATTCAAGTTAAAGGGAGGAATACCCCTGGGAGGAACCTATTCGGGGATTGGGGTCGCGGGTGGATGGTTTTTCCCTGGCACTGTTCCTTTGTCATTAGACACTGTGACCATCACCTATACCTATACAAACATGTACGGGTGCCCGTATTACTCATTGTTAAACATTGCAGTTAAGCCCACCTCAACCTTTTCCTGTGGGGATACCCTGCAGGATGCCAGGGACAACCAACGGTATCCGACGATTCTGATCGGATCACAGTGCTGGCTGGCTGCCAACCTGAATTTCGGTACTTTTCTAACCTCTTCCCAGATGCAACGAAACAATTTTATCGGTGAAAAGTTTTGTTACAACAACAGTATACCAAACTGCACTGCATATGGCGGTCTATACCAATGGGATGAACTGATGGATTATGAAGAGACACCTGCCCTTCAGGGATTGTGTCCTCCCGGATGGCACATTCCCACCGAAGCCGAGTGGGCTACCCTATTCTCCCAATACATCACGAATGGTTTTGCCGGCAGCGCTCTGAAATACAACGGGTACTCCGGTTTCAATGCACTGATGACAGGCATCCGGTTTCATAACAATGTGTGGAAGTTTCCAGCCAGCGACCCCACACTTCGTTCGATACTCTACTGGTCCTCCACTGCCTGGGGAGTTAACAAGGCCTGGGCTCATGGGATCAATGAGGTAGCTGTCGATGTTGAGTACACTCCCAGTGTCTCTTTTTATCCGGCATTAAGGTCGAATGGATTTGCAGTGCGTTGCCTGAAGGATTGATCCCGCCGATTACCCCTAAATCCAAGTTTGCTTCGCATCTGCTTGTCCCGAGTACTCGGGATCGCAGCTTCGGCTCGCAAGGGGACTTACTCAACTTCACTGGTAAACATAAAACCTATACTTGTTTTTATGTTCGGCTGAGATCAACATCGTTTGTCATTTTTATCAATTAATCCTTTTCCTTATTTTTGTCTGTTAATCTATTATAATAGTGCTGATCAGGATATTTTTATATCTGCATTTTTCTCTCTTTTTTCTTATTTCAATCAGTGGATTTGCGGAAGGGACCAAGCAAATCATGCCGTTTGACGGGGGCGCCGAGAAAGCTCATATTACAGCTCCGGCAGTTCAGCAGTATGGTTTTGCATGGTTGGATTGTCCTGAAGAGAATCGGCTTAACATTCATATAAAAGAGGTTGGAGAGAAGATTTATTATGGATTCCAGAAAACACAGGTTAATAACCGTACTTTTCAGATCAGGGACCCGGGTGGAAACATCGTCTTTGGCATGTCCATGCCTCCTGCAGGTGATGCCGGATATATCGCCACACATGCTGAAGCGGTCGAGGGTCCCAGCCAGATTGCCGGTCCAAACGGTTATGATGCATTGCTGTTCCTTCCCGATACCATTGGAGATTATTCCATTGAATTCCAAGCTTCAACAACACTCCTCTATTTTGACATAACAGTAGCAGATACTGCTAACGCCCCGATTGATGGCCGTATCTGGTCCAAAGCATGGCAATTCAGTACAGGGACCAATCCCGGTGAGTTCAACGGATCATTGTATGTTTATGCGGATGACGGTATTGTGACCAACCTTGATCTGAATGGAATGCAGGGGATTATTTTCACTGTTGCCTGTAACCAGTTCGGGTGCCCGGATCCGGTTAACCCCGGGAGTTATACAAGAAAGTCAGTGAACGGTCAGAACGTTGTTCCCCAATTCAAGATCTTTGTCAATGATCCTGATTCTACTGTATACCCCACCGGTACTCTTGGAGAAATTTCAAACCTGTTGATTACCTGGAATTGTGACGGGACTGCTACAATTACCTTTGATGCCACCCTCGCCGGAACCGTTGATATCCTGTTAAATATCAACCCACTCCCCGGGAAGCAGCCCGAGGATGTTTTGCTAACGCAACCGATTGTTGTTGGGCCAAACACTGTTCAATGGAATGGAATGAACGGTCTGACTCCTCCTGAACCGGTTTCCAACGCCACTGTCTTCGATGTTATCGTCACATATATCCAGGGACTGACAAACTTCCCCGTATATGATGTTGAACAAAATGCAAACGGATATATTGTCAGCCTGATCCGGCCGCCCGGACCAATTCCAAACCTCTACTGGGATGACCTCGACCTTGAGATTGATCCTTTTACAAATTGTGGATCTTTTACGCCACCACCTCCTGATGCAAACTACGATGGGTGCCCCGGTAACACAGGATGTCATACCTGGCTTTCCGCTGGTACAGGAAATCCTAGCCAGTGCAGTTACCCTAACCGCAACACTGCCAACACATGGTGGTATGCCGTTTATTCCAACTCCACCCTCCCTCTATTTGAGGTACACCGTGTTCCTGATCCACCCGGAGATCCGACCGGCCCTTCAGGAATCTGTCCTGGAGAGCAACAGAAAACCTATACCATTTTAGCCGAGCCCAACACAACCTCATATGAATGGGACTTTACAGGTTTGGGTGGTACGTTCAATCCTTCAGGGCCAACAGGACTTACGGCCACACTTGATTTTGATGCAACTGCAACGAGTGGCTATATCCGGGTTAGAGGATGGAACGCGAATTGTGGATTTGGGGATTGGGATTCAACCTTCATTACCGTTCATCCCATGCCTGTTCCTGCCATTTCAGGCAAATCCAGCGTTTGCCTTGGCGAATCCAATGTCATCTACACGACAGAAGCAGGTATGAACGCGTATGCATGGTCACTCTCCGGAGGAGGAACCGTCACATCAGGAGGAAGCAGTACCGATAATACCATCACGTTAACCTGGAACACGGTTGGTACGTATTCCATCAATGTAAATTTTACTGATGTCAATGGGTGTGTTGCGGCTGTTCCCACAACTTTTAATGTAACTGTAAGCATACTCCCTGTGCCTACCATCATCAATGCACCAACCAGCACCTGCATTGATGCCATAGATTCATTCTACACCCAGAGCGGCATGAGCGGATATGTATGGACTGTTTCACCGGACGGGTCCTTTACCGGTGGAGGTACAGATCAGATTGATGTGACCTGGAATACGGCGGGATTGAAACAGGTTTCTGTCAACTACCAGATGGGGCCCGGTTGCACAGGAGCAGCTCCCGGCACAACCTCTGTGATGGTCAATCCACGGCCCGTTGTTATCAATTCAACAACCACAGATTCAATCTGTTCAGCAGGATTTACCAGTTTCTCTCTCCTGGCTGATCTTACGGGATCAACATTTGCCTGGCGGGCATTCAGCAGTTCTCCCAACCTTTCGGGGTTTACATCCGGTAGCGGGGTGAACATCGTCCAGATAATTGCAAACAGCGGGTATACCAGTGAACCAGCCACCTACCGGGTGGCAGCAACTGCGGAAAACTGTCTGGGTGATTCAACCGATTTCGTGGTGACCGTCTTTCCTGTACCCGATATCTTTTTCGTTCCCAACGGCCAGACAATCTGCAGTGGCAAGGTCACGAACCTTTCCCTGCAATCCAACGTTTCGGGAACCTCCTTTGCATGGACGGGAACAGGATCCTCTTCCGAAATAACCGGATATGGACCTGATTCAGGGAATACGATCCAGCAGGCCTTATACAATTCGGGATATTTGCCCGGTTGGGTGACCTACCAGGTCGCCCCAACGGCAAACGGATGCCCGGGTACGGCAAACTCAGTCATTGTAACTGTGGATCCTGTTCCCGTTGTTACTCTCACCCCTTGTTTTGATACAATAACCACAATTAACGCGCAACCCATCCGGCTTCGGGGGAACATCCCACTGGGGAGTACTTTCAGCGGACCAGGAGTTGATCCGTTGACCAATACCTTTTATCCTGCTTTCACCGGAGCAGGGATATATCAGATCCAATGCACCTACACCAACGAATTCGGTTGTCTTGACAGCGCCTCCCTCTCCATCCATATCGCGGATCCCGTATCACATATCTGCGGAGACACGATGACTGATATCCGTGACAATCAACCCTACCCTACCGTTCAGATCGGGACTCAATGCTGGATTGCAACCAATCTCAACTTTGGGAACAGCATCTCCTCTTCCGATATGCAACGGGATAACTGTATCAGCGAAAAGTACTGTTACAATGACAACCCTGCTAACTGTTCTTCTTTCGGCGGACTCTACCAATGGGATGAAATGATGCACTACACCTCTGATAACGGGGGCCAGGGACTTTGTCCTCCCGGCTGGCACATCCCCACAGAAACAAACTGGTTAACCCTGTTCAACGTATTAATCTCAAGTGGTTTTGCCGGCAATGCCCTGAAGTACAACGGGTACTCCGGTTTCAATGCCCTGATGACAGGCATCCGGTTTCATAACAATGTATGGAAGTTCCCGGTTAGCGACCCCACACTACAGTCGATACTATACTGGTCCTCCACTGCCTGGGGAGTTAATAAGGCCTGGGCTCATGGAATGAATGAAGTGATGGTTGATACGGAGTACACACCAAGTGTATCATTTTATCCCTCCCTGAGAAGCAACGCTTTCGCAATTCGTTGTCTTAAAGATTGAAAGACCTTCCAGGTCTTGAAAACCTGGAAGGTCTGAAGAAGTGGAAAGAAAAAGTAGTAATTTTATCGCCGAATAGAAACCAGCGCCACCGACCACCAGCAACTGCCAATAAGCCTATGAAGAGATTTTACCTCTTTTCTGTAATTGTATTCCAATTCCTTATTATCCAACAGATTGTAGCTGAAGGGACAAAAGAGCTTGAGCCCACTATCACCGATTATTGCAAGCTTCGATTAAACGAAAGCAATAATTACAACCATTTTGCCATGTACAATGCAACTCCTGATGAGCGATTGTATATTACGATCGAGAATCTTGGAGAGAAAATGTATTTCGGGTTTGGAGATATTCCAGGTACGGTAAATTGCAGGATTAAGAACAGCAGTGGTACAATCGTGTGGGGGCCTATGCCACTTCCGGGGTTTGGAGGAGAGAATGGATATATTGAGGACTATACACAGGCTGTAAACGGGCCTAATGTATTATCTGCAACCGGATACATCCCTCTTACATACGTGCCGACAGCAGTTGGTGATTACTATATTGAGTTTGATCTTGTTTCGAATCCGAATAACAGGGAACTGGAGCTTTTTGATCTCACTGTGATAGATACAACAGTCTCACCACTAGCACCAATAAAGGGTAGATTATGGTCAAAATTCTGGCAGTTTTCAACAGAAGATATTGATTCATATCCAGGATTTATGGGAACCATGTATGTCTTTACTGATGATTCTGTTGTTACTTCATTATTCTTCAACGGAATGCAGGGACATGCCTTTGAGGTCTCCTGCAATCAAAATGGCTGTTACCCTCCTCCCACCTCATTTGCTAACGCCAGGCGCTCTGTCAATACACATGCAGGCTATGCTGAATATAAAATATTTCTTAATGACCCTGATACAAACGCATTTCCGTCGGGTACGTTAGGTGAGGTTGTTCCCGGAAGTATCACTGTCAACTCAGAGTGTGACGGCTCATTTAATGTAACCTTTGCCGTTACAAAAGTAGGAGCGGCACAGGTTCTTATTGAAATTAACCCCGCCCCGGGGGTGCAACCTGAAGATGTTGTCATGAGTGGCAACGTTTCACCAGGTGGCAATGTGTTTAACTGGAACGGATTAAATGGTCTCGGTGTTCCTGTTGCCAACGGGACTCAAGTTTCTATAATAGTATCCTATATACACGGATTAACAAATTTCCCTGTATATGATGTGGAGAGGCATCTGAACGGGTTTGTGATGGAGATGGTCAGGCCGGGCACATCAATCCCGATTACTTTCTGGAATGATACCCTGATTAATAACGGAACACTCAACCTCACAGGATGTCTCAGTTCACTTCCGTCGAATGGCTGCCATACATGGACAGGTAATTACAACGGAGGACTTGGAAATAATCACACAGTGAATACCTGGTGGTATGCAACCAGCTCAAGTTCTCAACCCATTGTTGTCCTTCGTAAGTCTCATGAATCTTATAACATTCCGGAAGTTAAATGTGAAAGAGATACCATCATCAGGGAAGGACAAGTGATCCTTTTTCCCGGGGATTATTCGTTTACATTTACAAGTATACTTACCGGATGCGACAGTACCCGGATTTACCAGGTACGGGACAATCCCTTGCCTGTTGTAGATCTTGGTCCGGATATCTCAATTTGTGACGGGTTTACTCATCAGTTCGATGCGGGAGGAGGTGTTGGGTATACTTACCAGTGGGATAATATCACCACAGGAATCAATAACATTGCCAATACCCAAACATATACGACTGGAACAGCTGGCTTCTACCGAGTAACTGTAACAAACACCTTCAGTTGTCCGCAAGCAGATTCGGTACATCTATTTGTCACTCCCAAACCCAGGGTCACGAATGACCCTATGACGGACTACATCTGTTCTCACTCTTTGTTTACCCTGAACCTGACTTCCGATATCCCAGGGGCCACTTTCAGCTGGGTTCCAAGTGTTATTTCCGGCAACATAACCGGAGCCAGCAGCGGATCGGGAACCCAAATCTCACATACACTGATTAATACTATTGCAACCAACAGTGTTTTGAATTATACAATTACTCCACTTGCAGTTGGATGCTTTGGCAACGATACGATATACACTGTTACAGTTAAACCAAAACCAGAGATTACAACAACACCATTAACCTATACCCTCTGCTCACCCGACACCATCCATATCCCCCTTACATCGCAAGTGGCAACACCGTCATTTGACTGGGTTGCTGTTGCCAGTTCCGGCAATGTAACAGGCTATTCCGATGGAACCGGATCAGTTATCCACCAAGGGCTTACAAATACCGGGTATGATATTGAAACCGTATTTTACGGTGTGGATATCTCTGCCGACGGTTGCACTGGCAATACCGTTACCTTTACAGTAACAGTCAATCCCAGACCTGACCTGACCACCACACCGCTAATCCATTCCCAGTGCAACGACCTGAATACAGGCATCACCCTGACATCGAACGTTTCAGGAACACTGTTTACCTGGATCGCCACTGCCAGTTCCGGGAATTTATCCGGGCAGAGTAACAGCGTTGCACCGGGAACTGTCATCAACCAGGCAATTCACAACTCCGGATCCGACATAGACACGGTTTACTATACAATTGTACCTGAGGCTCGTTCCTGTACCGGCGACACAATGATTTACAAGGTGGCTGTCTATCCCACACCCGATCTCTCGAATTCACCCCCATCACAGCAGCAATGCAACAACCTGAACACCAATACTACATTGACCTCCCACATAACAGGAACACTTTTTACCTGGACCGCTTCAGGAAGCTCTCCGAATGTTTCAGGATTTTCGGATAACATCACTCCCACAGCGATCATCGATCAAACACTTTTCAATAGTGGATTCAATATTGAAACGGTAACATACCATCTCACTCCCACTGCCAATGGATGTGACGGCCAGGTGGCAGATTACATTGTGACCGTTTTTCCGACGCCGGATCTTTCCAACAGTCCGGCTTTCCAATCCCAGTGTAATATTGACGCCACAGCAATAACACTTCTCTCCAATGTGGCGAATACCGCATTCACATGGACATGCACACAAACAAGCGGGAATATTACCGGATGGGTGGAGAATCCAGGACCTGGCACCACTTTCATCGATCAAACCCTTGTGCTCAGCGGATATGTTTCCGATTCAGTGATCTACCATCTGACCGCATCGGCAAATGGCTGTGACGGAATGGTGACAGATTACACAGTTATTGTAAATCCAATTACAGAACTGACAGTTACCCCATTATTCGACTCCATTTGTTCAGAGCAGACAACAAACATCATACTTACCGCAACTTGCCAGGGAACTACCTTCACCTGGACAGCCGCACCAGGCGTTGGAAACATCACAGGATTTAGTGACGGATCCGGTGATCTTATCTCACAACAACTCATCAATCCCGATCTGTTAGCCGGCGGTGTGATATACACCATTACCCCTGCTACAACCAGCTGTGCCGGCTTAGACTATACCTTCACACAATGGGTGAAGCCTTTGCCGCATCTCTCCAACCTTCCGAAAGGAGATTCGATCTGCAACAACACCGGGCCCAACCTTACGCTGACCTCAGATGTTCTCAATACCTGGTTTACGTGGACGGCAACAGGGTCATCAGGGAATATCTCAGGGTATTCCGATCAAACAACTCCGACCACATTATTAAATCAAACCCTGGTCAATACAGGGTATGATCTGGAATGGGCGACCTACCAGGTCGCCCCTACGGCAGCCGGATGCGTGGGACCCGACTCTAACTATGTGGTGACAGTCTACCCGGTGCCTGACATGTCAAACAATCCACCTGATACGGCGATCTGCAGCGGGGAACCCACCGGGGTGACCCTGTTATCGAATATCACCGGCACCCTGTTTACATGGACTGCCACCGGTTCTACGGGCAACGTGACCGGTTTTTCAAATCAATCCACACCCACCGGTATCCTGGATCAAATCCTGATCAACTCCGGTGATGCTATAGAATGGGTGACCTACCAGGTCACACCTACGGCCAACGGGTGTGATGGAAACGTTTGGACCTATACAGCTACCGTTTTTCCTGTACCGGATGTTTCCAACTCCCCGATGTCGAAAGAGATCTGCAATAACAACAACACCGATATAGACCTCACATCCAACATTACAGGAACTCTCTTTACCTGGACAGCTACCGGGTCATCTGCCAACATAACAGGGTATACAGATAATATAACCCCTTCAACCCATATCGGGGATAACCTGGTTAACCTGGGAGATATCAACGAAACTGTCACATACCATATCACCCCACATGCCAACGGATGTGACGGCATTGAGGTGGAATATATAGTAACGGTGGTACCATCTCCCTTCCTGACAAACACTCCTCTGAGACAGGATCAATGCAACAACTTAAACACAAGCATCACCCTTCAGTCAAACGTGGCCGGCACCGAATTTTCATGGACATGTACGCATATCTCCGGGAATATCACCGGTTACAGCAACAGTACTGCACCCGGTACCCTGATCAGTCAGCTTCTTGTCAACTCGAGCTTCATTACCGACTCTGTCATTTATCACCTGACCCCTGTAAACAGTGGATGTCCGGGATCAGTGACCGATTATACGGTGGTAGTATTCCCAGTTCCGGACCTCTCCTTTAGTCCCACTGAACAAACTGTTTGCGAAGGGGATATCTGCAATATCGAGAACCTGTCGAATGTAAGCGGAACAACATTTTCCTGGATCGCAATACCCTCCTCTGCGAACCTCTCAGGGTATTCCGATGGTAGCGGTGATTTGATTGCCCAGACTATTGACAATGCCGGGTCAACGATTGAATGGGTGACCTACCAGGTCACCCCTACAGCCAATGGGTGTCCGCCGGGAACAACTTTGCCAGTGGTTTTGACTGTCAATCCGCGACCGATTATAACCAACCCCATCACTTCATACTCCATCTGCAACAACACAACCACAAACATCACGATACAATCTG
>ERZ889078.2669-NODE-2669-length-12451-cov-26.475557_pt1 | contig 12451 bp, 12 predicted proteins | sample MGYA00521266_ERZ889078 | MGnify/ENA primary metagenome ERZ889078 (study PRJEB32303, sample SAMEA104408618) | aquatic metagenome | biome: Brackish water; feature: Pelagic; material: water | place: Baltic Sea | collected 2014-06-16T06:34:00 | depth 76,534 m ... | reverse complement strand
CCGTTGATGCAGATTTTTTCCTGAAGTTGTGCCGGTCGCTTTATTGAAATATCCTTTGTTTCCAGGGTTCTCATAAGGTCTTTGTAACTCGGGGTTTCCACCTGGTCGCCGTTGTACCAGAATTCTTTTACGTGAAATGCTTCGGCAATGAAGCGAAGACCGTTCATGTGATCCGCCTGGGGATGGCTTAACACCAGGGTGTCGATGGTCCCGATCTTTCTCTGCCACAAAAAGGGCGCAATGACCATTTTGCCCACATCAAAGTGATTGCCGGCAAATCCCCCGCCGTCAATCATCATTTTCTCTCCACCGGGGAAGGAAACAAGTGCGGCGTTCCCTTTTCCCACATCCAGAAAAACCACTTCCAGATCCCGGTTGAACTGCACCCGGTGAACCCAGTAGGCCACATCGATGATGATTAGAAACACAATGGCCACCAGGCCGAGTCTGGCCCATTTTCTGCGCCAGGCAAAAAAAGCAAAAAATGTGAAAACATAAAAAAGGCCGATTTCAAAAAAAATCGGTGTAAAACTCCAGATGGAAGCCCAGGAAAGACCTGACCAGAAACCGATCATGTCCATCATGATGTCCAGACCCCAGGCACCTGTATGAAGAAAAAAAACTGCCAGTTGCCATGAAAAGGGCAAGGTTAAAACGGATAAAAGGCCCAAGGGCAACACCCATAAGCCTAAAATAGGGATGGTGGTGAGGTTCGCGGGAAGGGATACCAGGGGAATACGGTGGAAATAGAGGGCGGTAACGGGCAGAAGAAAATAGACGGCGGAAACACTGACCGCTGCCAGACCTATGAAGTATTTGAAAACCGATCCGGCAATGGCATTGTTTTCTGATAGGGCATGTTTTTCATAGCCAATCTTTCTGAGAATGGGTGGCGTCAGCCACAGGATGCCGGTTACTGCGAGAAAGGACAACTGAAATGAAGGGGTAAAAATGGATCCGGGATCCAGGAACAATATCACCAGACCGGCCAGCGCAAGGGTAGACCAGACCTCTTTTTCCTTTCCCAGGATGAGGGATAACAGATACGCCAGGATCATGATCATGGCCCGTTGGGACGATACCCGACATCCCGCAAGGACGGTGTATCCGATCACGGGAAAGCAGGTGAAAAAGGCACTCCACTTTCGAATATCAATGGCGAGAATCAAGCGGTATGATCGGGAAAGTGTCCATTTAAAGATAAAAAATGTCGCCCATGCTACCAGCCCGATGTGAAGCCCGGAGACAGCCAGCAGATGCCCCAGACCCGATCTGTTGAAGGCCTCTCTCAGGTCAGGGTCAATCCCCTGCCGTTCTCCCAATATGAGTGCGCGGAACAAAACGGCATTTCGATGATCCAGGGATTCCTCGAAAAATGCTCTGACCGGCGCCTGCAGATTTTCAATCCATCCTCGAACAAGAGGCAGTTTCTCCTGTCCCATGGGAACCATATACCGTCCGTCGCTTACGGCGGCTGCACAGGTGAACCCCGCAAGTGCCATTGCATTTTCATAGTCGTAATGGCCCGGGTTGCGAAAACTCTTAAAGGTTCTGAGGCGTGCGGGAAAACGGATCTTTTCACCGGGCCGCAAGGGAATGGCGTTACGGTATACGGTGACAATGATGTTCTCGTTGACGGGGAACATGGTGTCTCCGGAAACAAGGCCCTGCGCCAACAGTTTCACACGGGTCATGTCCGGACCGGGACTTGTCGGCGGTTCCAGGACAACCCCTTCGATGATGGCCTTTTGTTGATCCACGGCCAGGGGCCGCAACCTGGAGGGCAAAAGCGTCTCCGGTGTCAGCAAAGTGCCGATCAAGAAAAAGACCGCCAGCAGAAGATACGCCCGTGCAACTCCCGGGCAGAAAAGGGAGAGCAACAGGCACAGGGAAAGGGTCAGCAGTATGGGTAAAGCAAATGTGTGATTGGCAGGAAAAACGGCGTGTGCCGCAAGAATCCCCCCGGCGAACGAGAGCAGGCAGGGGATCAGGGGGCGGTTAAACAGGGGACGATTAAACAGACGGTCCTTTTTCGCGTCGGATTTTAGCGCCCAGTGTCCTGAATTTGGTTTCAATATCCTCGTATCCCCTGTCCAGGTGGTAAATCCGGTGTACTTCAGTGGCCCCTCCTTCGGCCACCAATCCGGCCAGAATGAGGGAGGCGCTGGCTCTCAAATCCGTTGCCATAACCGGTGCGGAAAGCAGCTTTTCCCGGCCCCTTATCAGCGCCTGGTTTCCGTTGATTTCAATGTCGGCACCGAGCCTCCGGAGCTCGCTCACATGGATGAAACGGTTTTCAAATACCGTTTCCCTGAACATGCTCCACCCTTTGGCGACGGTCATGAGCGCCATGAACTGGGCCTGGAGATCCGTTGCAAAACCGGGGAAAGGCATGGTCTTGATATCGACGCTTTCAATGGATTCGGGACCTCGAACGTGGATAGACTTGTCCTTTATTGTAATTTTGGTGCCGGTTTGCCGCAGTTTTTCCGTCAATGCCGTCAGGTGTTCGGGCCTGCATCCGTTGACATGAACATCTCCTCGGGTTAATGCTGCGGCAATCATAAAGGTGCCGGCTTCAATTCTATCGGGGATGATGGTGTGTTCACAGGGCGTCAGATGATCCACACCATGAACTATGATGGTGTCGGTGCCCGCGCCTTCTATGTCAGCTCCCATGGCGCAAAGCATTTCCGCCAAATCTTTGATTTCCGGTTCATTGGCGGCATTTCGCAGGGTCGTGGTCCCTTCGGCGGTGACCGCCGCCATCATAATGTTTTCCGTGCCGGTGACCGTGGGAATGTCAAAGAAGATGTCCGCGCCTTTCAGTTTACTGGCCTGTGCGTTGATGTAACCGTGTTCCATGTGTATGTCTGCGCCCATGGAAACCAGTGCCTTCAAGTGCAGGTTCACAGGTCTTGCGCCGATGGCACACCCTCCGGGAAGGGATATCCTGGCCCTACCCAGGCGAGCGAGAAGCGGGCCAAGCAGGAGGATGGATGCGCGCATGGTCTTGACCAACTCGTATGGGGCTTCATGGGCGGTAAGGTTTCCCGAATCCACTTCCAGCGTTTCCCCGGTTTCTTGGAAAACCGTTCCCAGCTTTTCCATGATGCTTTTGATGGTATGAATATCCCTGAGACGAGGAATTCCCCGTAGACGATGGGGCCCTCCTGTCAAAAGGCACGCTGCAACAGCGGGCAGCGCGGCGTTTTTGGCGCCGCTGATGTTGACCGTTCCCTTCAAGGGGTAGCCGCCTTCGATGACAATTTTATCCATAGTTTTTCATTTTACGGTTTGCAGTTACCGGCCCACCTGGTTCCCATGTTCCGCCCTCTGCCTTCCGCCCTCTGCCTTCTGTCATGGCTTCAACCGGATAAACTGTTTCGCCTTAAACGGTCCGCCATCCAGGCGTTCCGCCAGTGAATGCTTCTCCATGACCGATGTGACTTTGATTTCCCCGATTGTTGTCCCCAGCAAATGAATGGTTCTGCCGGTGCCTGAAGTGATGGATTCTCCCACGGAAAACACTTTGAAAACCGCCTCGTCTTCCAGACCGATCTCCTTGCCCGCGTTAATCATGATGGTATCGCCGTCCACCGCCACGATTCTACCGGTCCAGGGCTCATCGCTGACCTTGAAGTCCATGGTTGATCCCAGGTTATTGATGAGATCCGGCAGGGCTTCGAGGGTAATCTGCCGAATATAATTTTCCTGGTCAATCTCCTCGGAATCCTCCAGGCTCATATTGTATTCTTCAGTGGCGACGTCTGTGTATATGAGGGTTTTGCTGGCCGTTTGAATCACATTGACGGATGCTGAAACCGTGTAGATCCGTTTCCAACCGTCAAAAGGCCAGATACCGGTCTTATGGATAGCGACTTCCACCGGGTTCAGGACCCCGATCATCAGGGCGTTCATGCCCATGTCTTCGGCGATATCAACCAGTTTGGAGCTGGTCACCACTCCGTACTGGGGGGATTCCATGGCCTGGGTTGAAAAAATACCGTCCGGGGGATCATAGAGGAGCAGGTTTGGGGTTTCTTTTAAACGTTTGTAGAATTCATCGCTCAGCTTTTTCGCCATCTCAGGTCCCACCCCGGCCTGGTCCACAAAGGGGAAAATCATGACACGTTTTTTGAGATCTGCCTCGTTGGTCATGATTTTCTTGGCCACGGAGGTGGGCAGAACTTTCTTGGTCAGATTCTTGGTGGTGCTGCACCCTGATGCCGCGAGCAGCAAAAGGAGCAGATATATGAATGTGATTGCTGTGAAACGTTTTTTTGGCAATGTTTTCCTCCCTAATAATGGACGTCGAAGACGTCGAACTCCCCCCGCCATGCTTCTTCTGTTTCATGGATTCTGGTGACCTTGGCGGCGGACGGGCCTTTTCCGCACCAGGCAACCAGCCTTAAAACCGCATCTTCGGAACCTTCCAGCAAGGCTTCAACGGTGCCCTCGGGCCGATTTTTCACCCAGCCCGAAACCCCCAGGGAAACCGCCTGCCGGCGGGTGGACTCCCTGAACCACACGCCCTGGACCCGGCCTTCAATGATCAGGTGTATGCGTTTGTTGTCCATCACTTCATGCTCCCAACAACGTTAAAAACTGCTCCTCATCCAGAGTGGGGATACCCAGTTCCACTGCCTTTCGAAGTTTGCTTCCGGGTGCTTCCCCCACCACAAGATAATCCGTATTCCGGCTGATGGAAGCGCCCACTTTCCCGCCTTTTTGTGTAATGGTATCTTTAGCTTCGGAACGTTTGATGGTGGAAAGGCTGCCTGTCAAAACAAATGTTTTTCCGGCCACCGGTGAATCTGGTGATTTGGAAGTGCTCGGGATGGGTTTTACGCCGGCTGTCAGCAGGCGGTCAATCAGTGCTTCAGTCTGAGGATCTGCAAAGTAGGAAACCACGCTTTCAGCAGTTTGGGGTCCGATGCCATCTATGGCGGACAGGGTTTCTTGATCGGCTTCTGCCAGCGCTTTAATATTTCCGAAATGGTCAGACAGAAGGGCGGCTGTAAATTCTCCCACATGCCGGATACCCAAGGCATAAATAAAACTTGCCAGGGTAGGCGTTTTGCTGCTTTCAATGGACTCCAGCAGGTTAGTGGCCGATTTTTCTTTGATGTTCTTCAAGCCTAACAGGTCTGTTCGGGTCAATGTATACAGGTCCGATTCGTCTTTGACCAGCCCCTCATTCATGAGTTTAAAGACCAGTTTATCCCCCAGACCATCGATTTTCATGCCCCCTTTTGAAACGAAGTGCCTGAGTGATCCTCTGACCTGGGCAGGGCAGTTCACATTGAAGCATCTGACCACCACCTCACCCGGTTTTTTCTCGATTCCGGACCCGCATATGGGACATGCTTCGGGCATGACAAATTTTGTCTCGTTCCCGGTCCGTTTTGAGGAAATGGTTTTCACCACCTCGGGAATCACATCCCCTGCCCGTTGAACAATCACCCGGTCCCCTACGCGGACATCTTTTCGGTCAATCTCTTCCTGATTGTGAAGGGTGGCCCGGCTGACCAGAACGCCTCCCAACTCCACCGGTTCCAGGTGGGCCACGGGAGTCAGAGCACCGGTCCGCCCCACCTGAACATGGATTCCCAGGACGGTTGTGGTCTCCTGACTGGGGGCGAATTTATAGGCCATGGCCCATCGGGGACTTCTTGATTTCATGCCCAGCCGAGATTGCAGTTCCAGGCGGTTCACCTTGATGACCGCGCCGTCGATCTCATAGGGGAATTGCCCGCGGATTTCTTCAAGCCGGTGGCAGCCCGCAACCACCTCATCCAGGGTATCGCAGATTTGGATATGGGGTCGGTTGACCCTGAGCCCCCAGTGTTGCAATGAAATCATCAGGTCCCAGTGGGTTTCGAAAGGAAGGGTTTGGGCATTTCCGATTCCGTAACAGAAGATGTCCAGGGGTCTTTTGGCGGTTATTCGTGAATCCAGTTGCCTGAGGGATCCGGCCGCGGCATTTCGCGGATTGGCAAATAGTGGTTCATTATTAGCGGTGCGCTTCCGGTTCAATATTTCAAAGGCCGCCATATCCATGTAGACTTCGCCCCTCACTTCCAGAAGATCGGGGATTGGTAATGATTTTTTTCCGGCTGTTAGCTTCAGAGGTACGTTCAAAATGGTTTTGATGTTTCGGGTTACATTTTCGCCGACGCGGCCATCCCCCCGGGTGGACGCAACAATCAGGACACCTTTTTCGTAAATCAATTCCACGGCGAGACCGTCAATTTTAGGTTCAACTGTATAGCTTACCGGTGCATCATCCCCCAAAAATTTTTTGACACGCTTGTCAAAATCGAGAATTTGTTGATCATCAAAACAGTTTTCAAGACTGAGCATGGGAGAACGATGCGCCACCGGCAAAAAACCGCCTTTGGGTCCGCCACCTACTTTCCGGGTGGGAGAATCAGGGAAGTCCAGTTCGGGGTGCTGCTTTTCCAACTCCAGCAGCCGTTGAAACAATTTGTCATAGTCACCGTCGGAAATTTCCGGATCATCCAGAACGTAATACCGCTGGTTATGGTATTCGATCTTTTCTTTCAGGGCATTAATTTCTTTTCTGATGTTTTCCATTGTTAGTGGTCCAATTTTGCTTGAACGGCCTTCACCAGACCGAAACAGCCGGTGAGCATCATATCCCCGAACGGGGCCGCCATGTGCCCGCCTAAACTTGCAAACTTTTCCCGGTTTGGACCTGTGATCCCCACTGGGTTGAAGGTGCTCTTATTACCGGCGCCGGGTATTATGTGGCAGCCATGTCCCATCTCATCCAGAATTTCCCGGTTCGACAGGTCTTCGTGCCGGAACCGTTCCAGGTGTACCATTAGTTTTTCGGGCGTCATCAGGGACGTATGATGTTCATAAATTCCCCATACCTTATCATTTTTTACCAGGGCGGCCAGAACATGTTCGTTCCCGATATTGAGGATCGTGACCCCTTCCCGGCATTTTTCCGCCACCCAAGGGTCTAAAAGGGCGCCGATTATGGCGGATGCGCCCGTGTCCATCACCAGGGTGCCTGGAGCAATATCGCTTATGGCTTTCATTCGTGTCAGGTGATCAGGCGGGTTTTCGGTTAAAAGCGATGTTAGGCTTTTTTCTGATTCAAGGAGTTTTTTCCATTGTTCGAACCTGAATACCCGATTGCTCATGTCCGGTGAAAACCCGTGGTCCTGAACGGCCACGGCCACTGTTTCGGGCATGGGCTCATGGAACAGCTGCAATGCCTGTTCAATGCCGGGCAGGTTCAAATCGCCCATTACCAAATGCGTAAGTGGTTCAACGGACGGTTTTCGGTCCACAATTTCGATTCCCATGGCAAGGATTTTATCGATCCTGTCGTGGAATGTAAGGGCGGGTTGTTCCATGGCAAAAACCCTAAGGCCTGCCGCGATGTGTTCCCGGATGGCTTTCGTGGAGGCGCCCCCGCCCATGGTATGGCCCGACAGAAAAAGGTGATGCCCTTTTTTTGTGGCGGCGTTTACCTGTCGCGAAATGATCGTGGTGGGCGAGGGAAGGATCAATTTGGGACAATTTTCAATTCTCTGCCCCAACCGCCATACCAGGATGTCCTGGGTCCCGCTGCCCACATCCATGGCGAGAATGCCGTTATTGAGGTTCATTTCATTTCTCCGGGCAATTTTTCGGGCTGCCCCAGACGCATGTGGGCCTCCAGCAGCAGTTCGGCAGCAGTTCGGCTTCTTTCTTTCAGCCGGCTGTTGGAAAATCCGGGGTTCCATTTCAATTCAAAAAGTTCATCGGAAACCACCAGCAGCGCCGCCAGTTGCACGGAACGGAATGAAGATACCGCCAACAGTGCCGAGACTTCCATTTCCACGGCCAGAATATTTTGCTGCTGGTAGGCCTTTACCTTTTCCGGCGTTTCTCGATATATGGCATCCGTAGTCCAAATGGGTCCTTTTGTAAAGGGGGTCTTTCTTTCTTTGAGGATGGTTTCCAGTATCCGGTTGAGGGCGGTATCCGATGGGGGATTTTTCATAGATGTGGGGTAATGGGGTGATGTGCCTTCCTCCTGTATGGCATGGGTCGGGATCACCAGGTCGCCGATTTTAAGGGCCGGCTGTAATGAACCGCACCAGCCCAGCATCAAGACCCTTTTTGCGCCCAGGGCAATCAGCTTTTCCAACCCCATAACCGCATGGGGGGCGCCGATGAAAGGGCCTGCGAGTGTGACGGACGGTTTATTTTCTCCTTGTGTCCGGTACAAATCGTAAAGACGCATGTCAGTGAATGCCGTCTTTGCTGCGCCCGCTTTCTGCGCCAGAAACCGGAGTTCCGAAGGGATCATCACCATGAGGACATCGGGCGCCAGATGTGGGTCTTTTTTCCCTTTCATGGGGCGGATAATCCCATGGCTGAACTTCTTTTCATTCATGCGTTTTGCTTACCTAAGAAGGGTCCGTATCGAAATCATATGACATTCACGACGGATCCATGTATGCTGGTCCTAAAGATGATATCAAGGGTATTTTTTCACGCACAATACTAGAGGGTATGGATTTCATTGGCAACCTCAAAATGATTCGACCTTCATTTTGGAGCTATTTCGTTTTTTGTTGACATTCGTACTATTATAAAGTAATCCTGATTGTTTACAAAATCCGAGAGTCCCCTGACGACATGTTTGACAGCTTATCAGAAAAACTGAACCGCGTTTTCAAAAAACTGAAAGGGCGGGGAAGGCTCAGTGAAGCCAATATCCAGGATGCTTTGAAAGAAGTGCGTTTAGCGCTCCTGGAGGCGGATGTCAACTACAAAGTCGTAAAAAAATTGATAGAAGATATTCGCGGGCGCGCTGTCGGACAGGATGTTCTGGAAAGCCTGACACCCGGCCAGCAGATCATCAAAATCGTCAATGAAGAACTGTCCCTCCTCATGGGTGAATCCCGAAAGGGACTTGAACTCACCGGCGAAAGTCCTTATTCATTAATGCTGGTGGGGCTTCAGGGGTCCGGTAAGACGACCACCGCCGCAAAACTGGCAAGGCACTTGCGAAAGCAGGGAAAACATCCTTACCTGGTTCCGGCTGATACTTACAGGCCCGCCGCCGTTGACCAGCTCAAAAAGTTGGGGTTACAGATTGATGTCCCTGTTTATCCGACGGAAAAAGGACAAACGCCCGTTGAGATATGCATGGATGCCATGGGGAAGGCAGTGGCGGAAGGGGCAGATGTTCTGATCCTTGATACTGCGGGACGTCTTCATGTGGATGAAGTCTTGATGGGTGAACTGGTAACCATCAAGGAAAATATCAATCCCACTGAAATCCTTCTGGTGGCGGACGCCATGACCGGCCAGGATGCGGTCAATGTGGCCAAACATTTCAATGAAACCCTGGATATCAGCGGTGTAATTTTATCAAAAATGGAGGGTGACGCCAGGGGTGGGGCGGCTTTATCCATTAAGGCAGTCACCGGAAAACCGATCAAATTTGTAGGGGTTGGCGAAAAAATCAGTGCGCTTGAGCCTTTTCATCCCGACAGGATGGCGTCCCAGATTCTGGGTATGGGCGATGTCCTTTCTCTCATTGAGAGAGCGGAAGCGCAATTTGATGAAAAAGAAGCCAGAAAACTGGAGAAAAAGCTCAAAAAGAGTGAGTTTGATCTGGAAGACTTTCAGTCTCAATTAAAACAGATGAAAAAACTGGGTTCCCTTGAAGATATCTTAGGGATGCTTCCCGGTATGGGTAAACTGAAAAAGCTGAAAAATCTGAAACCTGATGAGAAGGAACTGGTCAAAGTCGAGGCGATAATTGGTTCCATGACCCGCGAAGAGCGGCGTAGGTTCAAGATCATTAACGGCAGCAGAAGACGTCGCATTGCTACGGGCAGTGGTACCACGGTTCAGGATGTCAACCGTTTGCTGAAAAATTTTGTCCAAACAAAAAAAATGATGGAACAATTTACCAAAAAAGGTGGACTGAACATGCCGGGCCTGTTTGGATAGGAGATTATTGAATGTTATTTGTAAGACGATCCCGCAACGGCGGGTTAACCATTATATTTGAGGGGGTGGTAAAGGAAAATGGCCGTTAGAATTCGATTGACAAGGATGGGAGCGAAGAAAAAACCGTTTTATCGTTTGGTGGCAGCTGATTCACAGGCGCCCAGAGATGGAAGATTTCTGGAAATTCTGGGATATTATGATCCCATGAAAGAACCCGCTGTTGTGAAAATCCACGAGAACAAACTCCAGTATTGGATTGAAAAAGGAGCGAAACTTTCAGAGGCCGCCAGGGCTTTGGTGAAACGGGAAGCCGCTGTTAAAGCCCATTCCGCAACAACCTAAAATGCCGCATTTCTGTGTATCCCAATGGAGGTGAATCGAGATGAAAGAGCTAGTTTCATACATTGCGAAAGCGCTGGTTGATAAGCCGGAAGATGTGGTCGTCACAGAAATCGAAGGGGAACAGACATCGGTTCTTGAACTGAAAGTCGCCAAGGAAGATCTGGGCAAGGTCATTGGAAAGCAGGGCCGCACCGCACGGGCCATGAGGACCATTCTCAGTGCAGCCTCCACTAAAATTAAAAAGCGATCCGTATTGGAGATTATCGAATAGTTTTGAACTCAGGCGTGCCTGATAATGTGCTCTTCTTTGGGAAGGTCCTTCGACCACACGGGTTAGAGGGTCTTCTGCGGGTGCAGTCCTTTTCACAGTCGGCAGCCTCTTTATTGAATGCAGAGACGGTTTTCTTTAAACTCACGACCGGGGAAACTCGTCTTATAAGCCTCATTTCCGCCAGGCCCCATAAAAATATCTTTCTGGTAAAACTGGTCGGATTGACCGACATCAACCAGGCGGAGGTCTTCAGGGGAGCGGAGGTCTATATCAGCAGAGATGCCCTTATTCGCGAAGAAGGGGAGTATTTCTGGTTTGAGTTGTTGGGGCTCAAGGTTTTTACCGAGGATGATGTATTCCTGGGTGTGGTTTCACAAATTATCCCTTCGGGGAATACCGAAATCTACGTGGTGAAAAACGGTGACCGGGAGATTTTTTTGCCGGCTACCCGTGAGGTAATCAACCGTGTTGATTTGGAAAACGGGAAAATGTTTGTATCGGCCTCGGAGGGGTTGTTGGATTTGAATGAAGTTTGACGTTCTCACCTTGTTTCCGGATATGTTTACCTCTTATCTGAAGGAAGGCATTCTGGGGCGCGCCATCGAAAGGGGCCTTGTGGATGTGGCGTTGTTGAACATCCGTGATTTTGCCGAAGGCCCTCACAGGATTGTTGATGATCGCCCATACGGTGGTGGTGAGGGTATGGTCATGAAAGCGGGACCGATTTCTCATGCTCTTGAGTCCGTCGAGAGGATGGAAGGTCACGGTCCGGTGGTCCTTTTTTCACCGCAGGGAAAGCGCTTCACCCAGGAAATGGCCTGGGATATGGTTGAGTGGAAGCAATTGATTTTTATTTGCGGTCGATATGAAGGTGTCGATGAGCGGGTACGATCGACTTGTGTCGATATGGAGTTGTCCATCGGGGATTATATCTTGAATGGCGGTGAACTGGCTGCCATGGTTGTCATTGAGGCGGTCAGCCGATTGATTCCGGACGTCTTGGGCGGGGAAAGATCCAACCTGGAAGACTCTTTTGAAAATGGTCTTCTGGAATACCCCCATTACACACGGCCAAGGGTTTTCAGGGACCAGGCGGTTCCGCCGGTGCTTTTGTCCGGCGACCATGAGAAAATTCGATTGTGGCGGAAAAAACAATCGCTCAAAAGAACGCTGTCACGAAGGGCGGACCTGCTTCAAAAGGCTGAACTGTCTTCTGAAGATAAAGCGATCCTGGAAAAATTATCGTGATGCGTCTCTATGTGGGGTTAGTTCATTATCCCGTTTATAACAAGCATCGAGAGACCATTGCTTCGGCCATAACGCCCATTGATATTCACGATTTTGCTCGATTGGGAAAAACGTATGGCATTGAGGGCTTTTTTGTTATTACGCCCCTTGAAGACCAGCAGACCCTGGCTCATCGAATTCTGCGGCATTGGATTTCCGGGTATGGTGCCCGATACAACCGGCACAGAAAGGAAGCCCTGAGCCTGGTAAGTGTTGTATCGTCACTGGAAGTGGCCGTCAAGGAAGTGAAGGAGAGGGAAGGGGACTCGGCCATTGTCGTTGCAACGGATGCGACGTTACAGGAAGACCGTGCCATGTCTTACGAAGCATTAAAGCGTATTGTTGTATCGAATGAAGTTGTTTTGTTACTGTTTGGAACGGCGTGGGGGCTTCATGAAGAGATCCTGCAAAAAGCCGACCATGTATTGGACCCCATTTCGGGAAGAACGGGATATAATCATCTTTCAGTAAGGACGGCGGCGGCCATCATTCTGGATCGGCTGATGGGTGTTTCGGCCGACTAGAGTGTTTTCAACTGCAGTGTTTTTTTAACCGCAG
>ERZ889078.2667-NODE-2667-length-12457-cov-5.562490_pt1 | contig 12457 bp, 11 predicted proteins | sample MGYA00521266_ERZ889078 | MGnify/ENA primary metagenome ERZ889078 (study PRJEB32303, sample SAMEA104408618) | aquatic metagenome | biome: Brackish water; feature: Pelagic; material: water | place: Baltic Sea | collected 2014-06-16T06:34:00 | depth 76,534 m ... | reverse complement strand
AGTGCCTCGTAAATCAGGAGATAACTGTCAGATCTTCATGAAAGATGATTTCTGATTTCCGGAATATTTTTCCGTTAAAGTGAAATAACAGTCAGATCTAACCCTTCTCATGAAATTGAAATAAGCAGAAAACACCCAACCGGAAGTGGCACTTTGTGGCACCTTCTATATTGAGAGAAATTGTGGAGTAAATATTGCAAAGTTGACATAACTGGTTCTCTCTACTCCTAGAGTAGCTATGAAGAGAGTGAAGCACGCACAAGGGTTAAACAAAGGCACATGGTCGATTGACCAGCCAAAGGTAAAGGAGGAAAAAGCATGAAAAAATTTATTTCTGTAAACATGATTGTTGGAATGATAATGGCCTTGTCAGTTGCTGCCAACGCCACATCGGATGGTACTCCACAATCCGACCAAGGCCCGGCTGTAGTCAGCGGACAACAAGCCATAAGTGGACAGAACGATCTAAGGATTATAACCCCGGACATGACCTATCGTGAAAGAGTTGAAACCCAGCGTAACATAAAAAAACGCGCAGCTGCTATGAGAAATCAGTTAATACAGGCTGCGGAGCTGGAAAAACAACAACAGGCCGAAGCCATTGGAACCGGTACACCAACAGCTACCCAATAAACCGGCTTTTTGCCTTTGTAGTTAGATCATAGTGAACAAATGCTTGGCGTAAAATTTTCACGAAGGAGAGTTTAATGAAGATAAAATTTATGCAACATCACCGATACCTAGCAGTCTGCATAGGTATAGCTGTACTTGCCTGGGGAAACGTTCCCCAGCCAGCCACAGCACTGGATCTCCAGACAAAATTAGATCAAGTCCGCTCAACCGGCGTGGCTGATTACAACGGGGCCGCCAACTGGGCGTATAGCCCCCCCTTGGCCAAATTTGTCGATACCCTGCCTGGTCTCTGCAATAACGAAACTGGAGCGACGAACCCGACAGGGAAAAATAACCTTGGTCAGTGCATCCCGGTTGGTGTGCCTGACACATTAACTTACCCCGGTTCCGATTACTACGAGCTGGAGATTGTTGAATTTCGCGAGAGGATGCATACCGATTTCCCCGTACTCTCTGGTGGATCTGCAGATGCCATGACTGCCACAGCAGGCGGTACCTTACTACGTGGTTATCGGCAAACAAATACAACAAATTTAGACGTGTTGACTCCGCATAACTTGGGAGTAACAATTGTTGCAACCAAGGAACGGCCGGTGCGCATCAAGTTTACCAATAGTCTACCAATCGATGCAGGGGGTGACCTTTTTATCCCAACCGACACCACTGTTATGGGATCTGGCCCCGGACCAACGTATATTCGCGATAATCCGGTGACCGCGGCCTCCCTTACAGATGCCGAAGTCTGCCAGGCTCAGCCCGCTGACTGTTTCAGCCAGAACCGCGCCACACTGCATCTTCATGGCGGTCGCACACCGTGGATCAGTGACGGAACCGCCCATCAATGGGTTACACCGGTTGGTGAATTCACCGGTGATCAACTGCCCATCTACTCGAAGGGCGTAAGTGTCGCCTATGTTCCCGATATGTGGTTTGATTCAGTGACCGGAGCTACCATTGGCGCATGCGCAGGACAAACATTCTGCTCTGAACCTAATGCCACTAATAATCCCGGCGAAGGCTCCCAGACCTATTACTGGACCAACGCGCAGAGCGCCAGATTGATGTTCTACCACGAGCATGCCTGGGGAATCACCCGTCTTGGTGTCTATGCCGGTGGGGTTGCTGGTTACCTGGTGACCGATCCTACTGAAACCGCTCTTAGAGATGGTGGTTTTATTCCTGATGCAGCTCATACGATTCCTCTTATTATTCAGGATAAAACTTTTGTCGATGCAAGCACTATCATCGACAATCCAGCTACGGCTGAATCGAATGACGGTACCGACCCTACCTGGATTTGGGGAAGTCAGCCTGGATCTCTCAGGCCTGCATACAATGCAGCCGGTGCTACACCTGTTACGGGAGACCTTTGGTGGCCGCATGTTTACGTGCCCGCACAGAACCCCTACAATCCTGACTTTAGCGGGACTAACCCCTATGGTCGTTGGCATTATGGCCCATGGTTCTGGCCGCCCACCGATGTCCCTTGGGGACCAATAACAAATCCCTATTACGACACCGTTAATGACCCCAGTCAACCGCCAGAGATCCCCAGCACTCCTAACCCATCTTGGGGAGCGGAAGCGTTCCTGGACACCCCGGTGATCAATGGAACAGCCTATCCGACACTCAATGTAGACCCAACATCATACCGTTTCCGCGTCCTGAACGGCGCCCATGATCGTTTCTGGAACCTGCAGTTGTATGTGGCTGACGAGACACAAGATCCAGTGCCGGCACAGGGCTTTACCGAAGTGAGAATGGTTCCTGCAGTTCCAACAGCCGGCTATCCAGGAGATGGGGACGGAGACTTTACCTGGCCAACAGATGGCCGCGAAGGTGGGGTACCTGATCCGGCGACAAGAGGTCCAGCCATGGTCCAGATTGGGACAGAAGGCGGATTTTTGCCAGCACCTGTAGAGCTTCTCAACCGTCCGGTCAACTGGAATGTTGATGTTACCACTTTCACCGCAGGGCTTGTGCTACAGCAAAATCAGGGCGGTGGAACATTAATGATGGGTCCGGCTGAGCGGGCCGACATAATAGTCGATTTTAGCGATTTTGCCGGCAAAACCCTTATTCTCTACAACGACGCTCCGGCACCGTGGCCGGCTCTTGACCCTCATTACGACTATTATACCAATAATCCCGATTACACCGATATTGGTGGTGCAAAATCAACCGCTGCTGGCTTAGGTCCCAACACCCGGACGATCATGCGGATTGAGGTCTCAGGAACTGGTGGCGCAGCTACACCCAACGCAGAACTATCCAATTTGGCCGTACTGCAAGACGCCTTTAAACCTGCGCCTACCGGTTTAGGAGTTTTTGCCAATGGCCAGGAGCCAATCATCGTCGGACAATCGGCCTATAATGATGTCTACGACACTCCAACCAATGATATAACTTTCCCAGCTACATGGCCCAACTGGGGATTGTCACGAATCACCGACACCGAGCTCAGCTTTATGACACCTGAAGGTGCGATTGTGACCGCGTATCCTATGGAGCCGAAAGCGATCCAGGATGAGATGGGCGAGGTGTTCGATGATTTTGGCCGAATGAGCGCTAAATTGGGGCTTGAACTGGCTAAAACTACGGCTAATATCCAGACCTTTGTGCTGCAGAACTTCGTAGATCCACCAACCGAAACAGTGGCCAAGGATCAAATCCAGATCTGGAAGATTACCAGTAACGGTGTGGACACACATCCCGTCCACTTCCACTTATTCGAAGTACAGTTACTGAACCGTGTCGGATGGGATGGTTTCATCTACCTGCCCGACCCAAATGAAATCGGCTGGAAGGATGTCGTCCGGATAAGTCCGCTGGAAGACACCATTGTCGCCTTGCGGCCGGCAAAAGTACCCACGCCTTTCACCGTACCCAACAGCATACGTCCGCTGAACCCAGCCTATCCTTTGGGAGGTCCGGCAGGTTTTACTAACATCGATCCACTTACTGCACAGCCTTTGAATCCGCCTGTTGTCAACGAAGTATTCAACTTCGGCCATGAGTACCTGTGGCATTGCCATATCCTCAGTCACGAGGAACAGGACATGATGCGGCCGATTGTGCTGAACGCCAACAGTCTGCTCTATACCCTCAACAACAATGGATTTTGGCAATGGAACAGAGGCGATTGGAGACAGATTACAAATATGAGTCCATTAGACATGGTCGTTTCTGGCACATTTGCCTATGCGGACTATGGGGCAAATGGAATATGGCAATGGAATGGATATGACTGGAGACAAATTGACCCAAAGGATCCTGACCAAATAATTGCCTCCGAAGCCGGATTATTTGCCTATTTTGCAGGACTAGGAACATATCAATGGAAGAATAATTCATGGACTAAGATTAGACATTCCAGTTCAATTCTTGCAGATTGGGTCGCATCTGAAGCTGGACTCTATGCTTACTTCGATGGAAAAGGAGTTTCTCAATGGGATGGAACAACGTGGACAAAAATCACTAACAAAATCCCTGTAAGTATGACAGCCTCCTCCGATTCTTTGTTCGCACAGTTTACTGACAGTGTTGGAATTTACCAATGGAGCGGTTCCTCGTTGACCAAAATTTTTAGATTTTCGTCATCTATGATGACCGCTTCAGGGAAGATACTGTATGCCTACCTCGACGGAAAAGGGATTTTCCGATGGGATGGAACGACAAGTAAAAAGCTCGGAAGTCTTGTTCCGAGTGCCATGACAACCTCTGGTTCCGGGTCCGAAGTATACTATAATGTCACCGGAAAGGGGATTTATCGCTGGAATGGAAAACAGGTGAGAATCAGTAATACTGAAGCAGATAGTATAGATTCCTCCGGTTCGATATTGTACGCAAATTTTGGTGGCGCCATATCTAAATGGGAGTTCGAAACTCAATCGCAAGTGGGGAATTGGTCTCTTCTGCAAAACACCAGCCCAGTAAGTAGCATGAAAGCCGGATTCTAACTTTTTACGTTGTTTCTGGATCCACTCAGGCATGTCATAGTAACCTATGTCATGCCTGAGTTTTTTGAACAAGCAATTTATTCTTGATATTATCAACTAGAATTTATTAATAGGTCTATTTTCACACTGCATATTTTCCATTGAAGTTACTGTGTTTCCTTCTTCCGCCTACTTTTTCATCGCTATGTATCTTCTTGAAAATTTGATTTTTTAACATTGTTAGGAAATAATTGTTGGTGTAGTGTGGCTAGGATATCTTCGGTTATTTCAACATACAACATTGTTATATAACATGATATTTCTAAACTAAGGGAGGTCTCTATGAAAAGAGTAATTTTCCAAATTGTGCTAAGCACACTGCTACTGTGTATCTCTGGAATTGTTTGGGCTCAGGAAGATATCCAAAAGGCACCAACATGCATGCACTGCGGTATGGAGAGGGCCAAATTTGCCCACAGCAGGATGTTTGTAACCTACGATGACGGAACAAACGTTGGAACCTGCAGTATTCATTGCCTGGCAATTGATCTCGCTACCAATATCGATAAAACTGCAATTTCAATCGACGTGGGAGACTTCAACAGCAAAGACCTCATAGATGCGGAGAAAGCATATTGGGTCATCGGGGGCAACAAGCCCGGGGTTATGACCAAACAAGCCAAATGGGCATTTTCAACGAAAGAGGATGCGAAAAGGTTTACCAGCACGAACGGTGGGCTTATTGCGACTTTTGATGAAGCAATGAAGGAGACCTACAATAATATGTATACCGATATAAAGATGATAAGAGAGAAGAGAAAGATGATGAAAATGAAGATGCATGGCGCTACACACCAGTAAACCAATTGGCATTTCATCAGTAAGGAGGAACTGTTATGCATGCTTGCCGTGTACTCATTGTTGCTATTCTTTTCATACTCGTATTACCGCTGACAGGGAAAACGACAGCCGTTTCAGTTTCAAAATTGGATAAATGTCCGGTCTGCGGCATGTTTGTTGCCAAATATCCTGATTTTCTTGCGCAGATCATTTTCAATGATGGCTCTTATGCAGTTTTTGACGGCGTAAAGGATATGTTCAAATATTATTTTCATGTTAAAAAATACAATCCATCAAAAGCACTTTCCGATATCGAATTTATCTATGTCATGGATTATTACAACATGGCTCCAATAGACGGCAGGGTTGCCTGGTATGTTATTGGTAGCGATATATTCGGACCCATGGGACGGGAACTCATTTCCTTTGCCAAAGAAACGGATGCACATGCATTTTTGAAAGATCATTCCGGCAAACAACTGCTTCGCTTTGATGAGGTAACAGCTGATTTAATCAGAGGCTTAGATTAATCTTGCAGAGAAATTCGGATCTTTTCCTCAAATCTCTCGTTATAGGAACACTTCTTCTCGGCCTGATGTTTATCGATGCAGCTGTTAGCCAGCGTATTGACAGGAAGCAGGTTCAGGAACGGCGTGAAATTGTCAAGGTGCTGGCGCTAACAGATTTGTGTCTGTTTACCGAGGCCCGCTACACTCGTCATCCAAGTATGGCTGATATTAACACGCCATTCCAGGAACATCCCTTGGCTCTCGAACATTTCCCATCGGGGGCCATGATGGCAGTACCAGCACACCTTCAATCGCGGGCGGCTCGTTGAACAATGAGCGCCTTTGAAAAGCAACGATATATTCTCGACCTTTCCCTGTCTTCCATAAAAAGGAGAAGGGGCAAAAATATCGCTCTTGTGTCAGTGTATGCCTTTGTCCTCTTCCTGTTGGCGTCTGTACTTTTTTCTGCCGAGGCACTAAAGCGAGAGGCGGCTCAGATACTTCAGGACGCCCCGGCAATGACGATACAGAGGCTTGTCGCCGGTCGACAGGACCTCATTCCAACAGACTATATCGATCCAATAAAACAGATCCGAGGAGTGCAATCAGTTGAACCTCGTTTATGGGGATATTATTATGATGCCCTCAGTGGTGCAAACTACACGATTATGATCAATGCGGCGCTTGAGGACCGCATCGGAGAAATTATTATCGGGAGTGGCGTGTCGAGACGGGGCGCCGAAGGCATGCCGAGTGGGGAAATGCGGGAAAATGACATTCTTCCCTTTAAAACATATGATGGCTCCATCTTACCTTTGAAAATAAAGGGGCTTCTTCCTTTCACCTCGGAATTGGTTTCAGCTGATCTGATTCTGATGTCTGAGACAGATTTCAGAAAGCTCTTTCCCATTGCAAGTGGTCATGCAACGGATTTGATCCTGACGGTCAGAAACACCAAAGAACTGTCCACTATCGCCAGCAAAATCACCCAACTCTATCCAGATACCCGACCAATACTGCGAGATGAAATACTGCGAACATACGAGGCAAGTTTCGACTGGCGTGGAGGGGTGATCATGATGGTTTTATCAGGGGCCCTCTGTGCTTTCGTGATCCTGGCGTGGGACAAGGCAACAGGACTAAGCGGGGAGGAAAAACGTGAGATTGGTATACTCAAGGCAGTCGGCTGGGAAACAACAGACATTTTGCTGATGAAATTTTGGGAAGGTGCCGCGGTGTCTCTTGCATCATTTTTTATTGGCGTATTATTGGCATATCTCCACATTTTTGTGGGATCTGCCATTCTGTTTGAACCTGTCTTAAAAGGGTGGTCGGTCCTCTATCCCAATTTCAGACTCACACCGTATATCAGTGTCTATCAGATAGCGACTCTATTCTTTTTAACGGTAGTACCGTATACCGTGATAACAATTATACCGTCGTGGCGATCTGCCACGATTGACCCTGATTCGGTCATGAGGGGATAATGCCATGATCCGCCTCCATGATATACGAAAAGTCTTCAACGCGAACAAACCCAATGAGTTTGTGGCCATTGACGATATCAATCTCTCCATAGATTTTCGACGGACCACTGCATTGACGGGGCCGAGTGGTTCAGGAAAAACCACACTTCTGAGTATATTGGGATGCATGGCTCGACCGACCTCCGGCAGAATCACGCTCAAAGACAGAGAAGTAACAAGTCTTCCCGAGCGGTTTCTCACAGAAATAAGACGGGAGACTTTCGGCATCATCTTTCAGCAGTTCAATCTCATCAAAGGATTGACATCTCTCGAAAATGTTATGATTCCTGCCTATCCCAATGGTGAGAAATTCGCCCTGCTGAACAAACGGGCTATGGCTCTGCTTGATATGTTGGATCTTGCCGGCAAGGCGGACTCGAAAGTAGAGTGGCTCTCCGGCGGCGAGGCTCAACGGACTGCAATTGCCAGAGCACTGATCAACAATCCGGCCATCATCATTGCAGATGAACCGACCGCCCACCTGGACACCAACCTCTCCAGGGACTTCATGGAAATCATGAGGCGGCTCAAAAATGAAGGGAAAACCATTCTTATTGCCAGCCACGACCCCATGGTCTACAAATCAGATGTCATTGACCAGATCGTGGAGATGAGAGACGGTAAGATTGTCTCCTCGGGGAATAGTCCATGATATTTCATCCTGGCATTATGGCCTTACTTCTCGGCTCTGGCCTGACAGCGTCCATGCTCTGCTATTCCACCTACCAAGGCATGCGAATCATTCGCAGCTGGGACATCAACAGTGGCAGTGAACATCAACTGGAACTTGAAAGAAGAACGTACCTTATTTCAACACTCATGAGCTATGCCATGGGATTCCAGCTTCTTTCACTCTTTCTGTTTATATATACTGCCGACACACTCAGTCATCTTTTCATCGGCGCCATGTGTGCAGCCGGGAGTCTTAAGGTCAATGGCTTGGGCTATCCGACTCTTATTCTAAAAGTTATCAGTTGTCTTCTTGCCGGACTATGGCTCATCATTAACTCTACCGACAATAAAGCCCATGACTATCCCTTAATCCGAACGAAGTATTGGTTACTTTTTTTGATCACTCCCTGCCTCATTGGCGAGACAATCGTTCAGGCACTGTATCTTTTGAGTTTGAAACCAAATATAATAACATCCTGCTGCGCAGTAATTTTCAGTACAGACAACAACACCTTTTTATCCGACCTTATTACTTTGCCCGTATCACTGTCACAAACCGTTTTCTTTTTAAGTGCCCCAATCACTATGGCCTTAGGGCTATATGTGTGCCTGAAAGGAAAAGGTGCAGTCCTGTTCTCCATCGCATCACTTAGCCATTTTATTATCTCGATTGCAGCGCTCATTTCCTTTATCAGCATCTATTTCTATGAACTGCCCACCCACCACTGCCCGTTCTGTATTCTGCATCAGGAATATGGATATGTGGGTTATTTTTTATATGTAGCACTTCTTGTCAGCGCCATACCCGGCATGGGCACAGGCGTCATATATCCGTTTAGAAGAATTGCCAGCCTCCGCAGCATTATCCCGACTGTTCAAAAAAAACTGGCCATGGTATCGATCATATCAACCGCAGTTTTTGTGTTAATTGCCGGATATGGTATTCTGGCTTCAAACCTAAGTATGGAGGCATATTGATCTACATTGCTGGGTTTCTTTGTGGTTTCATTAAATTGAGTTTTCCTCTAAGTTACATTACCGGGGTTAGTGCCTTAATGGTCTGAATGAACAACCAGTTCCTTCAGTATCGTCTCTCTTTTTATGCATTCTATCAATTATGAAAAATTTCACATATCAGCAACTCATCCAGCGCCTCAAGGAAATGAAACGGGCTGTGGTAGCTTTTTCGGGTGGCGTCGACAGCAGTTTGCTAAGCTATGTTGCACATGAAGCATTAGGCAAAGAGATGATGGCAATCACAATAAAAACGCCTTACATTCCAGATTGGGAGATTGAGGAGGCACGATTGTTTGCAAAGAAACACAATATTCCCCACAAAGTCATTCTGCTGCCAATACCAACCAATATTACCCAGAACCCACCGGACAGGTGTTATCTGTGTAAAAAGGAACTTTTCAGGGCAATTCAAAGCCAGGCAACAAAGCTTGGCATCAACACTATAATTGAGGGTTCCAACCAAGATGACTTGAGCGATTATCGTCCCGGAATGAGGGCACTACGAGAACTGAACATAGCAAGTCCCCTGCTCGAACTGGGCATTACCAAAGAAACCATCCGCTCTCTCTCTTGTGAGATTGGCCTTACAACATGGGATAAGCCCGCCTACGCATGTCTGTTATCGCGCATTCCATACCATACCGAAATTACGGTAACAGAACTAGAACGGATTACAAAGGCAGAGATGGTATTGCGTGAGTTGAATATCGCCGGCTCAAGAGTGAGAAGTCATGGCGATATTGCCCGTATTGAAGTTCCCACAACAAGCTTTGCCAAACTTATGAAAACCGATTTACGAACACTGCTTATCAAAAAGATTAAGGCTTGTGGCTATATATACGTGACTCTTGATCTTGAAGGATATCAAACGGGAAGCCTGAACAAAACACTTACCAACGATAATCAACATGAATAAATCAACTATCCAACACATTTTAGAGGCAATTGAAAAAGGTGAGATGAAAGCAGCCGATGCTTTGATTAAATTGAAAGACTTACCTTTTACAGACATCGGTCACACCAAAATCGACAACCACAGATCTCTTCGAAATGGCTATCCAGAGGTCATTTACGGTGAACATAAAACAGCACAGCAAGTAGTTGAAATTTTTCAAGCCATGCTAAACAAAGAAAGTAATATTTTGGCAACACGGGTAAGCAATGAGATGGCAGTAATGATCACTGACGTCTGCCCCACGGTGACGTACAATAAAATAGCCCGCACCCTCTTTTATGAACAGGAGCCACTGCCTGAAACCGAATCATCCATAGTCATTGTCACAGCCGGTACGGCCGACATGCCTGTTGCCGAAGAGGCTAAAGTCACGGCACAAGCCCTTGGCAACAAGGTTAATCTTATTTCTGATGTTGGTGTAGCGGGAATTCACAGGTTGTTTGCCTATATTAATGAGATTCGCGATGCGCGAGTTGTGATTGTGATTGCCGGAATGGAAGGCGCTCTAGCGTCGGTAATTGCGGGGCTGGTAGAAATGCCAGTGATTGCTGTTCCCACCAGTGTTGGATATGGGGCCAGCTTTGGTGGCCTGTCTGCACTACTGGCCATGCTCACTTCCTGCGCGAACGGCGTAACGGTTGTAAACATCGACAATGGCTTTGGTGCGGGTTTTGCTGCCAGCCAGATAAATCACCTTAAATGTACCTTGAAAAAGTAGATTTATCGTTAAAAGTCAGCATACCAGAATATTCTTGGTAAGTTAATCATTTTAAGCAGACGCACAGCACTAGGAAGCCTGTCGGAGAATAGGTATTTTTTGTTCAAAATCGAGGCATTTTCAAAAAAGGAACAACTTCATGAAGACACCTTACACACCTGATCACGAACTGGAAAAACGTTTATCCGCACTTCTACTTGATGTGCTCATCCGGGCTGGACTGGTGCTGGCACTGACCATGCTCTGTTACAAGATTTTCTCTCCATTCCTGCCCTTAATGCTGTGGGCTCTGATTCTGGCGATAACCATGTACCCTCTCCAGCGGCGACTTGCCAGGAAGCTGGGTGGACAGGGACGTGCGTCGACCCTGCTGGTACTGATCTTTATTTTGCTAATCGTAACACCAACCTCGATGCTGGTCAGCTCGTTGGCTGATTCGACCTATGCTTTGTTCAACAACGTGAAAAACAATTCCCTTAATATTCCCGCCCCTCCCCAGAGAGTTGCTGACTTGCCGATCGTCGGAGAGAAGGTTCATTTGTACTGGTCGCAGTTGCATGCGGACTTACCGGCGGTTGTTAAAAGCATGCAGCCAAAGATAGGTGAACTGACTAAATATTCCCTCAACATTGCAGCTGGTACTGGCGGCAAGATCCTTCAATTCTTGTTCTCTTTCATCATTGCCGGAATCCTCATGGCCTTCGGTGAGCAGGGAGCCATTGCCGCCCAGGCGATTTTCGTGCGTATTGTCGGCCCCCGGCGGGGCAAAGAATTCGTTAATCTCTCAACTACAACGATCCGTGCAGTCGCCGCGGGCGTTATCGGTATTGCCTGCATCCAGGCAATACTTGCAGGACTCACCATGATCATAGCCGGCATTCCATTGGCCGGGATACTGTCTCTGGTTACCTTGGTGCTCGGAATCGCACAGCTTCCGGCACTTTTGGTCACCCTGCCGGTGATCGGCTATATTTGGTATAGTGGAGACTACAGCACCGTCGCTGCGATCAGTTATACCGTTCTGCTCATACTATCCGGCACTGTCGACAACGTGCTGAAACCGCTCATTCTGGGTCGTGGAGTCGATGCACCAATGCCGGTCATCCTGCTAGGCGCACTTGGAGGAATGGTAGCTTACGGAATCCTTGGCATGTTCCTTGGGGCAACCCTTCTGGCGCTTGGCTATCAGATCTTTATGTCGTGGGTATCTACTAATCCCGACTCCCAACCTGAAGAAAATCCTCCGCAACCTCCCACACTTCAAACTCCCCTACCATAGAACCCACATTGAATTAAATTAAAAAGCACCTAAGTCATTATAAGTTAGGTGCTTAAATTTACTGATAAGCCTGGCAGGATTCGAACCGGCGCCTCCCTGATTCGATGCCAGGTTCTAACGTGTTTTTATGTCAATTTCCCCAAGCGTCCCACACCTCCTCAAGATGAGGTGTACTATGACTAAACAGAAAAGACAAAAACACACAAAGGAATTCAAAGAAGAGGCAGTCAAACTGATCATAGAGCAGGGAAGATCAGCAAAAGAAGGAGTCTGGAGATTGTCTGCTTGAGCATTTGATGAACCCAGAGCTGATGTTAACTACTTGGTTGGCTGTGTTCTATTGTGCTCGAAGAGTGCAGGCATGTCAATA
>ERZ889078.2666-NODE-2666-length-12460-cov-25.379363_pt1 | contig 12460 bp, 10 predicted proteins | sample MGYA00521266_ERZ889078 | MGnify/ENA primary metagenome ERZ889078 (study PRJEB32303, sample SAMEA104408618) | aquatic metagenome | biome: Brackish water; feature: Pelagic; material: water | place: Baltic Sea | collected 2014-06-16T06:34:00 | depth 76,534 m ... | reverse complement strand
TAAAATATATTGCTTTTGTGTTTTTTATACTAGGATTATTTTTTATAATTAAAAATAAAAAATTGATTGCATTGTTTACCGTACTTTTAATCAGCTTCTTAGCCATAGTATTTTCAGCAGGAAATACTTTTGTAAGGCATTCTTATTATATTATACCTTATGTTCCAATTATGGCTATTATTAGCGCTTATGGATTACAACAATTAAGAAATCAAAAGCTAATTATGATCATCATTATTATTATCAGCATAGAAGGTATTGCTAATCAGTTTCAAGATTTTTATATTCACGATAATGGGAAAGCCATTATAAATCTGGAAGCCGATTTAGACCAATTCTGTAAGCCAAATGATTTAATTACAATAAATAGTAATGCCAATCCTGCTCCAATGTATTTTGCTCATCGCAAAGGATTTATAGCTTCTAATAATCAATTAATCGACTCTTCTTTTATTAATTCTATTCGTAATTCAGGGTGCAAATACATTATAATTCTAAAACAGAATTATGGAACAGAAGTGGAACTCCAACAGGAATTATTACTTGAGAATAAAGATTATAATATATACCGAATCAAGAACTAGTTTTTGGATAATAATTTACTCCACGAATTCTTAAACTCCTAAAACCTCCTGATCCCTTTCAATTGCTGTAAGTTCTTCAAACTCCTCATCTGTATATTTTCTGATTTTGATATTCATATAAGCAAAGAATATAGACATCAATGGACTAATTAAGTTGAAAAATGCATAGGGAAGATACGACATTGTTGCCACCCCTAACACGCTTGAGTTCACGGCGCCACATGTATTCCATGGCACTAAAACCGATGTAACCGTTCCGCCATCCTCTAAAGAACGGCTAAGCAATTCTGGTTTAAGTCTTCGCTGGCGAAATACTTTTGCAAACATTCTCCCTGGAACTACAATTGAAATATATTGCTCTGATGCAGTAATATTCATAAATATACTGGTGGCAACGGTTGACAAAACTAATGAACCTGTTGAGTGAGCTTTAGAAATGATAGCTTCAGCGATTCTAACTAATAATCCTGCAGATTCCATAGCTCCACTAAATGCCATTGCGATGATAATTAACCATACAGTATTAAGCATTCCGGCCATACCTCCTGTAGAAAGCAAATTGTCAACAACTTGATTTCCAGTTATAATTTCATAAGAACCAAACCAACTTTGTGCAATTTCAATATAGGCAGTAAGCATAAAGGAATTTCCATCTTCTGCCATCGTAGAGATTAAATCAGATTGAAAAGCAACAGCAAATACGGAAGCCGCAAGCGAACCTATCAATAAAGCTACAATAGGAGAAACTTTGCGTACGATCACAAAAATAAGGATTGCCGGTACGAATAATAACCATGGCGTGATGTTAAATTTAGATTCAATGGCTGTTCTAATATTTTCAATACCAGCGGTTTCCAAGTCACTAGTATGCATAAATCCTAGTGCTAAAAATATAATTAAAGTAATAATTAAGGTAGGCGTTGTAGTATAAAGCATATACTTGATATGTGTAAATAAATCTGTGCCAGCCATAGCAGGAGCCAAATTTGTAGTATCAGAAAGGGGCGATAATTTATCACCAAAATAAGCTCCTGAAATAATCGCTCCTGCAACCATTCCCTGGTTAAATCCCATGGCTGTTCCAATGCCTAATAATGCAACTCCTATGGTAGCAATGGTTGACCATGAACTACCAGTGGCCAACGATATTATAGCACTGATTAAAACGGTTGCAAAAAGAAATATAGTAGGATTAAGCAAATCTAATCCATAAACAATCAGCATGGGAACAACTCCGCTAATCATCCAGGTGCCTGCTAGCGTACCAATTAGTAAGAGTATTAGTATTGATGGCATTGCATCGCTGATGTTTTGAATGATATACTTTGAAATTCGAGCAACAGAAACACCTAAACGAGAAGCAATTAATCCAGCAATGGTAGTTCCAATGAGTAAAGCCAATTGATTTGGACCTTCTAAACTTTCGTCTCCCCAAATCCAAATATTGAGTGCTAAAAAACTAATCAAGAAAAATATAGGGATGAGAGCCTGAAATAAATTAGGTCTTTGTTGAGTCTTTGAATTTTTTGTGTCTGTCATTGAAAAATTGTCAAGAATGAAAAGTCAAAAGTAGATAAAATAAGTTTTTAAATGAGTTTTATGAAGACTAATCGAACTATTGAACAAATAATCAGATATCGTACTATTTCAGTATCTTTGCCGCCTAATATAAATATATGAAATTCGAAGATTATAATATTGCTGAGAGCATTAAAACGAGCATCTCAAAACTTGGTTATAAAAAGCCTACGGATATACAATTCAAGTCTATTCCTGCCATAATTAAGGGAGAAGATGTGTTGGCTATTGCGCAAACTGGTACTGGGAAAACTGCTGCTTTTGCTATTCCTATTTTAGAGGTTCTTCAAAAACGTAAAATTGCAGGTAGACCTGATGGTGTAAAATGTCTTATTATGGCACCCACACATGAGCTTGCTTTGCAAATTGAGACCGTATTTAATTCTTTAGGGCGACATACGAATATTACAACTTTTAGTATTCATGGTGGTGTTGAACAAGAGCCACAAATTAAAAAACTAGACAAAGGAGTTGATGTGCTGATTGCTACTCCAGGTCGTTTGTTTGATTTGGTGAGCCAAGGTGCTTTGAATCTTAATCGTGTTGAAATCCTTGTTTTAGACGAAGCAGATCATATGCTCGACTTAGGATTTATCAAAGATATTCGAGATTTGATGCGCCATTTACCTAAAAAGCGTCAAACCTTATTTTTCTCAGCTACGATTCACGAAAAGATTAAAAAACTAGCTTATTCATTGGTTACCAATGCTATTCGTATTCAAATTTCGCCAAAAGATCCAGTTGCTAAAAATATTGACCATGCAGTGGCATTTATCGAAATGGATGATAAACGCTTCTTTTTAGAATATTTTATAAGAGATAATATTGACAAGAAAATATTGGTATTTGTAAGAACTAAAGTACGTGCAGAAAGAGTCAAAAAAGCACTCGAAAGAGTTAATATTGAATCAGATACGATTCATAGTGACAGACTCCAAGAGGAGAGGAGCAGGACAATGCAAAGTTTTCGCAAAGGAGAACTTAAAGTACTCATTGCCACAGATGTAAGCGCAAGAGGAATAGATGTTCCAAATGTTGATTTTGTGGTCAATTATGATTTACCCGAATCTTCAGAGCACTATGTGCATAGGGTAGGGCGGACAGGAAGAGGAACACTTAAAGGTCAAGCCATTACATTTTGCAGTGAGGAAGAACGGGAACTATTGAAAGAAATTGACGAAAATCTTGGAAAACCCATTGCTAGAATTGATATTTCGAAGAATGATTATAAAATTACGGTGGATATGACCATTGACCAAAATTATGATTGGCAAAGTGTTATCTCTGATACCGAAAAGAGCGACTTGGATTATAAAAATAGAAAGCGTAAAAAGAGAAAATAGACTATTCTATTTAACATAATATTATAATTTACAAACTATTCTAATGAGCAATAGGATTGATGCCAGCATTTTTGGTTTAAGTAGTAGGGTTGAATTACGCGAAATTGATGGCATTATACAGATTGTAAAACAAAGGAAGTCGCGCATCATTATGAAAGATGCTGCTAAAATTCTTGAAATAACTTCAAAAATTCGAACAATCAATCCTGAGAAATCAATTCAGCTTTTGGTTTCTGGACCGATTTGTAGCAAGAGTTTGAAATTTTTGGCAGAGAATGATGTTTTGGTGGTTTTTAATTGATTGAATATTCAATAATATCGTCATGAATTCTTTTCAAAAAAATAATCTAAACATAAATTTATTTCATAGTATTATTCACATCTGCAAAATTTCTTTATCATCATAATCTATTGATATCATTCATTTCTATCTGGATCTCTTTATTTCATCATGTCTACTGCTAATAAGCCCTTTATAATGCCTAATCGCGTTTATAATATATTTGTCCTATAATTAATATTATGTTAAATAGAAATATAAAAGCATAGGGCATCCATAAAACAGATGCCCTATTCAAATACATTATTCTTTAAGGTTTTTTTGCATCTTCCATAGACTTCCTTAATCCAAGATTACCAGTTTCTTCCGAATAACCATAAAGATAATCTAATTTTCCTGTATATAGATTCTTTAAGAAAGTCCGCTTCAATTTCAAGGTTGGTGATAATTCCCCTGTATCTGGAGTCCATTCTCTACAAGTCAAAGCCCATTTTCTAATTTGTCGCTCGTGACCAAGGTTTTCATTTATTTTATCAACTTCTTCCTGATACCTACTTACCACTTTTTCAGTTTGTATAAGATCCATATTGTCTCTAAAAGTAATTCCTTTTACGTGACACCAGTTATGAAGAAATTCAAAAGCCGGACTAATAATCGCAGCTGCAAATTTTTCTCCTTCTCCAACAACTAGAATCTGATCTATAAATTGAGATTCTTTTGCTCTATTTTCAAGGATTTGAGGTGCTACATATTTACCCGTTGATAATTTAAATATCTCTTTCTTTCTATCTGTAATCGTAAGAAAACTATTAGCATCAATTACTCCAATATCTCCAGTATGTAACCATTTATCACTATCAATAATTTCGTTAGTTTTCTCTTCATCTTTATAATAGCCCATCATCATGCTTGGTCCTTGCATACATATCTCTCCATCTTCTTCAATTTTAACTTTCACGTTATCTAGTATAGGACCAACACTACCAAATTTCATATTTCCTTTTCCTAAGTGATTTACAGAAATTACTGGCGAAGTTTCGGTCATACCATAACCTTCCATAACTGGAATTCCGGCCGCATTAAATGATCGTGCTAATCGATCTTGCAGCGCAGCTCCTCCACAAACTATTACTTGAATATTTCCTCCTAAGGCCTCACGCCACTTACTAAATATCAATTTATCAGCAATTTTATGCTGTATTTTATAAAAAATATTATTCCCTCCATCCTCTTTAAAATTTAATGCTAAATCAACTGCCCAGAAAAATAAACTCTTTTTAACACCTTCTAAATCTGCTCCTTTGAGTAATATTTTATCATATAGTTTTTCTAAAACTCTAGGTACAGCAGTAAATCCCTGAGGTTTAACATCTTTAATGTCTACACCAATTGTTTCAATGCTTTCACCATAATATACTGAACTCCCTCTAAATAAAACCAGATAATTTACCATTCGTTCCAAAACGTGACATAATGGTAAAAAACTCAGGTATTTATCTCCTGGGTATACGGGCATAATTTTAGCAGTTGCCATAACATTTGTAATCAGATTTTCATGATTTAGCATCACACCTTTTGACCTTCCAGTTGTACCTGAAGTATAAATAATAGTCATCAATTCTTTCGAATCAATAGCTTCTCTAATTTCAATTAATTTGGGCATTAACTCAGTCTTTTTCTCTCTTCCTAAATCAATGATTTCCTCCCAACTTCTGACACCTTCAATTGAATCAAAAGAAAATACTGCTTCTACATTTTTAGCTTTTGCAGCGGGTGCTTTTATCTTTTCGTAATACTCCAACTTAGAAGTTATAACAAATTTAGCATCAGAATGTTCCAAAATGTATTCATATTCTAAAAATCCCATATTTGGATAAACAGGAACATGAACGACTCCCATTTGACTCATTCCCATATCCACGAAATTCCACTCAGGTCTATTATTAGAAATAGTGAGAATTTTGTCTCCTTTTTTCAAACCCATGGCCATTAGGCCTATGCTAAATTCATCGCGATAGTTAATAAAATCAGTAGAACTAAATTCTTCCCATCTGCCATTTCTTTTAGCTGCTAGAACGGTTTTATTAGGGTTAGCTTTTGCTAAGTGTTCTACAATGTCGAAGGTTCTTTTTACATTCATAATTATTTAGTTTTAAGTTTAAAGGTCCAAGTAAAATAAAATTCTGAAACTACATCTCCGTTTTGATCAGTGCCCACAGATTTAACTTTTAGGGTCACTCCTTCCCCACTTTCAATACAGCCCTGCACGGCAGTATTTATTTCTACAGCCTGATTACATTGAAAATGGATTTTTGAAATTGCTTTTTTAGCGAAACTGGCTTCCATCGCAAAAACTAGCATGGAAATATTCTGATTGGAAGATTGAACTGCATTCATAGCCAACACTCCTGTTGATAATTCTGCAGCCATTGCTTGAGCTCCAAAGTAAACAGAGCGAAATGGATTTTTTGTAATCGTATTAAAGGGCAATGAAACTATGGCCATTTGATCATCAAATTGAACTACTTTCAAGCCAGCGAAAAATCCCAAAGGCATCCGCTTTAGGAAAAATATTTTTAAAAGTATCGGTTTTAATATGTTTTTTTTAAAATCCATTAATACATATATTATTGAATAAATGAAAAGCGAATATACTAAATTTCATTTATTTACTGTGAATGAACATTTTATAAATTAAGGAGTGGCTGGCAAATTAGAGCCACTCCTGCAAAAAATCAAATTATAATTTATATTGATTATCAGCAATTATTTTTGCTGCAATATTTCTTCTTGCTTTCACAGTATTAACAGGTTTTACTTTGGTAAATCTCTTCATTCCCATAAGCATTGCTGTTTGCTCATCTGATTCTGCAAATGAATTAACGGCATCGTTTCCAACCTTATTTATAGCGTGGGCAGTGTCATATAAAAATACGTTTAATAGATCTTTATATAAACTCATTTTTTGCTCATCATAGATAGTACTCATTTTTTCAATTCTCAATAAAGTTGATTCAGCAGCATAAGTGTACATCAACATATCAGCAACATTCATCATCAATTCTTGCTGATTTTGAATACTGGCGGCATATTTTTGAATGGCAGCACCTGCAACCATCAGAATAGATTTTTTGAAATTGATAACTATTTTGTGCTTTTCTTCAAAATAATCTTCACTTACACTTCCGAAATCTGGGATTCCCATTAATTCAGCTGCGACAGCTTTGGCTGGTGACATTAAGTCTAATTCGCCTTTCATGCCTCTTTTCAACAATTCACCAACCGTAACCATTCGGTTAATCTCATTAGTTCCTTCAAATATTCTATTGATTCTGCTATCACGATATGCTCTTTCAACAGGAGTTTCAGCAGAATATCCCATTCCACCATAAATTTGAACTCCTTCATCTACAACAAAGTCCAAGGCCTCAGAACCGAATACTTTAGCAATTGAAGCTTCAATTGCAAATTGGCGAATACCCTGTACGATAGCTTTTCCTTTATCCATCCCTGCATTAACTAATTCAGCAATAGAGTCATCAATATTTTGACTAGCGCGATAAGTTAAGGATTCACTCACAAAAGTTCGGATAGCCATTTCTGCCAATTTATGCTGAATAGCACCAAAACTAGAAATCAATGTATTGAACTGCTTTCTTTCATTGGCATAATTTACGGCATTGGTAATGGTAGCTTTTGAACCACCTAAAGTGGCTCCTGCCAATTTTATACGACCTAAATTAAGAATGTATAAAGCGATTTTGAATCCATTCATTCTTTTGCCAAGAAGGTTTTTTGCAGGAACTTTAGTGTCTTCAAAAAACACTTGAACTGTAGATGAGCCTTTGATACCCATTTTTTCTTCATCTACGCCTATTTTAACTCCTTCACTATGAGCATCTACAATAAATGCACTTAGATCTTTATCATCACCAATTTTTGCAAAAACAATCAAAATATCTGCAATTCCACCATTGGTTATCCACATTTTTACACCATTCATAGTGTAATAAGTTTCGTCATCACTTAATATCGCCTTTGTTTTTCCATTATTGGCATCAGATCCAGCACCAGGCTCAGTAAGACAATATGCTCCTATAAACTCACCAGTAGCTAATTTAGGTAAATATTCTTGCTTTTGCTCGTCGTTGCCAAAGTATAGTATTGGCAAAGTCCCTATTCCTGTATGTCCTGAATATGCCACAGCAAAACTGTAGCCTTTTCCCATTTCTTCCACAGCAAGCATCGAAGTTACAAAGTTTTGGTTAAATCCCATGTATTCTTCTGGAACAGAGATTCCTAAAAGACCTAATTCCCCAGCATCTTTCATGAGCTTTTTTAGCAATACACGATCATGTGTATCCAACTGATTTATATTTGGCAAAACCTGTGTATCAGTAAAATCTTTGCATGTTGCTGCAATCAAGCGTTGCTCTTCGTTAAATTCTTCAGGGATAAATATTTCATTTGCCTGTGTTTCGCGGATCAGAAATTCGCCGCCTTGTATTACCTTTTTTGTTGTCATCTGTATAATATTTTAAAATTATTGTTATCATTAAAGTAGTTCGTAAATTCCTGCAGCACCTTGACCTGAACCAATGCACATGGTAACCATACCATATTTTTTATCTCTGCGCTTCAACTCATTAAATATCTGAACACTAAGTTTAGCGCCAGTTGCACCTAAAGGATGTCCCAATGCAATTGCGCCTCCATTTACATTCACTAATTCTGGATTCATATCCAGTTCTTGTATTACGGCCAATGACTGAGTCGCAAATGCTTCATTGAGCTCAAATAAATCGATATCATTCATTTTCATTCCGGCATGTTTTAATACTTTTGGAATTGCCGCAATTGGACCTACTCCCATTTTATAGGGCTCCACTCCTGCTACTTGATAATCCACTAATCGAGCAATTGGAGTAAGATTATAATCTTTTAATGCCTGCTCCGAAACTACCAAAACAAAGGCAGCACCATCCGACATTTGAGAAGAATTACCAGCGGTAGAAATTCCGTCGGCAGCAAAAGCAGGGCGTAATTTTGACAAACCCTGTGCGGTAGTTCCTTTACGTGGACCTTCATCGGTATCAAATATGCTTTCACGATATTTCATTTTTCCATTTTGGTAGTAATTTTCTTTGACTGTAATGGGAACAATCTGATCCTTAAAATACCCATTTTCAATTGCGTGAACTGCTTTTGCAACTGAATTGGCTGCAAAAACATCTAAATCTTCTCTCTTTTGCTTATATTCACGAGCTACCATTTCTGAGGTTAAACCCATGCTTAAGAACCATTTAACATTGTGTTTAGCAATATCTGGGTTTGGAACTAATCTCCATCCACCCATGCTAATCATTGACATGCTTTCTGCTCCTCCGGCAATAATTATATCTGCTATTCCTGCTGAAATTTTTGCAGAGGCAATGGCAATAGATTCAATTCCGCTAGAACAAAATCGATTGATTGTTGAACCAGGAACTTCAATATTGTCCATAGTCATCAGTGAAATCATACGGCCCATATTAAATCCAGATTCGGCTTCAGGAAAGGCATTTCCTACAATAATGTCATCTATTTTTCTATGCTCAATTTGTGGAAAATCGGTAAGTAAACGTTTTATTACGGTTGCTGCTATGTCATCAGGACGAGTAAATCGTAAACTACCCTTTGGGGCTTTACCAATGGCTGAGCGATATCCGGCTACTATATATGCGTTCATAATTTTAGTTTTCAAGGTTAATTTTCAATTAATTTCTAAGGATTTTTCCACTAGTAATAAGGCTTTGAATTCGCTCCAAAGTCTTACGCTGCATACATAATTCAAGAAATGCTTTGCGCTCTAAATCCAATAAATATTGTTCAGATACTAATGTTAAAGGCTCTGATATTTCACCACCAGCCATTACCCAACCTAGTTTTTCAGCAATTAATTTGTCGTATTCCGACATATAATGACCTTCTGTAAAACCATCAGCGCCAACATAAACTAATCCCATGGCTTCATTGCCTAGTATTTTCACATCATTGCGTGGTGCAGGTTGCGTATAACCTTTATTGGCCATTTGTAAAGCAACATCCTTAGCATAAGCAAGTTGATGAGCTCGGCTAACGATTACTTCGTCAACACCTTTGCGCAAATAACCTAAATCAAAAGCTTCATAAGCAGAAGTAGAAACTTTAGCCTGACCGATGCTTAAATATTTATTAAGGAATGCGTTAGTACGCACATCGCCTGATTGTAATTCATCACCCAAGCGAAGTGCGAATTCTTTGGTTCCACCACCTCCAGGAATTAATCCAACACCAAACTCAACCAATCCCATATAGGTTTCAGCATGAGCAATCACCTTGTCACTGTGCATGCATAATTCACAGCCACCTCCTAGAGCCATTCCGTGAGGAGCAGCTATAACAGGAATTGATGAATATCTCATCCGCATTGTGGTTTTTTGAAACCATTGAACAGCCATATCCAATTCCTCCCACTCTTGCTCAACGGCAAGCATATAAATCATACCTACATTAGCTCCTGCTGAAAAATGATCACCTTCATTGGATAAAATTAAAGCACGATAATCGGCTTCTGCCATATCAATTGCTTTATTTAATCCTTGAAGAACATCTTGACCAATGGTATTCATTTTAGTATGAATTTCAGCATTAAGAATGCCGTCGCCTAAATCAAAAACACTTACACCCGTATTTTCCCATAAAACATTCGTTGGACGAAGTATTTCAAGAGACAAACGTCCTTCTTGACCAGGAATAACTTGATACGACTTGGTTTTTAAATCATAATAATATTTTATACCATTTTCAATTTTATAAAAGCTTGATATTCCAGCGCTCAACATATCATAAACCCATTGATTGGCTTTCTTTCCAGCAGCTTCCATTGCTTTTACACTTGCTTCAACACCGACAGCATCCCAAGTTTGGAATGGTCCTAATTTCCAGCCAAAGCCAGCATTTAAGGCATCATCTACTTTATAGATATCATCAGAAATTTCCGGAATTCTATTGGAGACAAACTGAAAAAGACTATAAAATGAATCACGATAAAACTCACCAGCTTTACCTTTATCATTCATAAAAATAGGCATTCTAGCTGCTAAATCATCAATTCCTTTTGTTTTTTCAAAAACCGAAAACTTCGGTTTAGTATCCTCAGTATATTCTAATGTGTCAAAATCAAGTGTGAAAAATTTCTTTTCTCCTTCTATAATCACCTTTTTGAAAAATCCTTGTTTCGTTTTTGAACCTAACCATTTATTATCAAGCATTTTTTGCAAATAATCTGGAATAGAGAAACTTGCATTAGCTTCGTCCTGAGTTGAATCCTTAATATTATTGGCAACATGAACCAAAGTATCTAAACCAACCACATCAGCTGTACGGAAGGTCGCCGACTTAGCACGACCTATAACGGGGCCTGTTAACTTATCAATTTCTGTAATAGTTAGTCCGTATTTATGCACGTTATTAAACAATTCCATAATTGAGAAGGTACCAATTCTGTTGGCAATAAAAGCAGGAGTATCTTTAGCTAGAACAGCAGTTTTTCCAAGAAAGCGAGCGGAATAATCAGTTAAGAAATCTATTATATTTTGATCAGTTTTTGAAGAAGGAATTATTTCAAATAATTGTAAGTATCTTGGTGGATTGAAAAAGTGAGTGCCACAGAAATTCGCCTTAAAGTCATCACTCCTACCTTCAATAATAGCTTCAATTGAAATACCAGAAGTGTTTGTAGTTATTAAAGTTCCGGGCTTCCTAAATCCATCTACTTTCTCAAGAACCGCCTTTTTAATATCTAATCTTTCAATCACAACTTCAATAATCCAGTCGTAATCTTTTATCTTCTGAAGGTCATCATCAAAGTTACCAGTTGTGATTCGGCCCACAAAAGATGGATGATAAACCGGGCTAGGTTTTGACTTTACTGTCGCCGTTAAAGAATCGTTTACAATTCTATTTCGCACAACTTTATCAGAAAGCATCAGGCCTTTGGCCTTTTCGGCATCGCTTAGTTCTCTTGGCACAATATCGATTAAGAGTACTTCTACTCCAATATTGGCAAAATGACAGGCAATACCAGATCCCATAACTCCTGAACCTAATATGGCCACTTTTTTAATAGTTCTATTCATCCTGTTTATGTTTTATATGTTTTGTAAATTCATTTCAGATTCTACTTGATTTTTAATGATATCTGATACTTTAATGAAAATCGCCAGATCATCTTGCGAAACTTCCTGTAACAGCTTCTCATTAAAATCTACCACTGTTGATTTAGCTATTTTTCGACGATTTACACCATCTTCAGATAAAAACACCTTGACTATTCTTTTGTCAACTTGGTTTGTTTCTCGAAAAATAAGACCTTCGTCTTCCATTTTTTTTAGCATCCTAGTTAAGCTAGACTTTTTCATACCTAATTCTGTTGCCAATTTAGTAGATGGCGTTCCCTCTTTGCTAACATAAGTTAATATATACCCCATTGTTTGAGTAATTCCATATTCGGCAGCAATAGAATTATACATTCTTGTTAGTGCTAAAGAAGTGGTTTTGATGTGAAATTCGATTGTTTCGTTTAATTTCATATGTTTAAATTGTTATGCATGCGGACAAATATACAATAATATTAGTACGCATGCGAACTAATC
>ERZ889078.2664-NODE-2664-length-12462-cov-6.459499_pt1 | contig 12462 bp, 13 predicted proteins | sample MGYA00521266_ERZ889078 | MGnify/ENA primary metagenome ERZ889078 (study PRJEB32303, sample SAMEA104408618) | aquatic metagenome | biome: Brackish water; feature: Pelagic; material: water | place: Baltic Sea | collected 2014-06-16T06:34:00 | depth 76,534 m ... | reverse complement strand
ATTTCTGTTCTAGCATTTGCTATATATTCGGATAATGATTTACATTCTTTATATATGGATGTGTCTATAGACCCAAAAAAAGCTTGCATAGTGCCAATCAAAACCTCAGTGACAGATGCTACATCTCTCAGAGATAGTTGGTTGTCTTTGTTTTTGCGAAGATGATCGACTAAGCGTTCAATCTGCCCCGGAAGCTCCTCCGACAGCATATGCATTCTCCAATATTAAAGTTAGAACTCGCCGATAACTGCGGCAATTTTTGTTTTTAGTGTCGCAGCATTGAATGGTTTTACAATATAGTTATTCACACCAGCTTTTTTGGCCGCGATAACGTTATCTGTTTTGGACTCTGCAGTGACCATTATGAATGGAGTATTTTTGATCTGAGAATCTGCACGAACTTCCTTGAGAAACTCGTATCCGGTCATCGGCTCCATATTCCAGTCAGAAATAATTAATCCATATTGTCTTGCGCGAGCTTTCGCTAGTCCAGCGGACCCGTCTGTGGCTTCATCTACATTGTCAAAGCCCAACTGCTTAAGCAGATTACGAATAATCCGAAGCATTGTTTTATAGTCGTCGACAATAAGAATCGGCATACCCTTATCTACGGCCATGCGTTATAATCCATTAGTAAAATTAATTCCTCATAATACAAAATTGTACTACACCCAAATTTGATAGAACTGAATCTACAACTATTTCTGTGAACAATTGGTTAACCTACTCTATGTAGTTTTTCAATGCATCTAATCCATTTATTTGCGATTTTGTAGACTTAATCAGGAAAAATGGCCTGAATCAAATTATATTTATTTCGAAGGAGCTTGCAGCAAGAGAATTGCTGGGTTAATTATTGCTTCAAATTTTATATGTTTAATTCAAATTAATAGGTCTTTCAAGAATATCTTATGCATTTATATCGTCATCCGAATGAAGTTAACCAAAAGGAAAAGGGCTGTGTTGTCGCTCTCGGGAATTTTGATGGATTCCATCGCGGTCATCATGTCGTCATTGGTGAGGCGGGTCGAATGGCGAGAGAGATGGGGCTTAATCTTGCAGTTATAGTAACTGAACCGCACCCAATTAGTTTTTTTCAACCGGACAAACCACCGTTTCGGCTCACGCCCTTTCGAACAAGGGCACAACTTTTAGAGCACTTCGGGGTTGATATTTTGATGGTGTTGCCTTTCGATAAAACACTAGCCTCCCTTAGGGCTCAGGATTTTGTCAGTCAAGTTTTGTTAGATGGCTTGGACGCTAAGCATGTTTGTGTCGGTTATGATTACCGTTTTGGATCTAAGCGCGGTGGCGGATTAGATGTGTTGCGTTGGATGGGAGAAATGGAAGGTTTTGGCGTTTCAGTGATTGACCCCGTTGTAGTCGGTATTGATGGATATGCGGGACAGGTTTATTCTTCCACATTGGTGCGCACGGCGTTGCAAGCTGGCGAGCCTAGAAAAGCGGCAGCTCTTTTGGGGCATTGGTGGTCTATCAATGGGCGCATTATTAAAGGCGACCAAAGAGGGAGAACGATTGGATTTCCAACAGCGAATATAGAGTTGGGAGAATGTTTGCAGCCTAAAAAAGGTGTATATGCTGTAAGAGCAATTCTTGAGGATGGAGTGAGCGAGACCATTTATAATGGTGTTGCAAATCTTGGTGCTCGGCCGACATTTGATAAGAATGATATTCTTTTAGAGGTGCATTTATTTGATTTTGATGGCGATGTTTATGAGCGTCATATTCGAGTCGAATTGGTTTCTTATCTGAGAGAAGAAAAAAAGTTTGATTCTATTGATGCTTTGAAAGAACAAATTCAACTGGACAGTCATGTAGCTCGAATTGTTCTAAATGAGCCTGAAAACAATCGAAATAGACTAGAGCCACCAACTCTTGATCAGTATTTTCACCTATTCCCAAAGCCTTTCATTCAAAAAACAACCATTTGATCGCTTTGTTTGTCTATTTACTCGACAGGCCCCTTTCCTCTTGCTAAAAAATGCTCATGTTTAGAAGGCGCACACATATTATTCTTCGAATTATAGTCCCGGACTGCAGATAGCAGGGCCGGGTGAAGCGTTTATTCCTTAAAAATTTGTAAAATAACATGTGCTGGGAGCACGAAAATTATGTCTCACGAAGACACTATAGCTGACGATACCAAGCGCGATTACCGCGATACAATTTGTTTGCCAAAAACTGATTTCCCGATGCGGGCAAGCTTGCCCGTGCGAGAGCCAGAATGGCTTGCTCGATGGAACAGCCAAGATCTCTATAAAATGTTGCGCGAAGATGCAAAAGGTCGTGAGAAATTTACTTATCATGATGGGCCTCCCTATGCCAACGGCGATATCCACATGGGGCATGCCATGCAGAAAACATTAAAGGATATTGTTTGTCGTACACAGCAAATGCAAGGCAAGGATACTGCTTTTATTCCAGGTTGGGATTGTCATGGATTGCCGATAGAATGGAAAATAGAAGAAAAATATCGCAAGAAAAAGAAGAATAAAGATGATGTTGATCCAGTAGAATTTCGCCAAGAATGCCGAGAATTTGCGGCACATTGGATTGAGGTACAAAAAGAACAGTTCAAGCGGCTCGGTATTATAGCGGATTGGGACAACCCATACACTACAATGGCATTTGATGCTGAAGCGACTATCGTTGAAGAGCTTTTGAAATTTTCTAGTTCTGGCGCGCTTTACCGTGGCTCCAAGCCTGTGATGTGGTCACCGGTTGAGAAAACTGCTCTCGCTGAAGCCGAAATTGAATATCATGACCATACTTCGACACAAATTGATGTGGCTTTTGATGTGGTAAAAACTAAATGTGATAGCATCAAAGGTGCCAAGATCGTTATTTGGACCACAACACCTTGGACAATCCCCGCAAACCGCGCAATTTGTTACGGCAACGATATAAACTATATAGTTGTTGACTTTAATGGTGGAAAACTGGTCATCGCAGAAGCATTGAAAGCTGATTTTATGGCCCGTGTTGGCGTTGAAGAGCTTAGCGTTGTTGCGGCTCTAAAAGGCTCAGAACTTGTGGGTACTATCTGTGCACACCCTTGGCGTGGCCATTCTCATGCTAGTGGGGGGTACGACTTTGATGTACCGCTGCTCGCTGGTGATCACGTTACGATCGAAGCTGGTACTGGTTTTGTCCATACAGCTCCGGGACACGGCGACGATGATTATAAGGTTGGCCACTTGCAATATGGCATCCCCGTGCCGCAAACAGTTGATGGTTCTGGCTGTTATTATGAGACCGTGCCGCTCGTCGCTGGCAAACATGTTTATAAAGTCGCCGATGATATTTGCGAGCTTTTGGGTGATGCACTATTGGCTTCGTCTACATTGGTTCACAGTTATCCGCATAGTTGGCGGTCAAAAGCCCCGCTGATTTTCCGCAACACCCCACAGTGGTTTATATCAATGGAGAAAACAGGCTTAAGGGACACAGCACTCAACGCTATCAGGAATGAAGTAAACTGGTTCCCTGCAAGAAGCCAAAATCGCATCGAAGCCATGGTTAGAGACCGCCCTGATTGGGTTATTTCTCGACAGCGTGCATGGGGAGTGCCGATCACTATTTTTGTTCATAAAGGGACGGATGAAATTCTTGTCGATGCCAATGTTAATGCTCGTATTGTCAAAGCGGTCCGCGATAGTGGTGCTGATGCTTGGATGATAGTTTCCGCACAAGACTTTTTGGGTGATGCTTACGATGCTGATGATTATGAGCAGGTAACAGACATCCTCGATGTTTGGTTTGATAGTGGCTGTACACATGCTTTTGTCACAGAAAAGCGTGAGGAGCTGAATGCACCGGCTGATCTTTATATAGAAGGCACCGACCAACATCGTGGTTGGTTCCAGTCAAGTCTTTTGGAGAGCTGTGGTACACGAGGCCATGCGCCTTACAAAAATGTTTTGACCCACGGGTTTGTGCAAGACAAAAATGGTCGCAAGATGTCCAAATCTCTTGGCAATGTTGTGAGCCCGCAAATAATTATTGAGCAATATGGCGCCGATATTTTGCGTCTATGGGTCGTCTCAACCGATTATACCGATGATGTTCGTATCGGTGATGAGATCATGAAAGGGGCTGCGGACGCGTACCGTAAAATTCGTAATACTATGCGGTTCATGCTCGGGAATTTGAATGATTTAGATAAGGCGGAACGCTTGGAAGTCTCGGAGATGCCAGAACTTGAGCAATATATGTTGCACAGGCTTCACGCTCTGAATGGGCGTATTCGCAAGCATATGGCTACGTTTGATCTTAATCCGGTTTTTCAGGATTTATATCAATTCTGTATTCAGGATCTGAGTGCATTTTATTTTGATATCAGAAAAGATAGTCTTTACTGCGACGCAAAATTTGATGTGCGTCGTCGCGCGGCCCGTACAGTACTCGATGAACTATTTACATGTATGACCACATGGTTTGCACCAATTCTTGCTTTTACATCCGAAGAAATCTGGCTGAGCCGTCATGGCGACGATGCTAAAAGCATACATCTGCAACAGTTCCCTACTATTCCTGCAGAATGGTCGAAGCCAGAGCTTGATGACAAATGGTTAAAGATCAAGGAAGTTAGAAATTCTGTGACAGCTGCTATCGAACCTTATCGTCAGGATAAAACTATTGGCTCAAGTCTTCAGGCGAGCGTTGTGGTTCATGTGCCTGACCAAGCCTATATTGACGCAGTTGAAGGCATGGACCTTAAAGAGATTTTCATTACGTCTGGGGCTCAGATTGTCATCAGTGGAAATGGCATAGAGGTTTTGGTGTCTGTTGCTGATGGTGAAAAATGTGATCGCTGCTGGATGATTTTACCTGAAGTTTCTGACAATGGTGATCTTTGTAACCGTTGTGATGATGCAGTGAAAAGCTATGACGCTGAGGCCGCAGAGTGACAATTAGCCAACATTCTAAGAATGGTTTTTTTCTAGCCCTTGGCGTGCTCGTCGCAGACCAGCTGAGTAAATGGTGGATACTTGAGAGTTTTCACTTGGAGCAAAAAGGTAGCGTTGATCTTTTGCCATTCCTAAGCTTTACTATGGTATGGAACAAGGGCATCTCGATGGGGCTTTTTAATGCTGATGGAGATATCAGTCGTTGGATTTTGATCATTGTAACGTCCTTCGTTGCGGTAGGGCTGATTGTTTGGCTAGCTCGTGGAGCTGACAAATGGCTGTCACTAGCTCTCGGCGGTATCATAGGTGGAGCAATTGGTAATATCATTGACCGTGTTATGCATGGTGCGGTAGTTGATTTTATCCATTTGCATGCCTTTAATTGGTCATTTTATGTATTTAACGTAGCTGATGCAATGATTTCGCTCGGTGTTATTGTTTTACTATTCGATGGCTTGCGTAGCGAAGATAAAAGTCCTACAAGGGATGAAAGTAAGTCTAGCCAAGAGAGTGCTGACTAAAGGAGTTTGATGAATGAGAAGTAAATTGATGATGCGGATTGTGATGATTGCCTCTGCCGGACTAATGGTAACGGGTTGTGGCGTATTCGGTGGATCGTCTTCACCTTCGGGTCCAGATGAATTCACAGTTGTGGGCCGTGCGCCACTAGTTATTCCGCCTGAATCAGAATTACGCCCTCCACGTCCTGGCGAGCCACGCCCTCAGGAAATTGACCCTGCAAACCGAGCAATGCGTGCTTTATTCCCTCGTGGAACCCAGGTGCCGCCGAAGCCGAGTGCAAGCGAGCAAACACTCTTGGATCAATTGAGTACAGGTGCAAATGCAGATATCCGCTCCAATGCTGGATTAGTGGACCTTAAAGTGGTTAAAAAGAGCTTAATTTTGGCCGATATTTTAGCAGCGGAAGAACGCCAAAACAGTCCTGATAATATTAGCGTGACAAGAATTGAAGGCTAAAGCTTTCAAAATGTTCCAAAATATATTAAGCTCATCATATCACTGTATGATGGGCTTTATTTTTAAAAGATGATCTAATCGAAGGTAGGGTGTTTGGTACCTGTCGCTATGGAAGTTTAAATGAAGTATTTTATAGTTGGTTTAAGTTCAATTATATCTGTTTCTGTAACGCCTGCATTGCAGGCACAAGAGAAGTTGAGACTTCTATCTATTGATGCGCCGCCCTATATCTTTCAGCTATCAGATGGGTCTTTAGCAGGCCTATTTTATGATAGAATAAAATGCGTGCTTGAAAAAATAGAACAGCCATATTCTATTGAATTTCAGCCTTGGCTACGGGCTCAGATTGAAGTGCGGGCGGGCAGGGCAAGTGGCTTTTTCCCTGCTACTCGCGATGACCAGCGTGATGCCTATGCTACTTTTTCAAATAGTCTTATTGAGGTTGAATCTGATTTTTATTCTTTAAAGACATCAACTCTTGATCCGCAAAATCCAGAATTTAAAGAAAAAGCAATAATTTCCGCATTGTGGGGCAGTACACAATATCGAGACTTACATAACGAAAACTATAAAGTAGGACCTGTTGCACATAGTTTAGAAAGTTTATTTGGTCTTGTTGAACGAGGTAGAGTGGATGCTATTTTGGTACCAGATTTTGTGGCTGAAACTATTCTAGAAAATAAGGGTACGCTTAAAAATTATAAGAAATCTTTTTATTCTTCGCATCGGTCAGGTGTCTATATTACGAATGCCTATCTTGAGCAATATCCAACATTTTTAACGAGATTTAACGAGAAAATTGCCGAATGCATTCCGAAGAAAATGCTGGATGAATAAAATAGAGTATTTTTATTTGCGCTCATAATTTAAATTTCATGAGTTTTTCATAAACAGGCATGCATTTCTCCGCCAATCTTTCTAACGCTGGAGGAAGGTTGATTACAAGCTCTTTATAAGGCATAAAGCCTGTAGATTTTTCCACGTTGGCATACCACCACGGTGCCCAGATGCCGTCGCTGTCTCTTTTCCCTTCGGGCCACTTCAGCATGGCGGAATCAAAGGGGATGGCAAGGCTGGTGCATAATTTTTTCAGCATAGCTTCAGGGTTTTTCAGGATATCTGCGCTCTCAACCACGGGCGGTGCGGCTCCGAGCTTGTCTGCTGTGCGGTCGAACAATTCATCTTGTTGCAATAGTCCAAGATCGGCAAGGGTCACTGTCTCGCGGGATTTAACATAGCTTGCGATCATCATGCGTGGGTCGCGGATTAAAAAAGCATGAGTGACTTTATCAAGCCAACGTCTGTCCATATCTGGTAGAAGGTGGTGGCACATATGTTTTTGATAATATATCGAGGCCTGCACGTGTTTTTGTTGAGTAAGGCCTTGCAGAATACACTCAAAATTTGTCGATTGCTTTTTAAGAATAAGGTCTCGTCCGGGGTGGTCAATCCCTGTGGCCTTTAAAAAACAAGCATAAAAAGGTTCATCAATGACATATGTGTCAGCCCGATTTTCAAAACTGCGCATCAAAGCGGTTGATATATTTCGGGGGCCTGACCACATGGCAATGCGTCTCATGCGCTAATGCTCCTGCCTTTTTTTGCTTCGGCTTTAATAACTGCTTTATAAAGACCTTGTAACCGTTCAACTATTGGGCCTGGCATCGGCGGTGTATCTTGCTCACCAATTGTGCGGCCATCAATGGTGTGCACAGGAACAAGTCCTGCAAAAGTACCAGTTACAAAAGCTTCGTCTGCACCATAGACATCCATAAGACTAAAGTCCTTTTCACGAATCTTTATGCCATTATCTTTTGCAAGTTTAATCACCGTAGCGCGGGTAATGCCCCCCAAACAATATTTGCCTGTACTGGTCCAAAGTTCATCGCCGCGGACTATGAAAAAATGTGTACTATTGCAGGTGGCGACAAAGCCATGCGGGTCAAGCATGAGTGCTTCATCCGCGCCAGCCTTGGTAGCCTGGATGCAAGCGGTGATACAGTTTAGTTTGCTGTGACTGTTCAGTTTGGGGTCTTGCACATCTGGTGCTCCACGTCGCACATGCACTGTAAACAGGCTGATACCCTTATTCACGGTTGTAGGTAGAGCATCTTTATATTCGGGGATGATCACAATGGTCGCCGCAGATATGGTAATCCGTGGGTCCTGATAAGGTGTTGCCTTGATACCGCGCGTTACCATCAGCCTGACATGAACACCGCTCCCACTCATACCATTATGGTCAAGTGTTTCATAAAGCCGTTCTATAAGTTCAGCTTTGGTGAGGCCAATATCTATATCAATGGCTTTGGCACCTTCATAAAGCCGTTTTATATGTTCGCCGAGAAGCACAATAACACCGTCGTGAACCCGCAGTCCCTCCCAGACCCCGTCCCCTAAGATATAGCCAGAGTCAAACACTGATACTACGGCGTCTTTACGGGCAAAAAACTCGCCATTTATATTGATTTTTATAACCTGATTTCTCGGGTCATCTATATAATCATGTGTGCCTTTTGCCATCGTGTATCCTTTAAATATTTCGAGTTGATGCTGACTTTTTATGAAACATTGGTCAAGTATTTTTCTAGATTATCGTTATCTTCTTTTCACTGTCGCTGCGCCTTGCTATTGTGCGCGCATGAATGATCAAAACACCCATAGAAAAGCACTGCCGCAAAAGGCTGGTATTATCAGATTACTGAGCGAACGCACGATCAACCAGATCGCAGCCGGTGAGGTGGTCGAACGGCCAGCGTCTGCGGTAAAAGAGCTGGTTGAAAATGCTATCGATGCTGATGCCAAGCACATCGACGTGGTGATGCGTGATGGTGGGCGTGAGCTTATATCTGTAGTCGATGATGGCTTGGGTATGAGTGCTGATGAGTTGGTGCTAGCGATTGAGCGGCACGCGACCAGCAAGCTCAAGGATGAAGACTTGGTCAATATTGAAAGCCTAGGTTTTCGCGGGGAGGCACTCGCGTCTATCGCTGCGGTCTCAAGGTTGACACTAGTATCGCGCGCGCAGGGAGCTGAGGATGCATGGTCGATTAAAGTTGAAGCTGGCAATGTTCACAAAGTTGTGCCGGGGGTACAAAGACAAGGCACGCGCATTGAAGTGCGCGACCTTTTTTACGCCACACCCGCGCGACTAAAGTTTTTAAAAACCGCCCGCACGGAATATAGTCAAGCGCAAGACATGCTCAAACGGTTGGCTATGGCGAACCCTGACGTGTCTTTCACACTCGGTGACGGTGTGCGCACCACATTTCAGGCCTCGACTACGCTTCAACTCGGTGAAGAAGACCAGAGACTAGAGCGCCTTGGCAGTATTTTGGGTAAAGATTTTAGAGATAATGCACTGGTTATTGATGCTGAGCGAGAAGGTATCCGATTGAGCGGCTTTGCAGCCCTGCCAACCTATAGTCGCGGTAATGCACAACACCAATTTTTATTTGTGAATGGTCGCTCAGTACGTGATAGGCTGCTGGTTGGTGCTGTCCGTGGGGCTTATCAGGACTATCTGGCACGGGATCGTCATCCAGTTCTTGCCCTTTTTGTCGATGTGCCATCCGAGTTTGTTGATGTCAATGTGCATCCAGCCAAAGCCGAAGTACGTTTTCAGGACCAAGGTTTGGTGCGCGGACTAATCGTCTCAGCTTTGCGCCACGCGCTGGCAGGGGCTGGTCACCGCGCGTCCACTACGGTAGCAAGTGCAGCGCTCGGGGCTATGCAACCACACAATAGGTTACCTTACAGTAATTTTGGCGCTCAAAACCATGGCCGCCTACCATCGGGTTTAAGTGATGCTATGGCTGGTTTGCAGCAGTCATATTCTTCTCAAGCAGCTCAAATGACACTTGATGGTGGAGCAGGTCAAATTTCACAACCAACCGCGCGCTCTGTTGACATTGAGGCTAACCGATTAAGGGATGATTTCCCGCTCGGTAGCGCAAGGGGGCAGCTCCATGCTACCTATATCATCTCGCAAACATCTGATGGCTTGGTGATCGTCGACCAGCACGCCGCGCATGAGCGTCTTATTTATGAACGGATGAAAAAAGCTATGGACTCTGAGGGTGTCAAACGTCAGACCTTACTGCTACCCGAAGTGGTTGAGCTGGAAGATCGCCCAGCGGCAAGGCTACTAAAACGGGCGGAGGAACTGGAAGCTTTGGGGTTGGTCATTGAGTCTTTTGGTGAAGGCGCTGTAGTGGTACGCGAAGTGCCAGCATTGCTCGGTACCACTGACGTTAAAAGTTTGGTGCGTGACCTCGCAGACGAACTCACTGAATTGGATGAGACACTGAGTTTGAAAGAACGGCTCGGTGATGTATGTGGTACAATGGCATGCCATGGTAGTGTGCGCGCAGGTAGGCGGTTAACAGTTGAAGAAATGAATGCCCTGTTGCGCGAAATGGAAGTTACCCCACATTCGGGCCAATGTAATCATGGTCGCCCAACCTACGTTGAGCTAAAACTTGCTGACATTGAAAAGCTGTTTGGAAGAAGATAATGACACTTGAACTCACCATCAACATCATTGGGTACACAGCGGCTTGCTGTTCGCTGACGTCTTACATTTGGGCGAGTAATTATCAAGGGGCGAGCGACAGAATGTTGTTTCATTTTTTAAATTTCATTGGCGCGGTCGGAATTGGTTTGAATGGTTATTATTACGGCGCTATGCCATCGGTGTATTTGAATATTTTATGGGTAAGTTTCAGCCTTGCAGGCATGGTTAGACTTTGGAAATATAATAATAAGGACCTTGAACCATGTTAAGCGAAACCATGATTGATCTGATTGGCACTTTAGGTGCGGGCTCATTGCTTTCAGCTTATTTTTGGGCGAGCCGGTGGGAAGGTGCGAGTGACCGCATGCTTTATCATATTTTGAATATTGTTGGAGCTATCGGCATTGGTATCAATAGCTATTATTATAGCGCGATGCCATCTGCCTGGCTCAATGGGTTGTGGGCAATCTTTGGTTTTGTTGCGGTTCACAGGCTTATCACGCACGCACCTAAAGTAGAAGGCTAAAGCTATGTGGGATGCCAACCCAAAAGAATTGCAGCAAATCACCGAAGATGTAATAGGCCCTAGAATTATCAAATATGAGCTGCGCTTTCGCGCGATGTTCGGTGGTATTTTGGCCTATGCTTATGGACGTCCTTTTGCATCGCTGTCGAACGCGGGCATCGCAATTAAACTTATTGAGCAGGACAAACAGGCGCTCATTGATGAGCATGGCGGCTATCCACTGCGCTACGAACCAAGTGATCCACCGAGCAAAAGCTATGTGGTTATCCCGATGGCAATGGTTGAGGCAAAAGGCGAAGAATTGGAGGCATGGCTGCTAAAAAGCATTATTTATGTTAAGACCTTGCCGCTAAGCAAGAAAAAACCTAAAAAACTCTAACTATATAACTTAGCGATGCGGTACCATTCGTTTTGCTCGAGTTTGTCATGTTTTGGGCTGCGGTCGACATTTTCAATGATAGTTTTGAATATCTCTGCAGCTTTTTCATTCTGCCCCCTATTCATCAGCAACATTGCAAAGCGCGCTCTGAGTTCCTCGCCTGTTGACTGTGCGGTCTGACCTTCATAATATGAAATTGCTTCATTGTAGTGCCCCATTTTTTCTAGCGCCTGTGCATACATAAGGTGACCTTGTTGGCTTTGGTAACCATTGTTTTGCTCTTTAATGAGGTTTAGCTGATTTAAAACTTCTGGCATATTGCCGCTTATAAAATGCGCTGTGACGAGCTTGAGCCTAATCTTGGGGTCCGTGGTGAATTGACCCGTCAAACATTTTTCTAGTCTGGCGATTGCTTCGTCATATTCACCGATGCCAAGGGTCGCCTCAGCAAAGCGCAATTGGTTTTCAATCGACTCAAAAGACTCTAAATTTTCCTTTGCTTGGCGGTATGCACGATCGGGGTTGGTTTTTTTTGAGTTTGATATATTTGCTCGTTCACTAGTATTTGATCCTGCGAGGTCTGGTAGCAATTCCATGATAAAATAGACTATAGACCCAATGCCGGGTGCTATGAAAATAGCCAATAACCATATTTTTTTGCGTCCTGTTTTAATCACATGGATGCTGCAAATAATCTGAATGATGAAATTCAGTATTAATAAACCAGACATGATTAAACTCCCCTTTTTACAGATAAGATTACACAGGCTAGAGATTTCAGACAATAGCTATGCGCAGGTTAAGAGAAAAATTTGCCAACTGGATGAAAAAGATGTAGCTTTTTAAAATAAAGTATCAAAGATTGAGACAATAGATAAAATATCACTTTTACAGGGGCAATTGGGGGACTTTTCATGCTAATATCATCTAACATTACACCGGATATGACGCGCTCTAAGCGCGGGGATACTGGCTTTTTAAACAAGCTTTTACACATTGGCCTTGTGCGGGTGGTGCTTGGCATTGCCGCCCTAGTACCAATCAATTTTATTCACCACTTTTTCTGGGATATGCTGCGTGATATGGAAGGGCCCATAGCACCTTACGTAAAAGACCTAGAGCGAGTTTCGAT
>ERZ889078.2663-NODE-2663-length-12465-cov-6.735214_pt1 | contig 12465 bp, 7 predicted proteins | sample MGYA00521266_ERZ889078 | MGnify/ENA primary metagenome ERZ889078 (study PRJEB32303, sample SAMEA104408618) | aquatic metagenome | biome: Brackish water; feature: Pelagic; material: water | place: Baltic Sea | collected 2014-06-16T06:34:00 | depth 76,534 m ... | reverse complement strand
AATCCGCGATTCGATCACGAACGGACCCGATCGGCTTTGGCCGACCAGCTGGGCGTCGAGTTGGTGATCATCCGCCCGCCGGTGATGCTCGGACCCGGCGATCATCGCTTCCGCACAACGGGCAACATCATCCGCCATCTGCGTGGAAAGCTGCCGTTTTTGCTGCAGGGCGGCATGCATTTCGTCGATATCCGTGACGCCGCGCGTGCGATGGCGGCGGCGATGTTCATGGACAACCCGAAGCCGGTGTATCACCTGAGCGGCACGGCCTGCACGGTGGTGGAGTTCTTCGAGATGGTCGCGGTCGCGTCGGGGATTCCGGCGCCGCGGCTGAGACTGCCCCCGTCTGCGGCGCTGCGTTTGTCGCAGTTGGTGTCGAAGGCCGCCGATGTGCTGCCGGGCGAGCGCCATTCGCCGTTGCCGGATCCTGTCGTGTTTGAGATGGCCGCCCGCTACTGGGGGCTGCGCTCGCGGTGGTCGGGAGCTGACCTGCAGTGGGCGCCGCGGGACGGGCAACAGACGGTCGATGAGACCGTGGCTTGGTTGCGAGAGGAACATCCGCTTTGTGCGGCGGCGGGGATGTGAGGCGGTCGTTATGACACGGCCTACCCCGTCTGACCGGGCCGCAGCCCTGATTGCGCTGCTGCTCGCCTTCGGTCGGCGTGCGGGCGCCGTTGCCGCTCGTAGCCAGTGAACACGGGCAAATCGGCAGCAAACTGCTCGGTGTGAACCTCCTTGAAGGGCGCTGCCGAGGCCGAACCATGGTGTCGGTGCGGCCGCGGCTGCGGCGCTGAACGGCGGATCGCGACATGAATCGCACGTGAGCTAACATAGCCACGGCGTCGCCAGCGCGGGGCAGTCGCGAGACACCGAGGAGCGCACTCTGCAGCCACGAGATCCGAACGCAAAGCGACCCGCCCTGGCCGTTGGGGCGCTCTCGGTCGCCGACTTCGACCACCGCATGGCGTTACGGACGTTGGGGTGGACTGCGACGCCGACGCCCGTGACGCCGCTCGACGCGTTGGCGACCGAGCTCGGACTCGGCTGGCTGGGCATCAAACGAGATGACGCGTGTCGGCCGACCAGCGGCGGCAGCAAGGTACGCAAGCTCGACGTGCTGCTGGCGTCGGAACCCTGGCTGAGCGCGGCGCGCTGGGTCTCCGTTGGTGCGATCGGATCCGGCCATGTGCTGTGTTGTGCGCAGGCGGCCAAGGAGCTCGGCAAGGCGTTTCACGGCCACCTGTTCTGGGAAGATCTTTGCCCCACCGTGCTGGCCAACCTCGCTGTGACCGCCACGCAAAGCACCGGCCTCTCGTACCACCGCTCGCGGTTGAGCCTCGCCTTGACGGCGCCGCACGTACTTTGGGCAAACGGTGCTCGGGGCGTGATTCCAGCGGGCGGCACCACCGTGGCGGGCACCTTGGGCATGGTGCGGGGTGGCCTAGAGTTGGCGGCGCAAGTGCGCGCTGGTGCGGTGGCTGAACCCGATGTGCTCTTCGTGGCGCACGGCACCGGTGGTTCGGCGGCCGGGCTGAGCTTGGGTGTGCAGCTCGGCGGGTTGGCGACGCAGGTGGTGGCGGTCGGCACCGTCGAGCGGATGCTGGCACCGGACTGGGCGCTACGACGCTTGATTCGTCGGGTTGCAGCGCAGATTCGGCTGGCGGATTTGCCAGTGGACGTAGCCACCGCCACGCCGCAGATTCTGCGTGCGTGGGTGGGGCGGGGCTACGGAGACGCGTCACCCGAGTCTGTGGCGGCATGCGGCCGTCTGCTGACCCATGATGCCTACTTAGAGCCGGTGTACACCGGCAAGGCCATGGCCGCCCTGCTCGCCTTAGCGCCACAGCTTCGCGGCAAAAACGTGCTGTTTTGGGGCACCGCGCACGGCGAGCTCCCGGCGGTGGATCCGCGATGGCGCGACCGCCTACCGGCGCGATTACGGCGGCGGCTGGCCCGTGCCCAGCGGCCGACCAACCCGCGGCGGCGCCGGCTGTTGTTGGCGACAAGCGCGGCGGTGGCCCTGGCCGGCGGTGGCTATCGATTGCTCGGGTATACCGACGTGCCAACGTGGCGGGGGCGCGTGTTGAGTGCGCGTGAAGTGCGGATCGTCATGGCCCTCGGCGAGGCGCTGCTACCGGTGCAGGCGCAGACCGAGGCCCATCTCTTGCTCGTGGCGCAGGGCGTCGACCGCTACCTCAGCGGCCTACCCTCCAAGCTGCAGCTGCTGAGTCGCGCTGCCCTGGGCGCCGTGGAGCAGGCGACGCCGCTCGGACGCATGGCCCAGCGCATGACGCGCCAGAGCGCCCCCGATCGACGCACGTTGCTGGTTCGCCTGCACGAGCTGGGCGGGCCGCTGGCAGAGGCGGCGCGCGGCGCACGGGATCTCGTGCTTGTCGGCTGGTATCAGCAGCCCGCGGCGTGGCCAGCCATCGGCTACGAGGGTCCGCAAGTGTCCGCCTCGCCTCGCCCGATCGCGGCGAAGTACGCTGCGCTCATCGCACCTGCGGGCGCGCTGCCCAAAGCGGCAGGGCGTCCCGAAAGGAGCCGGCCATGATCTTTGACGCCGCAAAATTAGGCGATTCGCTCGCATCGCAGGTTGACCTCAGCTTCGATCTCATCGTTGTGGGCTCTGGCGCCGGCGGCGCACCGGTAGCCGCCCTCTGCGCGGAGGCGGGGCTATCGGTGGTGGTGGTTGAGGCTGGCGGACTCATCCTGCCAGCCATGGCTAACCAGCGGGAGGCGGACATGCTGCCTCAGCTTTACTGGGAGAGCGGCGCGCGCATGAGCGCTGACCGCGCCGTGCACATTCATCAAGGCAAGGGCGTCGGCGGCTCAACGCTGCACAACCTCAACTTATGTAAGCGCATCCCGGCGCCTGTGCTGCAGGCGTGGCGGCGCGAGCGGGGCCTGGCGCATCTACCTGAGTCGCGGTGGGATGAACTCTATACGGAGGCGGAGCGGCTGCTCGAGGTAGGTCCCGCATCGCAGCAGCTTGCGAGCAAGGCCAATGGGGTGCTGCAGCGAGGCTGCGAAGCGTTGGGCTGGCGTGGCGGGCCACTGCGCCACAACCGCAGCGGCTGCGTCGGTAGTGGGTACTGTGAGGTCGGCTGCGCGTTCGACGCCAAGAACAACGCGCTCAAGGTCTTCATCCCCCGCGCCGTGAAGGCAGGCGCTGTGGTGCTGAGCCACTGCCAGGCCATCGAAGTGCTGCATGACGGTCACCAGGTGAGCGGCGTGCGCGTTGCTGTCGTGCAGCCCGACGGTGACGGCGCGACGTTCATCATCCGCGCACCGCGCGTCTGCCTCTCCGCCTCGGCGACAGGCACGGCCGCCCTGTTGCTGCGCTCCAAGGTGCCCTGCCCTGATGGCAGCGTGGGCGACACCCTCCGCATCCACCCCGCGGTTGTCGCTGCGGGCGAGTTCGAGCGACCGCTGCATACGTGGCGCGGTATCCCGCAGACTTGGGAGTGCACCGAGTTGCTCGACTTCGAGGCCGCTCACAACGCGACGCCCGCCTCGAATCACGGCGGAGATGGCCGGATCTGGATTGTACCCGCGTTCAGCCACCCCATGGCGACGGCCGCGATGCTGCCCGGCTTTGGCGCCACGCACGTGCAGGCCATGGGGCGCTATCCCCACATGATGGCCCTGACCGCGATGCTGCACGACCGCACCGAGGGGCGCGTTCGACCCAACGGCGCTCTTGGCCTGACCATCGAGTATTGGCCGAATGAGGCGGATCGACGGGCGTTGAGCGCAGGCCTGGTCGCCTCCGCGCGGCTGCTCTTTGCCGCTGGCGCCAGACGTGTGCTGGTGCCCGCGGGCGAACTCGTGGTGATCGAGCGGGTCGCGGAACTGCCGCGTTTGGCGACCCTGCCGGTAGCACGCCATCAGCTCGACATCACCGCGGTGCACCCCATGGCGTCGGTGCCGATGGGAGATGATCCCGGCGTCGCGGCTGTGGATAGCAGAGGCAAGCATCATCATATGGACGGGTTGTGGGTCGCCGATGGTTCGCTATTTCCAGGCTCCATCGGTGTCCCGCCGCAGCTGTCGATCTACGCGCTGGGGCTCCACGTGGCGCGACACCTCATCGCGTGACGGCCGGGATCGGCTTGAGGACCAGCCGCGCCGCGGTGAAGTGCGGCTGCGGCTGATTCACGAAATAGGTTGAGTTTGTGGTCGGATAGTGGCCTATTGCGTGTGATTCTACATTCGTGTGCGATGCGCTCTCCTCACTTGGCCCACAGCGCCGGATAGTCGATGAACTGGCGGGCAAATTATGGGGCAGCCATCGTGTTGTTCGCGCTCGGTTGTAGCGATCCGACGGCCACGGATCCATCCCCGACGATCGATAGCGCAGGTGCCGGCCACAACGACGTGACGTCCGCAGACGGGGCCCTAACCGACGTCGCCGCAGGCGGCGGTGGCGACGGCGACGCACTTCGCCACCACGACGTGCTCGATGTGCTCGATGCGGTCGATGTGGTCGATGCAGCGGATAGCCACGGCGGTGACGGTAGCGACGCTGCAGTGGATGACGCAGCACAGCTGGGCGACATCACCGTCGGGTTCGATGTCAGCGCGGCCGGAGATGCCACGGACGGAGGTGCCGCGCCCACCGCGGGCGGAGATGGAGATGCGACGGAGGTGAGCGGAGACGGCGGATTTACGACCGCTCAGGCCGATGGAGACGGCGACAGCCAAGGCGCTGAAGACACGAGCGTCGTCGACGGCGACGCCACGGCGCCAGCCAGCGATGGAACGGTCAGCGACGGGACAGCCAGCCTTGCCAGTGACGTATCCAGCACGGGTTGTACGATCTCGAAGGAGCTGTGCGATGGTCTCGACAACGACTGCGACGGGCTGACCGACGAGGACTTCTCCATCACGCCCCCTGGGAGCGGGACCCCGCTGAAGATCGGACAGTCCTGCGCCAACCCCTCGTGCCCCGGCGGGAAGGTGCATTGCGACAGCGTGAAATACGCGTGGTGCGACACATGCCCAAAGGTCGTCACCCTCGGCGCGCAGTTGGCCCCAAAGGGCGCCAAGCTGAGCCCGTTGACGGCGACGGGCGGCTTCGTCGACGTGAGCGGCCAGCTGCCCCTCAAGACCCTGGTGCCGATCCAAGGTAGCCCGCTCTATCTGCCGCCGGGCATCAGCGGCATGGCTCTTGATGTGGACAATGATGGCGACCTGGACCTTGTGTGGGTGCACGCCGAGAAGACTGTGACGCTTCTGACCCAGACGGCCGCTTGGAGCTACACGGCGACCGTGGTGCTGCAAAGCAAGACCGCCATCACATGCATCGCGGCGACCGATCGCGACGGCGACGGCGTGCCCGAGCTGGTGATCGGCGGCGACGGGCTGACCGTGTTGGAGCGGAAGAAGGACGGGAGTTACACCACATCCCCCGTCAATTCAGCGTTTCAGCTGCCCCAGAACAACGGCAACGTGCAGCACATCACCTCCGCTGACATCAACGGCGACGGCCTCCTTGACCTCGTTGTGGGCCTGTTCTCCTGCAACGCCAAGGCGCAAGCGTTGCACGTCTATGTCAACCGGGGTGGCCACGGCTACGAGGAGCAGAGCGTGGCGTTGGGGTTGACGCTGACATCGTCTACGTGGGCAATATTAGCCAGTGATTACAATGGAGACGGCCGACTCGACCTGCTCGTCATGACGGAGTCGTGCCCGCCCGACACCGGGATCGCGCTCTACCTCGGCCAGCCGGATCCCAAGCCGGGGGCCTCGCCGAGCCCGCGCTACCTCTTGGCCCAACAGGACGGCGTGTTCACCGCGCCCATGGGCCCTTCGATGGGCAGCCCGATGGGCGCGGCGGCCGCTGACGTAAACGGCGACGGTGTGTTGGACTATCTGCTCGGCGAGATCGAGCTAAGCAGTTATGAACCGAGCAGCAGCAATCCCAAGCCAATCGACCCGCTTGATCCACAGTTCCATGACGCGGTGAGCAACGTCTATCTGCTCAGCCAGCCGGGCGGCAAGCGCGCGCGCGCGGGTTTGGAGGCGGGGCTATGGGCACCGTTGAGCGCCAGCGGGAAGACGATGGTGGCGTGGAGCTCGGCATGGACCGATCTCGACCACGACGGCCACCTCGACCTGCTCCTCGCCCACGGATACGAGGGTGGCAGCTGGATGGTCGCGGACCAAGGCGGCATGCGACCCGTCGCATTTCGGCACGATGGGACCGGGCATTTCAAGGACGTCAGCGCCACATGGGGACTGCCGCCGAATCACCCGACACGCGCGATGGTGGCGGCCGATCTCGACGGTGACGGTGATCTCGATCTCGTGCTGGGAGGGCAGACGGTCGGCGTGAGAGTCTATCGCAATGATATCAAGCATGGAGGTGGAGATGTTCGGGTTCGCCTGATCGGCACAAGTTCCAATCGATGGGGCCTGGGCGCACAGGTTCGGCTCCACACGGACCAACGGGTGCTGCTGGCCGAGATGGGCGCGACCGCGCCGGCGCAGACCATGGCGACGCCGGCGGTCCACTTTGCGCTGCGACCGAAAGAGCTGGCGGAGAAGGTGGTCGTGACGTGGCCGACGGGCTGGGAAGGCACGACGGTGCTGGGTGCGACCAGTGGTGCTGGAAAGGCGGTGCTGGGAAAGGGCGGCTGGGTGACGCTGACCGAGCCCGCTGTGGTCAGCTTGAGTACGCGCTGGTCGCCGGCAGGAAGTACGCCAGTGACAATCACGGCGGTGGACCGGGGGCCTGATGGACAACCTGCTTCCGGTTCCAAGGGGTGCAGCATCGGCTTCGCTGGCGGCGCGACGGGTGCGTTTGCGGCCGCGACGAAGTGCGCCGGCGCGACGTGCACGCGCACGTGGAATGGGCCAGGCAAGGCGGGCTCCGAGATCGCGTTCGTGATCACGTGCGGCGGCGGCGCTTTGTCGGTTCGGCCGCGCGTATTCCTATAAAACGGGCCCTTCCGTACGTGCCAGGCAATTCGCGGATCTTTCGTACGCCACCGGGCAGGGCGCACACGTAGCCCCTCACGCCCGCGCGTGTTCCTCATCATCACCGAAGTTGACCGTCCACCTCCTCGCGAAGCGCTTGGCTACGCTCCATCCGCACTCACGAATCCAAGCGCGATCGCTTCGCCGTCAGCTCGCCACGAAGCCACCACCGGGGCGGAACGTGCCCGCGGGGAACGCAACATCCCACTCCTTCGCGCGAAAACGGTGCGACGCCTCCGCGTACGCCTCGCACAGCATGCGCTGCTCCTCCTGCGTAGACATGAAGACCAACCCGTAGATCTTCACCCCCGTCTGCTCCTGCGCTCGCCCAATGACGCCGAGGATGATCCGGTTCACCTCCTTGCTCGGTCGCAGCAGCAGGGTGCGATCGATGGTTCGCGTGGTGATCTCGTAGACAGATCCCGGTCTTACGTGGCGAATAGGGCGCATGGCGGCTCTCCTGAGGAGGGCCGTGGTGAAATTGTCGCCCCCCTATACGACGTCAGCCAGCGCCAAAATCGTCGGGTGGGTCGCAAAATCAGTCGCGCTCGTCGATAGCGACACACCCGCGCGAATCGCCCGCGCGAATCGCCTGGCACGTACTTCGGGGCACGTTCTACCGAACAGTCTTCCGCCGCAGACGCAGCACCACCATCGCGGACACGAGGGCCGCAAACCACGCAAGCGCACCGCCGTGAGCCATGCCGGACCCACTGAACAACGACTCGACCTTGGTCACCGTCGGATCGTCCGCAGGCGGCTTCCAGTTATCGCCCGCCGGCGCCAACACAAACCCCGTGGCCAGCGTCGGCCCCCCTGGCACAGCGCCAGCGATTGCGGCGTCGACAAGATCCACCTGCGCGCTAGCCACAGGCCGACTCTCGCCGCTCTCTTCAAGGACCTCGATACGAAACGCCGCGGGCGCGCTGGAGAAGCGCGAATCCAACGCTGAATTGATAAAATCCTTCGGGGCGCCAGGGAAGAGCCAACTTCCGCCGACGACGGCGTCATTCACTTCGACGCGAGTCGTGTCCGGCGGATACCAGCCTGTGCTGCACACACCCGTCATTCGCACCTCTCGAATCGACTCCACGCTCGGCAAATCCGGGTTGAAAGCGAAGATGGGATCACGCGTCATCTCCTGCGGTGAGATCAGCATCGCGAGCCGAGTCAGCGTCGGATTCTTTGCGAGGAAGCTATCGAGACGCACGAGCGGCGCCGTGAACCCCTTCTCCAGAGCGGCGGCGAGCTTCGCGCCATCGACAGGGAGGGCGCTCAGACTTTCGACGCCAGCGACGGCAAGTGATGATCTCAGGCGCGCGTACACCCACACCGGATCCAGAGGTTGACTCATGGTATTGGCCGCCTGAGCCAGCGCCATGACACCAGCGAACTGGTCGAAGATCGCGACCGTGTCGCGGGTGATCGGGTAGTCCGTCGTGATCAGCTTTGAAAACAGCTGCTCGGCGTTCTTGACCGGTACGAACCCCGCTGTGGCGAGACGCGCTGGCTGTAGCGGAGGGCCGGCGTCATGGACGGCGTCACGGCGGAGCGCGCGCTCGAATTTGTACTCAGCTGGGATGCTGACGGCGCTCATCGGCCCGGCGTATTCGGTCGCAAACGCCCGCCCACTGGCCTCATCCAGGGCGACCGACAACACCTGTGCGTAGTTCTGCCCACCACCTATAAGGTTGATGCGCATTGGATTTACGACCACATGGAGGTGATTCTTCGGAATCGCGCGCCCGTTGCCGCTGAGGTAAGCCACGACGCTCAGGTCCGAGGTGGCCGCGATTGAGGTGAGCCGCAGCGGCACGCACGGTTCGGTGTCTGCCATCTCCAGTGTGATGGGGCGGATCTCACTGACCGCTACCCCGGCGCTGAGCTTCACGGCGAGAAAGACGTCACCCTTCGCCACGTGCGCGGCGATGATGGATTTGGCCGACGCCGGCACGCCGTAGCCATTGTTTTTCAACCACTGCGCGACCGCGTCGGGCGCCTTGGCGTCCAGCACCACCCAATCGTATGGGCCGACTTGGTCCTGCTCGACTATCTTCACGGCGGAGTCTGGATCGGACCGTGCGCCGCCGTCGCTGTGCGTGAGACCAACGCCGCGACCGCTGCCCGATCCCGCGTTGGAGAACGAGCTCCCGTACGCGTTGCTAAAGCCTCCCGGATCGCCACCACATCCCCCGCCGCCACCTGGGTCTTCTGACATGGTCTCTGCCGACGAGCCGGCGTCGGACCCGCCGGGGGTCGGCTTCATGCGACAGTTCTCCAATTTGCCCGTAAACGTGCGGCGAAAGCGAGGCGCGGTGGCGAGGTCGAGGCGATTGAAGGCGTACGATGTGCCAACGCCGACCTTCGGGACCTTTGGCAGCGGGATGACCCAGGCGAAGTTCTTGGCGAGGCCGCTGTAGCGAACCTCGATCCAGGCGAGGCTCGTCTTCGTGACGGGGTCGCGAACGAACAACACACGCTCTGCGCTCTGCAGCACCGCGTTGTCGGCGCCACGTGTGGCCGTGGCGGGCGAGAAGCAGCCGCCGCATGCGTAGGCTGGTCGTGCGAACGACATTGCGACGGACAACAGGCAGCACAACAGCGCGGGCGCGACCCGTGGAGAGGGGATGGTGGGACGCATGGAGCCTCCTGCCGCCGCGCATCGCTGCGGACGGGGATTCAAAAAGAACGCAGGACTGACGCCGCGCCACGCGTCAGCGGTGTCGCATACGTCAAGCAACCGGCTTGTCGCGTGTCAGTCGCATCTTGTGAGTGCAAGCTTCGGGCCAAACCAGCCCACAATGGCTGGCAGTCGCCGAGAACCGCGACAGGCCGCTCCGAAAATGGGCCCGTGCATCGTATTCGGACGCCGCTCCGTCCGGCAGAACCCGAACCGACGTTTCGGCCACCACCGACCACATCCTGCATCGGCGGGCTGGCGAGCGACATGCATGTCAGCCATCGGCTAATTCTTCAACACCTCGACATTCGACGGTGCGCGGTCGACGGTGCGGCGCTGGCTGATTCCCTCACGGGAGCCTAGCGCGGACGTGTCGTTCGATGTGTCGCAAGTAGTGCATGCCATAGTTAATATGGTCGGGATTCGCTGAGATCAGACCGCGTGTGATGTCCGCCGTGAGCGCGAGCCCCTTCAATGCGGGCAGCGGCAGTCCGTCGAGCCACTCGGCGCGGACCTTGTCACGCCAACGTGCGGGCAGCAGCGGCATCATCTGGAACAAGGCTTCATAGCTCGCCAGTCGGCGCAGCTCGCTCGGGTTGACGCCGCCAAAGCCGTGGTACGAGTCCAGCTCTCCGTTGTTGATGCGGTCGATACCCTCTTGGGTCAAGTCGCCACGTTTCAAGGCATCCTGGGTGATCTCCACGCCGGGAAAGTAGGTCATCCAGTACGTGCTGATGCGCGAGGGCGTGTGCTCTGCATAAAACTGACGGGCGACCTCCTGCGCGTGCGGACCTTCGCCCGACGAGCCGAAGATGTGGTCGCCTTTGACGCCGATGCCAGCCCGCACGAACGCGTCGATCGCCCAAGCCGTGTCGCTGGTCTTCTCGTAGCGCTTCATGTTCTTGTATTTGTAGTGCTCATCGACCGATTGGATACCGATTTGGACCCAGGTGCAGCCTGCGTCTGCCATCCAATTGATGATGTCCTGATCGACGTATTTCACATGCGACAAGCACATCCACGGCAGCCGGATGTCGCGCTTGTAGCGCTCCAGGAACGCCTTGATCCACTTCTTGTCGATGGTGAAGATGTCGTCTTCGAAGTCGATGAAGCGGATACCCCAGCGCTTTTTGGCGTACAACAGCTCCGCGATCACGTTGTCGACGGACCGCTGCCGGACGTATTTACCGCCCCGAACGCCGTTGCGCGACGGCAGCTTGGCCCAGAAGTTGTTGAAACAGAACGTGCACTGGTACGCGCAGCCGCGCCCCGTGATGGTCATGTACATGTCGCGGATCTCGAAGTGGTCTTCGTAGAGCCGCTTGTCCGGGAAAGGCAGGCTGTCGAGGTCTTGTTCAAACGCCGCGGTCGGCCCCTGGACGATGCTGCCGTCGGCTCTCTTGCTACGAATATTGGCGACCGGTCGGTCTGGCTCATTGTCGGCGAGCGCCCTCAACCACGCCGGAAATGCGCGATCACCTTCACCGACGCAGATCGCGTCGACGACGTCCTCCGCCAGCACCACTTCAGGGACCGCCGACGGATGCACGCCTCCAAAGATCACCTTGGCCCCGGTTCGCGCGCGGACGGCCCCCGCGACCTTCAGCCCCCACTGGTAGGTGTTGGTGAGCACGGACATCGCGATGATGTCCGGCCGCAGCCCTACGGCGCGCTCAATGACCGCGTCGTCCTCATCAAAAAGGCGCGCGAGGGCCGGCATCGTCAGGTTGTAGCGGTCATCGAACAGCGCGGGGGTGAACGCGAGGTGCACGTCGTGACCCTCACGTTCGAGCATTCCGGCGAGGATCTCGACGCTCATCTGCTCTGCGCCGATGCCAATGAAAACCACCCTCATACCGATAACTCCCGCGCCACAGCAGCGCCGATCCTGTGGATCGACTGCATGAAGCCGGCTCTGCGCCACCCTACGTGAGATGGTTGTCGTGATCTTCCGGACCGGACGTTGAGACGGTCTCGCGCCGAGGCAGAAGCGCTGCCCATACACCACTATCGAACCACAAATTCAAGCTTCTTCGCGAATCTCGCGTCACCACGGTCGCGCTCGATCGTGCCACGGCAGCGACGGCATCGGGATTTGGTGCCGTTGGGTCGGCTGCAACGATACGGCACGACTTGCCGTCAGTCACATTGGCCAGCATTGTGACTGCGGCGGTCGCCAGCTCGGTGTCGAGCGCCGTCGGCCCAGCGTCCGCGGCGGCGCATGTTGCCTGCACTTCACCCACGGCTGACGCGGCGTCTCCACCGCCGCCCGCGCTGGAGCCCTGGCCATGCGACGTCAACTCCCCCTCAAGCCAGAACCGGCGCGCGTCTGCCGCAGGTCAACTTCGGCGGTCGTCGCTGCCGCCCTCATCGGCGCCGCAGCCTTCGCCGCGACGACGCTCGCGCCATGGGCTGCCGACGCCGCTGCGTTGCACTATTCCGCCGGAATCTCGGTCTCGCAGGGCGACCTCTACCTCACCGATAAGACCTATCGGCCGAGCTTCAGCTGGGACGCCGGTGTCGCCTCGGACTTCGCCAAGCGCCACGCCATCTTTCTCAGCGCGTTCAAACATGCGCGGCTCGACGCGCTCTCCGGCGCCCAGTTCGAGGGGCTCGTCTATCTCGGCGGCGGTCTTCTCTACCGACGCGACAACCGAGGCTTCCTCCTGCACAAGGACACCGGCGCCTTGGCGCATCAGGTGCTGGTGCGCATGCGGCCTCGATCATCGTTTCATCCATGACGGTAGACCAGGCAGTCTCGCGAACACCCGTCCCTAACGCAGGCGAAGGTGGGTGGCGTC